>Ga0099826_10000481_pt1 | contig 19316 bp, 6 predicted proteins | sample Mtrugardesep15_FD_76830 | JGI IMG/M metagenome (GOLD analysis project Ga0099826, IMG submission 76830) | Root nodule microbial communities of legume samples collected from California, USA - M. trunc garden sep15 | ecosystem: Host-associated > Plants > Roots > Nodule | place: USA: California... | reverse complement strand
GCTTCAAGCAGCCTCTCCATCAGAGTCGAACCGTTGTGATTCGAGTCCTGTTCGGTTACAACCATGACTTTCGGTGACAAACTCCATAAAGCATTGAGAAAACTCTCCACATTCATTGAAGCAGATGAAGATGCCGGTGATGACGATGATGTTGAATCAGGACTTGGACTATAGCCATTAACGATATCTTTTTCAAGCAAATCACCTAACGATGTGTTTTGGTTCATAAGCATGGCTTTCTGAAGGTGAAGTCCATTTGAGTTTCTTGACAGAATAGGAGTTTTTCTCCTTGAGGATGATTCATCATCCAAGGCCAAAAGGGAATGTAACTGCAGAATAGAACTAATCGCAAGCGCCTCACCAGTTTTCACACGAAGTTTGTCAAAATCAAGATTTTCTAGCTTGCTAAGAACAGGGTTGAATTGAAATGGTATATCTAATTTCTCAGCTTCTTCAGAAAGCTTATGGCCCATTTGCTCCAAAACCTCTTTCTGCTGATGAATCCCTGTGATTCTCAAATGAGGAGGACCTTCAGGTCTTGCACTCAAAACTTGTAAAAGTGCAATCCATTGAGCAGGTTCAGCAGCATTAAGATCAATTATATGAACCATTTTCTCACCTTCCATAGATTCAACAATAGCTTGATTTGTCAAAATATATGCTACCTTCAAAAAAGGGAAAAGCTCAAAGAAAAACTTCTGAACCATAATTTCTTCAGAAAGCATAATAATTCTTGTGGAATTTAAGGCTCTATGGAGTCCAGGCCAAGTTTTAAGTATCCTATCAGCAAGTGCTTCAGTGAAATAAGCAGCAATTCTCTGCATAGTATCTCCATCAGGAGTTGCAAGCTGAGAAATCTGTTCAAGTGTTGTGTTTGCATTTTCAAGACTACCAGAAGCTACATGGTTTGCACAAGTGATTAACAAATGAATCAAATACAAACCCCTTTCCTCAGATTTCAATTCTCTACTAAGCCATGGATAAGGTGATCCTATTCCTCCTATGCTAGGTGAAACTGACATCATGGAAAATAACTGTAAAGGTGAACAAGTTACTGATGAAGACCCTTCTTCTTGTAACATAGATTCCATTCCATGTAACAAGTAACAACAATCTTAATCTTAGGATTTTGGAATAATCAAGAAAAGGGTTGTTGCTGATTTGATTGCCAAGTATATAGAAAGAAAAAAAGTGGTAAATTTTATTTTGAATCAAACAAAAAAAAACAAGCTTTTAGGCTCTAATATATCAAAATCTCACACTTTGGAATGAAAATACAAAGAAATTAAGATGATTTCAGAGTCAACTTCTGCAGATCCTACACGGAAAGTAGAGTGAGACAGATTAAATAAATAAATTGACAAGAATTTCCACTGATTCTGAGAAAATTTATGCAGGAACCCTAGAAAAAGTACATTAGAGGAATTAAGAAATGGAACAAGGAAAAGCTTAATCCTTGATGGGTTTTGAAATTGAAGAAGAAAGAAGAAGAAGCCCCATGGAAAGAAGAAAACTTGGTTAATGGAAGAATAATGGGGTGGTTTTGGTGTGGGAGAGGAAATCAATGTTTGGACTGAAGTTGTTGTTGATTAAGTAATTTGAAGGAATTGAATTGATCATAGCTAAGTTGAAGTTGTGACAATGTTTTGAAGGGTCCATTTTGTCTTTATTGTTTTGTTGTATGTAATTAGTGAGTGGAGTATGGAATTGGTGAGAGTGTGACTCTAGGTTGTTTCTGTCTTTATGTCTATAAAACTGTCTTTTCTCTCTCTAAGAAACTTTTGTTTGTTTCTTTTCTAACAAAAACTTCCAATGAAGATGTTTTCTTTTGTCTTTACATTAGGTGGATAGGGAATCAGGCTGGCCTTAGAGTTTTTAATATTCTCTACTTTAGCTAGAGTCCAAACATGCCTTAGCAAAGACAAACATTGCCCTTGGTTTTGTTTCTTAGTGGGGGAGAGTGTGAGAAAGAATGGCAAGAAAGGTAGTACCAAAATGCTTCCAAAAATTTGTTTTGTTTTTATTTTCAAAAGCAATGACCATACAATTGGTATTATCTTTCTTTCTATTAAGACAAACAGACAAGGATGTTAAGGAAAACTACAAAAGTAGATTGTACGTTTATCTCTATTTGTGGATTCTTAGGTGGCATTTGAGAATACCTCAACTACTACCTTCCATTTTTCTTAGGAATTGCCAATTTTTTGGGAAATTACCAAACCCAAATAACATGCCACCACTTTCACACTTGCTGGCCTGGTTAGGTGCCGTGTGATAACATTAGATAACTCTGTTGACTTCTAATTACAAACTTGTATGGTATGCAGGTCTTTTAATTCTCTCTTATATTCTTTGATCAAGTTTTAAAATTAAGAAAAACGACACAAAAATTTAGAGGTGTATTAGTGTGATAAAAATGTATCGATATTATTATTCCCTTCATCCCAAAATAATTGAGTCATTTATAAAAAAAAATATTGTCTTAAAATAAATGATGCATTTTATTTTTTTAATACAATATTAGTTATCTTTTTTCATATTTGATTTTTAAAATAACATTTCCATATTTGATTTTTCAACACACGTCTTTAATGTACTTGTTGACATTTGACATACTTTTTTTTAACTACATTTGATGTTAAATACACATCATGTATAAAAAAACAATTGTTAACAATTGTTTTTCGAGTAAAAAAAAAGGATGTTTTAATTTTTTTTTCTAAAGAGTTTAGCCGATCGTTAGGATGAACTTCTCACAACATATTAGGACACTTCAATAATCAGTTAATGATTTGTAAAAAAGTTAAAAGAGTAAAAGTTCATTTAAGTCCTTAAGATAGACTTAAATTAGTCCTTGGAATTTTTTTATGCAAAATAAGTATAAAACTTTGCCCATCGTAAACTAATCACAAAATCATCATTTATATATTTTTAAGTTATTTATAATAAAAGTCAAATCTTTAATGGTGAAATATAATCAAATGATTGGACTCAAGTGGTTAACAAACTCTGCTTACGACAAATCGTCTAAAAAAATCTGAGTTCGACTCCTAACAAAAACAATTATTCACTGAGATTTATTTATCTCGCGGTCGTACTTCAAATTAGGAAGAGTTTTTTCCCTGAGGAATGTAATGAAGGGTTAACACAATGACAGTGTACAAAAAAGTATATAATGTCAGGAGATATGGATTAAATTTATAATTTTATTCTATGCGTAGTTCACTTTTACAATTCAATTTGATGCATCTCATATATACAAATATATGAAGAGAATAAATGATTCTTTTGGGTTGATTTTTTTATTATTTCAATTATACCCTTAAATAAATTTGTTTTTAAGAATGTTATATTGTTGATGATTTTGAAAAAGATAAGAATTTGTATTATATTTGTTATATTATTGGTAAAAGATATACATAGTTTGTTACTATTTAAAAGTCACAAACACCTATTGTGGTTTAATCGAAATCAAAATTTCGTTAAAAACACCGACTTATAACAAATTTGAATGCTATTGTGGTTGATCAATGACGCATGACATTGACACCCTAATGTCACCCAAGTGCTACCTTTTAATGGAACATCACATATTTTCTTTGGAAATGATAGCATTAACTAAAAAAACTGATTTGAAAATGAACTACAAAATAAATAAATAAAGTTAGAAACTAAATGGATGACACATGCACATCAATTTGCAAGAAACCAAAGCATCAAACTTATATAATCCAAGAAAAGCACATGCATTACACTTGGCTTTTGGCCACAATTTAATGGATAGCTTCTGGTCAAAAAATTCTTGTTTCACAGAATTTTGCATTCACTTTGGCAGGACTTACTACAGTTAAACTAGAAATTACAAAATAAAAAGGACAGAATCCTTTTCCCACTGCAGGATTTACTTCAGTTGTTTATTTAAAAAAGAAAAGAGATATAGTGCGTAAATTAGCTTCCACTGTTACAAGGCATCCTTGACCTAGCTGGTTTGACTGACTTTGGTTTTGCAATGAGTTGTTGGAGGTAAAGTTATTTGTTTTGAATACATTTATGTGAATTTGAGTTAAACTATAAATTTGTGTGTAAAAATCAATTATGTAATAAAAACTAAAAATCTTAGCTTCAGTTGTAAATTTGTGTGTATAAATTCAGGGGTGAAAATCAAGAGGCAAAATTAATTATACTCAATGCAATCAAACATGTCAGAATCAATTTTACAATCAAATTAACCCTCTTAAAAAATGGAACCAAACATACATTGAATGGACTTTTAACCTATGATATCCGAAGTTTGAGAATCATGACGAAATTTTAGCAACACTTTACTTAAGAACCAAAGGGCGAGGAGCAAAAACCATGCAGCACTTCGTATCAACAATGCTTCATCATGTCAATTGTCTTCACGTCGGGTCTCTACCTTCGGTTAAACCACCGCGCCAATATGGGTTATGATTTATGGTTTATGATAGAACATTATGGCGTAATTTGATCCATACAGCCGACCCCACTTAGTGAGATAAGGCTTTCATTGTTGTTGTTGTTTGCAACTTACAAGATCAAAGATCCTTGAGTTGTTCGTAGAAGTGAGAATTTTTTGCAGCGTCCTTATGTGTCATAATTTTTTAACTTTAATTTTTTGCTTTTTGAGTTTTTGGATTGCAACATTCAGGAAAACTTGTAATCATAGCAGGAAAAAAAAATCAAGAAGAAAATTTGAAGGAAGCATGGCCATGGACATAAATGAAGTTGCCTCTACAGCTACCAAATGTACATATATAAAGGTGAAAATATCAGTGCATCAAAAGTGAGTCCATCTGTTATATGGGAAAATAATGTAAAGATATATCATTGTACAGCCTAATATGTATACACATAGTTTTTTTTTTTTTGCAAGATGTATATACATAGTTCTAATCATCAATAGATGCAGAAAAACTTGGCACCTATGAGTAGAGCCTTTGGGTCCACTACAAACTAATTCTGAACAAAATGTTGTAAACTAACATCAAACAATATCAGTTTGCCTTCTGAATTACCATGTCCTGTAAGTGCATAGGATAGCACATTTTAGTGTGCTCACCATTCCATATATTGGCTGCCAAAATTCCATTCACTGTATCAGTTGGATGGAACTGGTCCCACCAGATATAGTTGGATGCGTTACTGCACGCCATTTCGGGAGATAAGCACATCAACCAACCCTTGTACTTCCCGAATCCACAGCAAGCCTCGGACGTGACGTTAAAGCCTAATCAGGGAACAACAAAGCAGAGTAAGATATGATAATGAAGCTACTACAGTTGCCTAATGGATTGAGAGCTGGAAAAAAAACACAAATACTAATACCATATTGATCGTGGTTCTTTAAAATATCCATTGAACCTTCATACACGTCACAGAAGATGATATTGGCACCAGGGAGCTCCTCAGCAAGCTTTTCAACAAAGTATCTCATGAGAAAGTTAAACTCAATGGCCATGTCATTTATCGGTTCAACACATTCTCCATTCTGAATACCGTACTCCCACATGTAGCGAGGGGCACAACCAATAGGGGCAAGTCCCATGACCACCATTTTCTTAACATTTAAGTTGTACAAGTTCTGCATCATCAAGGTTAATATGTTAGGAATCAATTTAACCCCTTCAGTTTCTGTATGCAACCAATAAAGTTTTTGGTTGATAGATTTAGACTCATAAAAATTTCACATAATCATATTCATATGAATAAAGATTTACAGTGTCCTACCTATTTAATCATGTATAAATAAATAATGAAAGTTTAGGTGTATTTTACCTGTATTTCTCGTGTGAGTGAAGATGCTAAAAACTGGTTGAAGTGCCATGGAAGGAACAAATTATTGACATTGGATGCATTGAGCAAATAGTAATGAATGTAGTCATTGATTCCAATAGAGATATAAACAATGGAATTGGATATGAGAGTCCTTGCAGCATCCTCTCCCATACTTACTATAAACTGCTGAAATGTATCGGTAAGTTGTTGAACCTGCTGAGTTAAGGAGATATGCTGACCCTGCATGCAGCAATAATTCATTAGAATTTGTCCATTTAGAGATTGACTTATTTGAGCTAACTATTGGCATAAGCACTTGTGAGACTATTGTCATGTTTGGATAAACAATTCAACTAAGTCCTTATAGCATAAACGTGTATCATATAAGTGCTTTTGTCTAACTGTTTTTATAACAAAAAGTAAATAATATCAAATTGTTTCATTATAAGCTATCTTGGAGAACTTATGGTAAAAAGCAAAAAACAGCTTATGGACATGTCATAAGCTATTTCCGTAAGTTCTCACAAAAGTCCCACAAGTATTTATGCTAGTAGATAAACTCAAATAAGTCAATCCAAATGGGTCCTATTTGGGAGAACTTATTGAAACAACTTATGGCATGTCCATAAGTTGTTTTCAACTTTTTTTCATAAGCCCTTCAAGATAGTTAATGAAAACACTGTAACTTCATTAAATTTTTTATTAAAGAAATAGCTTACACGTTAGCAATTATATGATAAGTGTTTATGTTATAAACCATTAATTAAGTTGTTTGTCCAAACAATACCTTAAGCTCATATTAACTTGTTTTGAAATAAACTATTCACTATACAAAAAAAGAAAACAGAAAATTACCAATTCAGAACCACTTGAGACAATAATTCCTGCACCAGCAGAAGCATAATTGACACCATGAATCATATCCTCCACATTCCCTCTCTGACCAAGATAACTTGGCACAAAAGGAAGTCCAAGACGCAAAGCTAATGCAAATCAACCACAACAATTAAATAAGAAATTAATTAAGACATTATAGAGCCCATTATTTACAACCTCTTTCAAGAAAAGGAAGAAAAAAAACATTTTTTCTAAACAAAATAATCACTTTAAAAAAAAATCATCAGTTTTTTCTCAAATTTTCAAAAAACAAAAAATGAGAATCTGAAAAAATATCTAAAAACTGCTTCAAATGTGAAGCTGTTTTTATTAGCTTCTCTGGATAATCACTTTTTGAAAACAGATTATAAAAAGATGATTTTTATTCTTGTAAACAAACACAAAGCAGCTAAATATTAACTTTCAAATGTGAAGCTGTTTTTAGTAGCTTCTCTGGATAATCACATTTTGAAAACAGATTATAAAAAAGTGATTTTTATTCTAGTAAAGAAACAGAAAGTAGCTTTGCTTTTTAAGAAAGAATCTCTAAAAACTAATCTTGAAATTATTAACTATCAAAATCACTTCTTTTTTCAACACATTCATCATCATCAAGTAAATTTCATGCAATGTATCTATCAAAGGAAAAAAAAGAAAGTAAAATTGAGTTGTTTTGTTGATTACCAAGAAAATCGACGGGAATTCTGCCATTGGAGAATCTTCCAGTGGGTTGGTGAGTGTCAAAGTCTCTGCCATAAGGAAGACGATCGGCGCGAGCGAATGTAGCAAGAAAATTGTTGGTACCGGAATCAACGGAGGAGTCACCGATGACGAACAATGCAGGAGCTAGAGGTGGAGGAGAAGGAGGAATAGAAGGTTGTGGTTGTGGTTGTGCAATTGAGGGACTGCATAAGAGGATGAAAGATAGTAGAATAATAGATATTGTTGTTATAACACTCGCGTTTTCCATGGTTGAGTTAAGAAGAAGAAGAAGAAGAAAAGGGGTGGAATTGGGTTACCGGTACGGTGGTGATGACATGCAATGTGATTCAAGTGAAGTTCTGATGGCGCGTTTTTAACTGAAAAACTGAACAGGGAGTTGTGGTTTTTATATATGGGGTTTGAAATTGAAACAAATTGGAGGGAGGGTTAACTTGGGGATTTTATATGGATTTTTTTTTTACTAATTGGGGATTTTTTGTTTTTAATTTAATTTATTTTTAAAATTTATATTTTTTAAAGGTAAATTCTTTATTACCTTGAATTTTGGTTAGGTATCGGTATATGTGTCCGTAGACAAAATTTGACATAAAATTGAATGATTAGTCATTGAATTTAAAAATGTTGGAATGATTAAAAAAGTAATTAAAAAACATGTAAGTATAACGAGGCATCCATGTGTCCTGGTTTTAATGCCATATCACTTGATTTACTTTAGGGTGCATTTGTCTTGCCTTTTTCTACAATTATTCTTTACATTTCTATTTTAAAACTTAAAAGCTTAAAGTGGAGTATATTTTTGCCGTGTTAGCGTGCATTAACTATTTTATAAAGCTTTCTAGAGTGTCCAATTTAATGTGAATATCCATCAATATATTTTTGTTAAAAAGAACCATCAATATTTTGTAAAAAGAAAACCATCAATATATTCCTTAAATTATCACGTTCTCCACAATTTTTTGATTAAATAGTCTATTGACAAGAAATTCACTTTTTAAAATAAATAAGTGGAAAAAATTTGAGTTCAAATCCTAGCTCCTACATATATTAATGTTCCACTCTCAATTTAGTCCATAAAATAGTTAAATATACTAGATAGTTCTATTTTATTATCAAATACTAAATAGTTCTTGAACTATATAAAATTTGTCCATTTAGTCTATATTATTAAGAAGTTGGGGACTAGATCAAAGGATTATCAAATATATCAGGGACTAATTTGAAGGATTTCAAATACTTTAAGGATTATTAAATTTACATAGTTTAGACACTAAATTAGAGTGATGGTGATAGTTTAGGGACTAAAAATTGATGGTTTATTCAATTTAGTGCTATAAGAGCCTGACTATCTCTCAATGGTTACTATTATAGTTTAGGCACTAAATTAGAGATGGTGATAGTTTAAGACTAAATTGATGACCTTATTATAGTTTTTTTTTAATCTTATTATAGTCTTTATGTCTTATTTTGTGTGTTATGGTATATTTCATTTTTTGTGTGGTTATGTTCTTTGTAGGCTAAATTATCTTTTTGGTCCCTTAACTATTTAATTAGTATCGATTTGGTCCCCTAACTAAAATTTAATTTATTTTGGTCATTTAACTTCTCTCCATTATATATTTTGATCCTTTCCGTTAGGTTTAATTCAAAAACCTAACGTTTTTGAATTAAAACTAACGAAAAGGAGCAAAATGTGTAACAGAGAGAAGTTAAGGGACCAAAATAAATCAAATTTTAGTTAAGGGACCAAACCGATACTACCTAAATAGTTAAGGGACCAAAATGCAATTTAGCCTTCTTTGTATTACTACCTATGTAGGCTATGTTAGAAAAGATGATAATGTACATCAGCAGTCTTTGTAGGCTATTACATGAATACTATATTTCATTCAAAATCATGTTCAAATCAGCATGTCAATGTGCAAAAGATCTCTTCCTCAAATTGCACCACAATCCATTTTTGGTATGGATAGTTGCCCCGGTAACTAGTTCGACCGATTCAGGGGTCCCCTTCAATTCCACGTCAAAATTTTGAAGCAGCATAGCCAGTGCTACAGTGGACTCCATGAGAGCAAATTGATCCCCAACACATTTTCGTGGTCCGCCACCAAAAGGCAAGAATGCAAAATCCGATACAATCTGATTATTAAGGAAACACAACTTGTCAATGTTCTCAAGAATGAATCACAAAAACCAAAAATAAAGAAATTTTGACATATCTAATTGAAATTTCATTTTAAACAAAAAAAGCAAAGGAGTTATAAATTACAATGATTGAAATCAATTCCTGATATAGGTAACATGTATCACTCCTCACTTTGTTTAGAGGAGTTATATCCTGCTGGGAGAAGAAGAAAAGAGAGAAAAAAAAAAGGAGTAGGAAGAAACCTCATTTGGATACAATGCCCCAGGACTTCGAGATGGATCAAAACCAGCCCACCCTTCAATTTCTTCATTCTTGTTTTCAACTAGGAATCTCTCAGGCTCAAAGTCATCAGGGCGGTCCCAAAAATATGGAGATCGATGGAGATTATATACCTGGATACATGAATATTTAATTTGAGCAGCCATGCAGACATCAAGGGATATGTATTAGTGTTGAACCAATATATAAGTACAATACTAATATTTTGGAAACAAAAATGGCAGTAAGGATTGGTTACTCCAATACTATCATGATATCAATGACATGCATGGGATACCAAGGCAATGGTCCACACCTAAACTTAAAAGGAATGCCTACAAATGTCACTCATGCACGAAAAAAGTGTGATTGATGTACAGAAAAGGACCCTGTCATGTTCGTGTAAAACATTGAACGACACTAATCATAAAATCCATGGATTTGTCATATCTACTCCCTCATTATGAAACAAGGCGTCACAGATGTTTGTACTCACAGAAATGAAGACATCGGTCCCAGCAGGAATTGTATAACCATCTTTGTCACCTTTATGCCCTCCTGAAAAAGTGATACAAGTCCTTAGATAATTCAATAAAGAAAGAGAACTAACATTCAATAAAGAAATAAATAGTAGTCTAAAATCTCAGCTACAGAAAACACCTAGATGCCTAATAAGTGGAAATAACCTCATGGTGCTTGAAGATGGTGATGTGCAAGATATAGGACAAAATAAACCTTTTTGACCTCATTCATCAATTGAATCCATAACTTTTGAAATCTGAATCATGTTAATGCGTCTTATAACTAAAGGAACAGAATTAAGATGATACACCTTAAAGTTGAGTCAATTCATTTTTTAAATATATCAACTATTTAACTTCATTCTAAGGAACCTCATTCAGTTTGGATCTTTTTACCCATCTTTATCATCTTCAACCTTGATTCTTTTCAAGGCATTCATGATTCCTTTCGGTTCTCCAATACTAAGAAACTGGCCCCTTCAATTCTTTCATTACTGAATTCTTATTTCAATCTCAGCTTTGACAGCCATTTTTTGGAAAGCTAAACCTCCGTGTAAGGTTAGGGCTTGTGTTTGAGATGGAATAATAAATAGGAATGAGTAACACTAGTGATTTGTTACAGATGCACACGCTTTATGAAGCTCCCCCTCTCGATGTTTGTTTATGTACCACCTCAACAGTAGCTATGTTTCAAATAGCCAAGCCAGTTTCTCTTTTACCATGGTGGATTCTGTATGGAGAACATTAGATCTGTCCAACCACTTCACCATGCTTTGAACTCTATGCTTCCACCTAGAGTGGAGTGCATTCAGTAAGAGTGGAATGCCAGATTGTTTTATACAGAGATCTCTTTCTACTTATGTTCTCCTGGAATATGCTTGTGTTCATGAATCCTCTAAATCAATTTCAGTTAGTAAGAAAGGCATTGCTCTCTCGTTGCCCATATGCATGCATTGGTGCTGTTTTGTTCTTTGGAACTAATCATTTTCCTTGTGTTTTCCTGTTACTTTTTCTTACTTCCCAATGTTAGGAAGAGTTCTGATATTCTGCACTGTACGTATTTTCACTCTGACTTAATTTCACTATCTCAATTTTGATTCTGTATAAGACTTTTAATCCATGTTGGTTGTGCTACATCCGCAAAGCATGAGTAATGCATGTTCAATCAAAACAGTTGATCCACTCTCTGTGTTTCCTTAAGTTCGTGTAGGGTATTGATCATTAGGATTCTACACTCTTAATTAATTTTACTATGCAATATTTTTAAGCAAATAACAATAACAATAATAAAATTTGTTTCAATTCCATCTTTGTTGAGTATTCTGTAGAAATTGATACCTGGTAAAACATTTTTAAGTAAATCACAATAACAATAATAAAATTTGTTTCAATTCCATCTTTGTTGAGTATTCTGTAGAAATTGATACCTGGTAAAACATCAGATTTGAGTGAACGTCTAATCAGCAGAGGTGGTTGTGGATATAATCGAAGAGCCTCCACAACAATTAACCTAATGTACCTGGGTGCAAGAAATGGACATTAACATAACTGTTTTATAGTAGCGGCTTTGATGATTACTTGGTACAGTGGACTCAATGTAATTGTTGTATAGTGGTTATGGTTTTATACTCTAACTTAACTCATATTCTAATCAAATAGAAAGAAAAAGAAATGATGATAATAACCAATAAATATGGAAACTAATTCTAAGAGATAATACAAGATACCTTATGATAAGACACTTCAAATAATATCAAGATATTTCATTATCATCAAACAGTAATGTTAAATAATAACATTAAAAGCCCAACACCAACACTCATGACAAACCACACTATGCCAGAAAAACTGAATGGCTAAAGTTCACATTATGAAAAAATAATTGGAATTAACCACTTGTAATGTCTGTTTTTCAAGATGTGGCATATTTTGCTAATGCATCATGAATTTATTTAATCTTTCTGAATCAAATAATAGCCGTCAAACAGGTACTGAGGTATCAGTGAATATAAAAGGTAATATGAAATGGGAACCTACTGCAACTTTTTAACCAATTCAAAAGTTGGCCTCCCCGTACCCAACACTGAATCGACCTCTGCTTGAGCCTTCTTCATTTTGTCCGGATTCTGCAGTAGAGAAATTGGTAAGCACTAAGATGGTGTTGCACAGAGAAAATCACGAAAAGAAAACATGGCAACCAATGCCACAAATATGCCTATCATGAGCAGTCGTATTCAGGTATATTTGATTAACATACTTGAGCTAGCAGGAAAACTGCCCATGTAAGAACTGCAGCCGTCGTCTCATGGCCAGCAATAAGCATTGTCATTAAATCGTCCCTCAACTGTCAAGAGAAGGAAAGAAGTAAACAAACCCTAATTTGACAAGCTACCTGAAAAGATAGATATTGTCTAAACTCCAAACAAGCATTTTTACTGCCTATCTAAAGCAACCGAAATTTAAACCAGGCTGGTTCCTTTGGAAGAATGATAAATCAGGAAGAGTTATACCTGACGATCATCAACATCAACTCCCCGCATATCAACTAGGAAGCGCAGAAGACTTGCATCCTGTAAGCTTCTATCTTAGTAAAGAGTATGGAATGTATCAAACTCCTAGTTTTCGTGGAGTCATCTGAGAGCTTAACATTATCCCTTAGTGTAAAATCCATAAAAGATAAAAAAAAATTACCTTCAGATTTGAGTAATCCCTTTGCTGCAGTTTCTCAACATCTGTTTCCTGCAAAGAAAAGTATAATCAAGACCATGTCATGTACAGTCAACACAAAGTAACAATCAAACAAAGATACCAATTCCTGCAATGACTCGTAATCACCAATCAAAAAATCGAAGTATTATCTCACCTCCCTACTCTCTTTTGCATTTCTGATAAGTCCATCGAGACAAGTATTAATGACCTTAAGGTCATCCTGAAACTTCCTTTGCCTGGGTACTATCCACCTTGCTAATGGAAATTTCCAATATGGAATATAGAAAGTGGATCTATGTTCAGCTTCAAAAAGTGTGCCATAGACAGCCTGTAACAGATTTAACAGTAGAGGGTTCAGCTTCATTGACTCTCTTAACAAATGGTACAAATAAAAAATCGTTTTGAAAAGCATATTCTCAATGTTATAAAATTTTGACTATCATGTTCATGCAGTTTATTACGGACAATATGAAAAGCATATAAGAATTAGATGATTTTTTACATATTAATGATGACGAGCCTTTATTATTACCCACATAATGACATAATTATCCCCAGAAAATATCTCTGAGCACTAGGCATACAAAAGATTGAGCTTTTGGGTAACATACTAATATGGCACGTATACTTGAATTTACAAGAAATACAACATCAAATGTCATATATTTGAAATGCACAATCCTTTAGTCAAACCTTGATAACGGGAGATTCATTGGTGACAGAACCAAAGTCATAGTTGAACACACCTAGTCCAATAATATCAAGCGCTAAATTTGAAAATTCTGCCTCAAGGTCCAATTCAATTGACTTCTGTCCACCAGACCCCTCTCCTTTGAGAAGCTTATCGATCTTTAATACTGTTCTTTCTGAACAGGAAGTGAATAGTTTTACCATAGCTTCCAAGTATGAGGTATGGAAACCCGGAGCAATCACTGCAAGTTTTATGAATACCAAGTTAAATAAGAAAAAAAAGGTTATTGCCAGAATTTCGAAGATAGATCACATGGGAATTATCAGTAAGGAACAAAAGAGGGATTTGGGGATGCAAGTATCAATGCCATGCAGATGTGGTGGAAGAGGAAAACATTAGAAGCAAAGTAACAGCAAAGGGAGAGACAGGGAGAGGTCATCCATTCATTGAGTAAAATTTGGGCCTTTGTTGTTTTTGATTGATTCTGATCCTTGTAATTGACTATTATATTGATTTCTTTGTAATGAATACCTAGATCCGGTCTGTTACATTCATAAAAACTCTTGACAGTTCCCATGAAAGGCAAGCTATAGAAAACACTGATGATTTAAAAGTTCTTCAGACTCGTAAATCTAAAAGATTATCGGTGTTAATTTAACAAGTTCGTTGTTGCAGTCCACATGAGTTGGAAAGATTAGACTCATTTATAGATTTGAGAATAATAATAAATAGCATATTAGTGAGGACATGTATTTGACTGGTTGCAGTAACATGGAAAAACACTGAGATATTATTATAACATATTTTCTCGTAGACATCAGTAACTTTATGGTATATAGGATGGTTCTAATAGGGAAATATCTTGGGCAGTTTGAAGAGTTGCCATTAGAGACCTTCAATTGGCTAGAGCACAAGCATCGGAGGGCTTATGGATGTTTCATTAGATTTGGAGTAAAAGGTATTCTACTTTCTTCTTTACATTTTTTTCTATAAAAGACATCTAATTAAAGGAGAAAAGAAGTAAAAGAAAATGGAGGATCACAAATCCTCGATAAGCTATGAAGATAACAGGGTAAAAACAATAGAGAAGATACATAAGCTCTAAAAAGAATCCCTATCCTATCCAAATCTGAGAGTTGAAAAGTCCGTGGGTAGATAACCAAACTCCAGCAAAAAGAAGACAGTGCTGAAGTGCACTTAAGATTTCTCTACCCCCAAAAACTTTATTGGTAGAGAAGATAACTTCTAAATCTAACAAAATATCACATATAGAGTGAAGGATAATAAAAGGGGGGAAATGACAGAAAGATAATAGAGATCAAGTTTGCACACCTCTTCTCCTTTGCTTCCATGTCTCAAGGTCTGCAGGAATGAGTCCTTTTCCCATAATTGGTTCTAGGATATCAGCGAGTACTCCCTAGTTTTTCAATTAACAAGCAAAAAAAAAAAATATTTGAAAATGAAGTACAAAATAGAAAGTTAGAAACTAAATGAATAACGCAGGCACGTCAATTCATGAGAAAACCAAAGTATCAAATTCAAGCTCATGTAATCCAAGGGAAGCACATGCTTTACAATTGGCCACAATTTAAAGCTTCTGGTCAAAAAGTTCAGGTTTTTCAAAGTTTTGCACCCACATTGGCAGGACTTACTACAGTTACAGTAGAAATAACAGAAAAAAGACAGAAGCCTTTTCCCACTGTAGGATTTACTACAGATGTTTATTTACTTAATTTTTCAAAAAAGATAGTGCCCTAGCTTCTACTGTTATAATGCATCCCTGACCTACCTAGATAAGCGATGAACACGTTCACAATCACGATGTCATTTCAATCACTATTAGGGTTTAAGTAGGGAGCTGGTAAAATGATAAATTGAAAGCTATAGTTTTGTTGTAGGAAACAACAGTCGAACTTTAATGCTGGACAGTTTTTGAGGACATAAAACCCATAGTAGAAGCATACTCTTGAAATGAATTCATTCAATATTTTCGGGTTCATGTGAAGATAGATTAATGGGTGGAAAATTTCCTGTACACTAAACTTCAGTTCCAATAAGCTATCAGATAAGCCAAAATAACATACCAATCTTTTTCATTTTATTCTTTTCAGGTTCATACTCGTATTAATAAAGATCATCAGAGGATTAATCAGCTTACATAAACAACCTCTCAGACAATCAATTGAATAGGGTATGATATATAATAATAAAACAAGGGGTAAGATTGTACCTTGTCATAAGAAAAGGCATTTTCTCGTAGAATATGTCTTGCAACAATGGGATCAGATACAACGACAAATGCTTTCGGCCCAAACGCAAGTTTATACACAGAGCCATGCTGCCAGGTTCAATAATATCCTCATAGGATAACTAAAAGTGAGACAGACTGAGTAAAGTGAAAAACACAAGTAAAACAAAAAAGAAAGAGTAAAATTGTCCAATTCAACAATGTAAGGAAACAACACACATTCATATAATACAAGTATGAATGTGTGCCATAAATACATTTGCCCTATTTGGATAAACAGTTCAATTAAGCACTTTTAGCATAAGCTCTTATTATACAAATACTTATGTATAAGTTGTTTCTAATAGTTTTTCTCATAATCTGCCCTAAAGAGCTTATGGAAATAAGTGAAAAACAGTTTATAGAAATGTCAGAAGTTATTTTCATGAGCTCTGTTTGGATAAATAGCTTATAGCATAATTGTGGTATGTATATTATTTTTAAGGATAAAATGAAGTTAAATTGTTTTTGCATAAGCTGTAAGCTATTTTTATAAGCTATCTTGGAGAGCTTAACAGTTTATGAAGATGTCATAAGTTGTTTTCATAAGTTCTTCTAAACAGTCTGGCACGTATTTATGTCGGTAGATAAACTCAAATAAGTCAACCAAACATTCAAAAGTGATTAAATAAAAAGCTCGAATACCTCTAAGAACCAATCATATAGCGAGAAAAAGAGAGGTCGATCAAACAAATCGGTGACAGCACCTTCAGCTATAGGCATATTCCCTAAACTTCCACCGCTTAACAAGTTCGTTAAAAGATTGCTGGCGTTGTCAAACACATTTCTACTACTTTGTTTCTTCTTATCATCACTAACCGCTTGACATCTACATTATTATAATTCAGATTAATTACTTCTTCAATTCAATACATGCATGCATTAACATAGCTTAAATAAACAAGCTCAGAATGCAAAATTAACATTAATAAATAATTAACCAGAAAAAGGAAAAATGAACTTGGAATGGACCTGATGGTAGAAGAAAAACGTTTGGAATGAGAAGAAAAGTGAGAGGGATGAAATCTGGTGTGAAAATTGACACCGGTGAGAGTGACGGTGGAGATAGCGGCGGCAACCATGGCGGTGACGACGGTGTTAAGCTGAGATTTTTAGTTGAAAGATAGTGGAAAGTGATGACATTACATTACACTGAATAAAAGGATATGAGAGAGTGAAAGTGAAGTTGAACCATTGGTGGTTATTTATTCTTTTGTTCGCTGCCGCCAATTTTACACCAATACTTATTTATTTCAAAATAAAAAAATAAAATAAAAAAGTAATAATTTTGTCTTGTTCGATTGATGAGCGTTTTGGTTTCCATTGTTTAGTATCGACTATTTCCATTTACCTCTAATGTTTGAAATGGTTAGCTAGACACTAAATTGTTTTAGACAAATGTAGTTAGGAGTCGATGTGTGTCAACCATTCTTCCAACTACATCCTTTCAACATCTCTCTTAAAGATCTTGGGTGTCATATTATTAGTTGTCGTGTAATTAGATGCATATTTTTAAAAAAATGTAATTAGTTGCCTAATAGCTATGATAATCAAATGTGTCATCAGATGCATAATAATCATCGTTAAAGATTGTTGTATATTTAGTTTTTTCAAGTTCTCCATTTTAGATAGAAATTTCAATCATCGATGTTATGGTCGCCTCGTTCAAATCTGAAAACTTGTGGCCAACCAACTCTTTCAACATGTTACCCACAACACACTCCTCTTTTGAAAGTTGTCTTGTGCTCATGCAACCCAACTTTCCAACTCTTTTTATGAAGTCAATAACCACATCATTCTCTTGTTACAAATTCATTAAGTCGGTTGTCGTAACTTCATGCCGAGGCTTATAAAACCTCTCATGAAAGCACAATGCCATGTATGCCTAGTTTACCACCGAATTGGGTGGTAAATACGAACACTAGTAGAAAGCTACCCACTGTCAATGATAAAAACAAATGCAACATTTTATATTCGTTATGCTTAGATGATAAACAACGGATTTTAATATCCTCGCACAACAGTAAGTATGATGGTTTTTACCAAAAATAAATATTAAATTCATAAAGACCACGCATTAGTTTTGACCGTTCAAGTTTTACACCAGTCTAAATCCAGGTTTTATAAGAGTTTGTTTGATAAAACAATTTGTAAAATAGATTGCAAATATGAATAAAGATTGTGTTGGGATTAGATAGTTATTCATTCAATGGTTCCTATTCAATTTTTATATTATTTTGCAGATTATGATGTTGATAATTTAAAATTTGAAAGTTGGATAAAAATTTAAGGTTCGATCTTATCCCTATAATGCTCAGAGGAAAAAAGCGACTTTTTCCGCAAGTCATATGTGCCTTGCGCACACAGACATGCGCCTGGTGCATGTGCCTAGGGCTTTCATGTGCCAGGCGTCCTAAAGCATGCACCTTGCGCATCAGTGCACTGCTTTTCATGCATCAGACACTTTTTCTATACGCCAGGCGCTTTAGCGCATTACTTTCCTGTTTTCATGTAATCTTCGCATGTTGAGATGTTTTCTTTGTTGTTAAGCTGTATTCTTCTGGTTTGCTGGTAAAACTCACTAAAATAGACTGAAAACACATGCTAAGAATAACGTAAGATGACTTGTCATCAAATTGTTCTAAAGGCTTTTATCTCATACACAATAACAATTTGTTTTTCTCTATTTGAACCAAAGTTTTGTTAGTGTGAGAACCGTCATGGAGCCTAACGAGAGGCGTAAAACTGTTCAATTAAGATCCTCATTGTCTAATATCACGAATGGTATACATAATCCTACAATTTAATATATACGGTGAATTCAACTTTTTTTTTGTTGGTTCTTTACGGCTTATTATTTTTAATTGGGGATCATGTGCCTCCATCTTCCGAGTTTTCACAAGTATCCATCGAGAAATGGTCTTCAAATTCTGTTGATTGATGAAAATGGCGATTGCATCAATACTACATCAAATGTAGTATACATAGAGATTTTTTTAAAATGTGTAAACATCCATCGTTGAAGTAATAAAATACTCTTGCGATTAGTGAAGTAAGTGATGAATTGTACTGCAGTACAATATTTTGCAAAGATGTATATAACTAGTGCGGCAGCGCAAGTGGAAGATTTAGTTAAGAAAAATACACCATCTTGTTTATTTGGTACTATTTATTCAACAAACCTAACAAACTCTAACAAATCCAAACAAACTTTTTTTTTTTGTTGAGAGAAACAAAACCAAACAAACTAAAAACGCTCCTTGTACTCGTTTTCATAATATTTTAGCTTTTTTTTTTTTTTTTTTTTTTTTT
>Ga0099826_10000480_pt1 | contig 19333 bp, 17 predicted proteins | sample Mtrugardesep15_FD_76830 | JGI IMG/M metagenome (GOLD analysis project Ga0099826, IMG submission 76830) | Root nodule microbial communities of legume samples collected from California, USA - M. trunc garden sep15 | ecosystem: Host-associated > Plants > Roots > Nodule | place: USA: California... | reverse complement strand
TTTTTTTTTTTTTTTCCTACCATTCAAATCTACTAGAAGAGTGTACCATTAGTTTTTTCTCACTTCTTACAAGAATTTTACTGTCACATTGTTAACTCTACCAGGAAAATCAGAGTATTTTAGCAGAAATACAAGACATAAACAGTCAACTGTTCGACTGTGAGGTGGTTATCGCTGAACAGGAAAATATTGAAAATGCCGTTGGACTAGTTGCCGGACAAAGTGCAGGATTACTTCTTAAAATCATGTATAATGCAGTGACTATCGATCAGAACCTTGTATCTCACTTCACTTATGATAAAAAGGTGAATGATTTTATATTCTGTTTTGAACTATTCACATTAATTATTTTGATTTTTATCTCATTGACGATGTATATTTGTTCTTCAGTCATTGATCAAACCGTTGCTGTTGCTTATTCCTGCAAGTTATCCGTCTTCCTCTCTTGTTGTTCTGGACGAATTGCCATCGGAAGTCAGGTTAGAGACTATGATTGTATTCTCTTTCATTTATAATTTTGAGAAACTATGCATCTAGTTCTGAGTAGTTATCAAGTTATGTTTGTATACTTTAAGAATATTTGTGTACAATAATTAGAAGCTTCTCCGAGTGTATAATTTACTACCTACTAGACAACCATAAAATTTCATGTTACACACTAAAATAATACTTTATTGTTAAGAAAACTTTATGCAACTCCCATTGGATATAGACATAGTATTAGATATATCATATATAGTGTTCATCTAACACACATCAATTTATTTTGTTATTTTGTCAAAACAAAACACTCATCAATTTATTATAATTAGCATATATATACTTGATAGATGATGGATTATATTTGATTTGCAATATACAGTTGTTGACCTTAACTTGTCTTTAATAATTTGAATTAGTTGCAGTGAGGACTTGAGAGCTCTATTTGAAAGAGCAAAAGCAAAGCTGAGATATAATCTTCAAAGCATGAACGAACCATGGTTGATTAAGGATATAGCAAGAGCATGGGAAAGTTGTGTTAGAGATGCAATTCTTGATTATGCACAAGCTATTGGTGGGGGGACATTTGATACATTTGGTTGGGAAAATTGTTGAAATCAAATTTTAACTTGTAAAATAGCCAAATTTCATGTATTTAGGTTCGAATGTTGAGTTAAATTGTTTGTAAAATTGAATTTACAATGCAAGGATGACACTATTCATGCTGTACTCATCCCAAGCTAACATATAATGCAACACAAGTGCATTTGTTTACTGCTAGAAATAATTAGGTTGTTAGTCTAGAATGACAAGCAGTTGAATTACCTTTGGTCGATTGAAAGTTAGTTATATCTATAACAAATAAATACAAGAGACGCAAGTCTTTTTCATTTCTATAAAAGTCCACGAATGTTATGGAAACAGAATATTATAATGAAGCTAATAACTCTCAATTGTGATTCTATTTACATTTCTAAAGCGTAATACAAGAGACGTTAAGAAGAAACTTTGTCCCTTAATTATGAGTTTCTTAACTCTTCCGAAAAGTGTTTAGTACAAAGTTTGATTTTTTTTTAAGCTACTAAATTAAGAAAAGAAATGCTCAAGTAAAAATGAAAAGTAAACAAGATAAATGAAAAGTAAAAAGATAAAGGATAAATTAGCAAAAAATTATCCTACATCTTAGTCCGGGACAATATCAGTCCCACTCCAAAAGATCAGACCAACATCAACTCAGTTGTTTCTCCTAGCTCCCATCCCAAAAATCCTCTATCTATAATGACAACAACAACATCAAATGTTGTTCTCAAGCTTCCAAATTTATCACATAACACTGTCTCTGTGGGGTTCCTTGGTCCTAAGCCCCTTCATCTATCATCGCTTCTCTCCAATTTCAGAACTAAACTAAAGTTGCAATCTTTTTCAATTTCTAGACCAACCCATTTCAAGGTTTCACAAAATTCAATCACAACCACTGAAGAATCACTCTCTTCTTTAACAGAAAATGACTTGCTCATTGTGGGTCCCGGTGTTCTTGGTCGCTTAGTAGCTAAAAAATGGCGACAGGTACTCTTTTCATGTTCTTTTATTTTTATATTTATCATGATTTATTATTGGCATTGCGATTATTCATGTAGGAAATTCCGGGTTGTGAAGTTTATGGACAGACAATGACCACTGATCATCACAATGAGTTGGTTCAAATGGGCATTAGTCCATCTTTGAAATGGACTGAAGCTACTCACAAATTTCCAAATGTCTTATACTGTGCTCCACCTTCCCGGACCAAAGATTATGCTGATAATGTTAGGTAACAAATCTTAGGATTAATTCCTTTATTTTGTACTATTTAGTAGTAAAAGGCCAAAAGGGTGTAAAAACCAAGACTTGGTTATTCTTGAAGTTTTAGTCTGGTTTTATCTTAATCAATTTTTACGTTTAGAAGTGGCGCACGACGAAGAAAATTGCTACAATGCTTGTTGTGAAAAGGATGTAGTATTAATTAAATGTTTTGCTTTTGCTTATTAAAAAAAAACATGTTTTGCTTTCGATTCTTGGCATTTTTTTGGTGATATTGAAATGGTTGGTCAGATCAACTTGGATGATCTAAGGCGATTTCATGTATGCAGCTTAGTTAAATAATAATTATGTTAAATCGGTGAAAGTAAAGTTTGCAGTTGAGTGGTACTAGTTGCTACTTGTAGTTGCCTTCTTATGAGTTTTGAATTTTCAACAAATCAGGCTAGCTGCATTAAGCTGGAATGGTGAAGGTTCTTTCGTATTTACGTCAAGCAGTGCTCCGTATGATTGTAACGATAACGGACCATGTGATGAGGTGTGTCATACATCCAAATTGTCCTATTATTTTGCTTGTTTTGGTTTAAATTGCAGAGACGATGATATTCTATTCTACATTGAGATACACACTTCTTTTCCAAATGATAGCATAATTTGAAGATTGTTTTGATTTCTTAACTTGTGCAATTGAATTACTTCTATGCCCATGCATCTTGTTCACGTTTATCAACATCAGGGGTCAAATTCGCCTAATTGGATATATTTCATTTTAGGATACTCCATCTGTACCAATTGGAAGAAGCCCCAGGGTTGACATCCTTCTAAATGCTGAAAATGTGGTACTGGAGTTTGGCGGTTGTGTTCTAAGATTGGCAGGGCTTTATATATCCTTTATAAGATTCAAACTATTAGAATTGCAAGAACTTTCCATAATCTGAGTGATCATTGCGTTTATGCTTTTATTATATGGTAACCCTTGACCAATTCCACAAAGCAGATAGAGGTGCACACAATTATTACTTAGAAAAAGGCATTGTTGATAGTCGTCCTGATCACATCCTGAATCTTATACATTATGAGGTCAGAGTGGCCTTTCATCTCGAGTTAATTCTTTTATTTACTTTCCTTGTTTTTCCTATAATTTGTGTTTTATAGTATTGAACTATCAAAGTTTATTCTTCTGATAAAGATAGCCTGAGAAATATGGTGGGAGTGTTAATAATTTTCAATTAAAATATCAGCCACTGATATTTTCAGGAAATTGGTACAGGATAACTAGAAAGGGATTATATCCACCAGAGTTGTTTATGATGTTTTATTTGATGCGCATTTTACATCCACCGGACACTCCATATTTTTTCCAATATTGTATTTCCTTTAACGTATGTCTATTCATCTATTAACGGTGATTATGATGGGGTTAATATGGTGCTCATTTTGATATGCTTTCATTCCAGGATGCAGCCTCCCTCTTAGTTGCAATCTTGAAGAAAAAATTCCGTAAACAGATTTTCTTGGGTTGTGATAATCATCCTCTGTCTAGGTTAGGTGCTCTCTCTTTATATTGTCAAATTGCTATTTATTTTTGCAGTATTTCTATTTCAACTGCAGGTGTAGATTTAACATATTGTTTTGATCTGTTTCTCTTTAAATATCTTACATTGTTCATATTTTTACAGACAAGAAATGATGGATCTGGTTAATAGAAGTGGTAAATTCAGTAAATTTTTTGATAAGTTCAATGGTAAGTTTATATTTGTTAGTTAAACATACATATGAAACTTGTACTATCATTACTTTATCGTAAGTTGAGTTGATCTCTGGTAGAAAAATGTATGATTCTAATTTCTAAGATCATTGTTGCATTTTATCTTTACTTTTCCAGTGACTGATGGCCCTCTTGGTAAGAGATTAAACAACACAAGAACTCGCCAGGAAGTCAGCTGGGAGCCCAAGTACCCTAGTTTTGCTCATTTTCTCGCTAGCATGTGACAGATTCCTAAGTGTATCTTTGCTGTTGGCTCTAATTAATGCGGAAGGAACAATAGAGAGATATATTAGGGAATGCTTGCTGCAGACAGAAAGCTAATACGCACCTGAAATCTGAACTCTATATTTTCCTATTTCTTCATTTGGTATTGCGTACAAGGATGATCGGTTGTTGAATTGTCCTAAAAATGCATTAATTCCAAAGTATTAAAATGGAGTTGTTGAATATTTTCTTGAAAATAGTAATTTTAAATGCCACTATTTTTCTATAGTTGAATTATCCATCAAGAGACAAGAATGTAACAGATGTACCTTAGCTTTGAACATGAAAGCACTCCATTTTTATTTTTGATTTTTGTGCGTGATTAAGTTTCTGGTATACTAACCAACTTGCATGAAATTGCACTCCCTTGATTGATACATGAATGGTGAGAGTTCATTTCTCAGCCTGTATGGTACATACACAATTACTTCATTTGTAGATTCATTCTCCACTCTGTACAAGAGGAATCAATAAAGCAGCGATGCATATAAACCCACTCTCATGCTCATGGCAATTCAGGAATTGTTAACTTCCTAAGGCATACATTTTGTGAGCAAAATAAGTCTACTATTGACGTTTAATTATGCGCATTAGCAACTGTGTACACGATGGTGAAATTTGATTAGACTCGACTAAATTCTAGCTCAACTCGCCTAAACTTTTGTTGTTTTTTTTTATTAACCATGAGAGACACTGCCAACATTATACGAATATAAATGAGAAAACGTGAATCGACAATTTCATCCATGTTATTCTTGTATTCTACGAAATAACTTATTCAAACCATATAAAAATTTGATGCATCAATTCTTGCAATTCATTACAAAAATTGTTCTTAGAAAAAACCATCACAGATAGAATTTGATACAATGATACGGGCACAAGTATTTCAATCAAAATATTGGCCTAAGAAAAAAGTGAGTGGTGTCTGCTTTATCAATTGATTATATTTTTATGCAGACGGAATCTAACAACAAGATGCGTTTGTAGTCCAACGGTTAGGATAATTGCCTTCCAAGCAATAGACCCGGGTTCGACTCCCGGCAAACGCATTTACATTCTTTTTAAATGTCGCACTGTGCATTTTTGTTGGCCTTTATTGTTTTTTTTTTTAATTGGTTTCATTTTTGTTGTTGTTGTCGTCATTCTAGCTTTAGATCAACCATTATTTGTCGTTTTCAACATTCAAAGCATCATTGTTTTATACCTTAAAAAGAGAAATAGGTAAAATCAAATAATAAATTGTTAAGAGTATCATTGAAAAAGACAAATAATTTTCTAAAGAATAACAAAATCTATTACTAGTTTTTTCTTGACATACGTAAATAACGTAAAAACGATGACTATAAAGGAACACAAGGTGTACAGTGTAATATATAATTGGTATTCAAAAATTAATTGTCACAAATAGTTAACATAAATATATGCTAATTGAAATTTTCATATAAAAATATTTCATAAATACTTGTCACAGATAATTGTTTAATATATATGCTAATTGAATATTGGTAACTTTTTTTGAAGCATTTTCTAGAGAAATCGTGTAGATCATCAGGTACAACTCTAAGAACCAAATAAAATCAACCCTTCTCTTCTCCGGGCTCTTAAATATAATGTATCCACGACCCATTTCTAACCACCTTTCTTCATCACAACATTGAAAACAAGACACATTTTTCTTCCCAGCCCATAATTCATCCAATCCAGCCCTGTGTGTTGACAGCAACAGTTGAAAAATCTTCAGAAAACATCCACCAAGCAAGCAAGGATGAACAATTTGGCAGAAATCATATTCTGAATCCAAATTATCGAGGGACCAAATTAAGCTGATGACAAACTTGTAATAATGATCACGTCATAAACCACCTAGAGGTGACTCGTCTTTATGGTCATCCACCAACCAGAAACCATAGTCACGAAATCGCTTTATCTTCTTCTCGAAACCAACTATATAGTTGTTATGAATTATTACATGCTTTCCTTTAGTTTCCTTAACCCATGTTTTGTTCTTGAAATATAATCCGCCTGTAGGGAATGCCGATTGTGGAAGCAAGTACATATCAACCTGCAATCGGGAAAATGAAGGATTGAAATTGAAGCTCATAATGGCATGCACTTTGTTCATTCATTTATTAAGTATTCAGAAACAAAATATCCTACTATTGATCTCCAGCCTATGGTGGCATGCGCTGCGCTACCCCATCAGAAACAAAATTCCTATTTGATCATCAAGATGCTCTAAAAGATAATCTTAAGACAGTCTTGTATATTAGTATAATTAATGTGTGGATGTTGTACAAACTACATGGAAATAAGAAAACTGCAACATACCCCTTTAGCATTCTTCATTAAAGCCCAGTTAAAAGCAGGTTGATCATTAGATTTCTTGGTTCTAGACCATGGCTCAATCTGAAGCTCCTCCATCCACTTTTTCAAAATTAGCTTTGCTCCATCGGTAGGTCGAAGGAAAATCATGCAACTACATATATAAGGCCGCCCCTTTTTTCCTGGTGGTGGTAAATCGTGTGAATGGTTCAATGGTTTGATCTGGTCTCACAAAGAAATAGAAAAAAGTCAACTATAAAAGAACTAGAAGAGAATCACAATAGAACTGCAGGAAATATTAAGAAAAAAAAATAAAAAGAATTGGAGCCTGATTTACTAGAACTAGAACTTGTGGATGCACCTTCTGGTACATTAACACCTCCCTAAGTAGATTGCAACGTAATCTTCTTTCTTATCATGTTTTTTCATGATAGAAAAGAAAATCTGTTGGGGATATAGAATAAAGAGAAATTAGAGTAGTTAACTAGTTATGAGTTGTTAGAGAAGTTAGTTAGTTAGTTGAGGTTGTTATAGAGCGTATGTGTATAAATAAGAGAACACAAAGGATAGAGGTCATCTTTAAATATTCTCTATTGTGAATGGGAAACCCTTGGAGGAGAGATTCTCTCCCATTCAATCCTATTTCTTAAATAACATGTTTGTTCTTTGAAATTCAAATATTGGGTTCCTAACAATTGGTCTGACCTGCCGAATTCACCAACAACTCATAACTAGGTTACTACTCTAATTCCTAATTCCCCTTCATTCTATAATCCTAGAAGGATCAGGAGGACAAGGAGAAGACTGATATCATTGGACTTCAAAATACCCATCAAGTACTGTCATGGATCTCATGATGTTTCTTCTGCATAGTTGATGCATAGATTCACGTGATGGAGTTTATGTAAAGGTACAAACCACTGATAGTATTGTTTTGGATTAAAACTTTTGAGCACAGCAAACATCACTATCTACCTACTCCCTCCGTCCCTAACTATAAAGCCCTATTAGAAGACAAATGAGTAAAATGTGCCAAAGGTTCTTATAAATAGGGAAGGAGGGAGTATGTACTAGTTATAATTCAACATAGATGACAAATAGGACGATAAAGTGAGATCAATGCTCCTAAGTCTTATGTTCAACTTCAATCTTTTTGACCCAACAAATTTGTAAGATGATAAAACAGATATACTGCATCATACATTATTACATTACACTTGCTGACACAGAAAACCCAGTATTATTCTTTCCGTCACTTGCTCCAATTCGTTGATTAAGTTGTATGACCATCGAGGAACTATTTTTATAAAGGTTTTCAACCAAGAGAAGTGTTAGCAACACATTCCATGACAAACAAATAGAGTGAGTTTCCAAAAGTGCTTAAGCGAAGCCTAAATTAAATTCATCCATTAATAATGTGGGTGTAAAACGTGTAGCTAGCATTTCACTTCTGACTGAAAAGCAATCTGAATTCATTAGAAACCGGATACTTTATTAGAAAGAATAAGGAAAGTCTCCCCTAAATACAGCTACAAACTTACATAACTTTAAGGTTTCCTCCTCCCTATCCCAAAGGCCCGTAATTTCTCTCAAAATTCCTAAATAACTTTCTTCTCTTCTATTATCTGTATACATTGTAACACCCTACCTTTCCTAACTCCGCAGGCCACTAACTAACCAACTGAACTAACTAATATAATATGGTTATCAAACATAATTATATATAATACACACACACACACACAGTAAAAGCATCATTGCAGACAACAAGTTTCTAGGATTGATGTATGTAGCTTGGAGTTATAATATAATAATCAAAATGGAGCATAAAAGAAAATGAAATTAAACGAGTGCTTACTGCAGTCATGTCATCTGTAAAATAGACATCATGGTTCCCTTGCAGATAAGGAAACGGATCACCTAACCAAACCATGTCAACATCATTGTACATTACGCTGTATCCAAGCTCCAAAATCTTCAGAAGATGGCTTGGCCTCCTGGCTGTAAAGTTGAAGAAACCCTATACAGTGAAATAAACAAGCATAGATGCTAAAACTCAGCACCACATAAGAGAATAAAATGGATCCAATAATTAAAAATTGGACATCAAAGATAGTGCTAGAGCTACCTATCAGATAATCTCCAAAAAATAACAGCCGGGATGACAAAGTGTGTTACATAACCAAGATAATAACAATAGTTCAAGACACCCACCAGATAATTAAATCACATTATCTACTCACAAGCCTAAAATAAAATTGAATTCATGGTTATCAAATTGAGAATTGAAGGAATTGGTTTTCTAAATCGTGAATCGGATTTTATTATGAAACATATGATACATTACCCAAAAAAAGACCTTCAAAACAAGTGACGTAGCAAAATTATAAGTTGATATGTCATACATGAATCTCAAAATAATTCAAGATTTCAGTCCTAAATAAAACGACAAAATAAAAGTAGTCGGCTATATAAAGATGATAAAAAATCGTAGCTGACTACACTAAGTTTAGGTATTGATTCATTAGAACGAATTGGGATTTATCATAACAAATTGGGATTCATTGTCCAAAATAGTCACACACTAGAGATTCATACCGATTGAGTTTAATTACGTATTATTGAGTCTAAGTACAACTGGCATGTATGGTAAGATACTGATAACTATAATCACATTAAGTAAAAACAACTGAACAAGTAAGCAATGTAACTAACAAAATAGATATTCACCAAACAACAACAACAACAACAACAAAAAAAAACAATACCAATCATTAAATCTTCAAGACTACAAAAACATAACAAAGCTCAATGCAATAAAATGACAGGATTTGTAGTGAACCAACAAACCTGAGAACCAAACTTATGAGAAGCTTCAAGATCAAGCACAGGAGGAATAAGAACAGCATGACCAGGCCAAAGTTCATTAACCTTATAAAGTGAAGGATAATCCTCAGCAATAACAAGAACCATATCATGACGCTTATGCATAGCAATACTAATCAACCAGTTATTAAGAAAAGGTAAGTAAGGTTGGCTAACAATACAAACAATCACAGTTCCATTTTTCGCCACAAAGGTAAGTGCTTGATCCAATGTATAGTGACCCCATTTGGAAATTTCAGTGTTTGAAGTAAAAAAGAGTTTTTGCGGCATTCCTACCCAAGGGGAGAAAACACCGAGTACTATAATGAGGGATAATAGTGAAAGGAGAATTGCGGGGCTGAAAATTGAAAGGGGTTTTTTGGGATTTGTTGAAGAAGGTTGTGAAGTTGGAAATGGATTTGAAAATTGGAATGGGTTGTGGAGTGATCTTTGATGTAGAAACCCTGACATTTTGGAATGTTGGGGATTGAGATCTAATGATGATGATGAAAGGAAACAAGATTTGAACTTTGATGTGAATTTTAGGGATTTGAGAATGGGTGGTTTGGTTTTCCCGGGAGGGAATAACGGTGATGCTCCGGTTCTAAGCAGTGTGATGGAATGATCGTTTTTGGTAGCTTAGAGACGACGACGTTTTGCTCTGAAAGGAAAAGTAAATGAGAGTTAATTTAAACCGTCGGATTGATCGAAGGGTTTTAAATTTATATATTTTATTGTTAATTTCATGATTTAGAATATTAAAAAAATAATATTTTTTCTTTTGAGAGAAAAATAAAATTGATAGGTACATTTTATGAGATTTATTAAAAAAAACATCAGACTCTCTTGGGTAGCGAATTACAACGTGTGAATAAAATAATTGTATCGAATACGAGAATGTTGTGTTAGATGTACAATGAGATTAGATAAAATAAAATATGACCTTGCCTTTTGGGATACTCTTTAAGATAATGATTCATAATGAAGAAAATGTAAAGATTTATATGGAAGGGTCGTAAATTGTCTAACCGTGTGATTTGGGGGTTCTTTGACTGCAGGGGATCCATGTTTGATTATACAAGCAAAATTTATGGAGATATTTTTCGTAGGGGGTGTTGGAAACCTGATCAACCCAATAGAAAATTGCAAATTAAATCAACACAAATTAAAAAATGCAGAAAACCGTGTTAGGTCGAACGCCATGATCTAAATTTAGACACCGACTTCTCTAATTACATGTGTAGAACTAACGATACAGTCTAAAAATCGTGTAAAAACTAACGATATGGTCTAAAAATTATGATTTTCAATATACTCACGCTTGTAACACTTACACATTCCCTAACGATATATTTTTATATGTGAAGAAGTGGAGTGTCAGAGGTTCGAACCTCTGCCCCTGCATAAATTATGCAATGTCCCTACAACTGAGCTAAGTTCACGGGGACTTTTACTTACACTCTTTAATCGGTTAAAATTCTAATTTGTTTGTCCCACTAAATGATTTAATAAGACTCATTTAATTTGCAATCAGTTAAATAGTACTATAGTATTGATTAAAAAGACTTTTGTCAGAGAATGCATAAATAACACTTTTCAATCTTTTTCCTTAAAAATGCACGCTTCAATTTTTAATATTTCAAAATAAAAAAGGGAGCACAATGATTGATCCTCGTGAAGTTTGATTGAATAAATACTCATAATCAAATTATTCAATAATTTATCATATCTTTATATTAAAAATAAAATAATTTTTTTTGAATAAAATTTGCTTAAAGAAACTTCAGAATATTCAAGAATTTACCAAATTAAAAAGTACCAGGTAAAACACCAAGTCCCAAGAGCGAACTAACCGGTCCAAGCCTATAAATGACCACAACTGCTTTTGCTTTGTTGTCCTTGTGTCTTCTTTACAAGAGGTAAGTGAGGCCCCACACCCAATGTGAAATTCAATTCAATGTCCTTAAAAAGCCAACACATGCACTTTTTCTATAGCTTCTTCACCTTCACTTCAAGTTTTCAGCACAGATAAAAAAGATACAGTTGTAAACGTAGTAACCATCATACACTCAATTTTTTCTGTTTATGAGAACCATTATAAATCTGTTTGAATATTTTTTGTGTGTTAAAGTATGAGATTCTCAGTGGTGTATTTTGTTTTATTATTGGTGTTGTTAGTAGAAGCAGCTACATGTTCCATATTTTTCACCAGAGAACAAAAGCTATCAGAATTCAAGCACAAACTTGAGCAACAACTAGCCAGTCCTATGGCATCACCACCTACTTCTTCACAAACAAAGATGGTAAGTGATTAAGCTACGTACATTGAATTATTATTTATTTTTCTGCTGATTTTTAACAATGTGCAATGTGCATTATTAGAGTAACAGGGTATTGTACCCGAGTGAATATGGTGCGGACCCAACAGGATCAGAAGAGAGTAGTGATGCCATTTTGAAAGCAGTGGAGGATGCATTTAAGTTGCAAAAGGGTCTTGAATTGGTAGCAGGGGTGAATGATTTGGGAGGTGTTATTATTGATTTGCAAGGTGGAGACTACAAAATCAGTAAACCAATTACTTTACTCCCAGGTGGCAATGTTGTGGTGAGTACTGAGTAGTAACATCTTTTTCTGCCATTTATTTTCATTTTGCAGTTGTGAATGTGTTCCTTTCCCAAGATATTTTTAAATATTTTTGTTCAAAATCAAGAGCAAAAGACTATTAAGGATTCATCCAATAAATTTAGAGGGATAATTCATAATTGACCTAAATGCAGCAAAAAACATTTAGAGGATCCAAGTTAGTTTTCTACTCAAGTAAACAAAATAATTTTCCACCCATAAATTTACATATCTTTGAAACAAACAGATCACGTGTGCACCTACTTTTTCATCTTAAGTCTTATCATGTATTTTCTTTGCATCTTAACTTTATGAAAAGTATGGTTGAATAGGTAAAAGGAGGAACCTTGAGAGCATCTGATACTTTTCCTGGTGACCGACATCTAGTTGAGATGTGGTCATCAAATTCCAAGAAACTTCAGACAAAAGAATATATGCAAGGTGGTAACTTCAGTGGAATTTATGCACAAAACAATGGAATATACTATGAAGACGTAACTTTCAGGGACATCCTCTTTGATTCAAGGTACAGAGGAGGAGGACTTTTCATCGTTGATTCCGCTAGAACCCGGATCAACAACTGTTTCTTCCTGCATTTCACCACAGAAGGTATTCTAGTACAGCAAGGACATGAGACATTCATATCAAGTTGTTTTCTTGGACAACACTCAACAGTTGGTGGTGACCATGGTGAGAAGGACTATTCCGGGGTCGCTATTGATCTTGCTAGTAACGACAATGCCATTACTGATGTGGCGATTTTCTCTGCAGCCACTGGTATTGTGCTAAGAGGTCAAGCTAACATTCTATCAGGGGTGCATTGTTATAACAAAGCAGCAGGATTTGGTGGTATAGGTATCTCAGTGAAATTGGCAGGAAATTCTCTAACTAGAATTGACAACTGCTATATGGATTATACCGGTATAGTAACGGAAGACCCTGTTCAAGTTCATGTCACTAATTGTCTATTTCTTGGGGATGCTAATATTTTAATAAAGGCTGTTAAAGGTCAAATTTTGGGTTTGAACATAGTTGATAATATGTTCAACGGTGATCCTAATAAGAAGATTCCAATTGTAAATCTAGATGGGCAATTTAGTAATGTTGATCAAGTGGTGATTGATAGAAACAATGTGAATGGTATGGGCTTGAGATCAACGGTTGGTAAGTTAACTGTGAGTGGTAATGGCACAAAGTGGGAGGCTGATTTTTCATCAGTTTTGGTATTTCCTAATCGGATTAGTCATGTTCGATATTCATTTTATGCTCAAGGGGAGCCAAAATTTGTAGCACATTCTGTGACCAATGTGTCTGATAATGTTGTAGTTGTGGAGAGTGAGAAAGAAGCTAAAGGTTTGGTCTACTTCAGTGTTGAACAATAAGAAAGAAGGTAGGGGGTATCTGTGTTCATTAATGTATTTAAAATTCTTTTAAAACAATGTTGTTTCACTAGTATAACTTATTGCTGCAGAAATTGAATTTCTGATAAATTGCAAGTATTTGAGCAACTTTATGTAGGAAGTTGGAACACCAGACCTGTAATCACAAAAAAAAAGCTGTTGTGTTTGTTTATCATACAAAACACAACCGCCAATGATATACTATATAAATTCAAACCCTACTTGATGACTTGACTTACAGTTTTTTTAGTGTATTTCTCATGATTAAGGTACTATCTTAAACTTGATCTATTCTACCTGGAACTAGAGTCTTCCCCAATTCATCTCCACATGTCCAACACTATTGGAAATGTAGAAAATGGAAAGATAATGGAGGAAAGAAGGGGGATAAATCATGGTCATCCCACTAGGATTGTGCATAGGCAACTTGCACATTATCTAAAACTACATATACTTGTCTTAAAAACTAGCAACTATATGGTAAGGATAAGGGAAAAATTGACTATAAATAGTAAGAAGAATTTAATACTATTGTTAGATAAGTCAACACTCGGAGTCTCTATCAAAAGCCTGAAGTCTAAGGTGTGCAATTGAGTATGCAAGGCTTTACCAAGTCATCAATGAGGAGCATACACTAAAAAACTACCATTGAAATTACCATGACAGGATGAAATCCATGGGTCTTGAGGGGTTTTCCCTTTTCTTCAGTTTTTCCTACTTTAGCTTCAATATTTGGGTGTTTACAGAACTTGGGACTAATTTTTAATTGCTCGCAAGTAAACCAAATTGCTTATAAATTGTGATATCAATCTCCTAAATGTCCACCATGAAGAAAACATATGGAAAATTTAGCTCACACAGTAATATTAAGCAAAATCCTAATTTTTTTTTCCACTTTGAAACCGTAAAAGTCTAATGGTCCAAACTAAGACTAATCATCCCCATTAGCCATAGTCAATAATGGCCTAACTCTTAACTCCTCTAGACAAATAATTTTCTTATCTGCTAACTTTCTGCCTCCTCTTGAGAACTATGACAAATCGTGAACAAGTGAGTGGAATGGATAGCAGAGAAAGTATTAAAAATATACACATCATTGAAGTTCAGATAAAATTCTTATTCTTCAGAACATACTATGTTACAAATATTGGAAGTGTATCTTTGAAATCAATGAGTTTGACAAAATCACTGTAGCAGTGTGATTCAACCTAACTCTCAATCCAAACAAGCACTGAATAGAAGAAATAAAATAAAAATTTGAGTTGACACTCACAAGTCACAACACTGAACAATGAACTCAGAAATTACTAATCCATAGAAAGAAAAAAAGAAAAAAAACAAAGATGCAGGGAGTTGTACTACAAAAGATAGACAAATAAGATGAGAAAGTGAATGAGAATTAGAAGCTTATTCAAAACCCAGCCATTCAACATGCTCCTAGATGCCCCTGAATCTGAACCACTAGGTGCCACTGTTTAAAAACAAATCAGAAACAATCAAAGATATCATTAGCAATCAGCAAATAATATCGCAAACCAAAAACATAATCCGTAACTAACTAACCGGCACAAGTGTTCTGAGTAGTGAGAGTGGTAGAGATATTGCGATTAGTATAATAACCAGTGTAATCACAAACTGTACGGCTACACGAATCTGTGGATGTAGTGTTCCCAAGCAACACACTCCCGGAGCATTTCGTAGACGGACAAACCGACCAATTACTTATCGGTTTTAGATTCGATGCCTCACATTGTAAGTTGTTGTTAACACCAGTAGAGTTGCATTTACATTTGACACATTCATGTGCAGTGTAGAAATATGTTGCATTTGGCACAAGTAATGGAAAATCCAATGAATCACTTTTGATACTCGAGTTACAAACTGCCAATATCATCACACAAATCAAATACACATAAAGAAAATTCTAATTTAACTAAAAATACAGGGTTATATATAGTTTGATATTATTTAGAATCAGATTAATATTGTTTAAAATAGTTAAAAATTAGTTGTTAGTTAGCTATATTGATTACCTCCACCGTATAAAAAGACCATACATTCATTTGTAATCAATTTCTTCATACTTTCAAATTCAACAAAAAAAAAATCTTCATCGTATCAATTCGAGAATCAATTTCTTTTTCTGTGTTGGGCTCTACCATGCTTCTCGGTTCCGAAGCTATGATATCCACTGAAAGCGATCATCCTAAGATAACTAAAAGTCTGTTTGGACTGTACAGTAAGCTAGCTTATAAGCTCGTATGACTAAAAAACTGTTTGATAACTTACATTTTCTCACGAGCTTATAACTTATTTTTAGTGGCTTATAACTTAAAACTTATAGTTTATCATTTTTTCTCTCAATTTTACCCATGTTACCTTAATTGAAAGAATGTAATACGCTATAAGCGCCTACCAAGCACTACAAATTCAATCAACTAGCTTATTTCTTTTTACCTAAAAACATTTTAGTTTAACGAAAAACATAGGGGTTGGATATTAGTTAGAATTAGTTTAATATTGTTTAAGATAGTTAAAAGTTAGTTGTGATTAGTTGTTAGTTAGCTATATTTCTTTTTCATTTGTATAAAATGATCATACATTCATTTGTAATCAATTCATTCATACTTTCAAAGAAAAATAAATCTTCATAGTATCAAGTCCAAAATCAATATCTCTTTTTCTTTGTTAGGGCTCTACCATGCTTCTCGATACCGGAGCTATGATATCCACTTAAAGAGATCATCCTAAGATAACTACGAGTCTTTTTGGCAAGCACAATAAGCTAGCTTATAAACTCATATGACTAAAAAAGACATGTTTGATAACCATCATTTTCTCACGAGTTTATAACTTATTATTTTTAATGGCTTATAGCTTAAAACTTATAGCTTATGATTTTTTCTCTCAATTATACCCCTGTTATTTTAATTGAAAGAATGTATTACGCTATAAGCAAGTCTACCAAACACTACAAATTCAACCAGCTAGCTTATTTGTTATATGTTATAAGCTAGCTTAACAGTTATTCGTTATTCTTTTACCAGATAGAGCATAATATAACCATCTAACAACTAATTTTTAACTACCTTAAACAATGTTAAGCTAATTAAAATCTAAGTATCTAACAAAAAGTTCTTACTAATTACCTGGAAGAGGAACATCAAGAAGCTGACCAGCTAGAAGCTTTTTAGGGTCATCAAGATTGTTGAGTGACAGTAGAGTCTGTGGACTAGTAGCATATTCTTGAGCAATAGATTCAATACTACTCCCCGTTGGAACAATATGTGCATAATGCATCACACTGTTCCCATCCACCTTATCACAGCTACAAGGCAAAGGAATCCAAATGGTAGCACCAGCAGTTATATTATTAGCATCTGGAATCTTATTCGCCGTTTGGATCTGTTGATACTTGACCAAACCCGCAAACCGAACCCTTGCTATTGCATCCAGTCCATCACCCGGTACAATCTTGTACTTGGGTACATGATTGGATGTACCTGTTGAAACGGTGAATGTTAGTATGTTAATTGTTAATTTATTGGTAGAATAAGTAAGAAGTAGTTATTTACCACCTGTTTGGTTACTACATTTGCAGGGGAATGGAACCTTGATGACTTGGTTGGGATTGACTTTGTAACTGTTGTTGGTGTCGCTTGGGAGGTTGTTGGCTCCAAGGAGGTCTAGGAAGTGTTTTACACCGAACAAGGTTGCTATTTCCTTCAAGGTTGTTGCGTTTGTGCTGGTGTAGTCGGTTAAACTACGACACGTGGCGTTTTCTGTTAGACACTTGAAGTTTGCTTCTGGTTGTGCTTCTGTTAGTGTAAACCCAACACTTGCTACTACTGCAACGGTGATTAACCACATAGTAACCATCTTGCCCATGTTTATGTTTTGGTGTCTGTTCTTTCTACTGTTTGGTTTCTTATCTTGTGGGTGGTGATTGAGGTTGGTGTTTTTATAACTAAGTGGGGGCGTTGGGTTTATTGAATTCACATTATGAGTTGAGGTTTTTTGGTTTGGATGGAAAAGCACTAGCAGTGTGGAATGGGATTCAATTATTGACTTTGACTTATAAAGATGGAAGCACAAGAATAGTCGTCTATGTCTATGATGTGATGAAAGAGGCGTTGATTTTTCAAACAAGTCATATAGATATATGCAAGCCCAACATTTTTAGTCTTTGATTCTAGACACCATAACTCTCCTGGATGGATCATGGAAATTTCCCAATTGTTGCTTGCTTACATTACTTGGCTGAATTTTTATATAAATGCTCCATTAATAAATAATATGGGATACATAAATATTTTAGATGAGGAAGTAAATATAAAATGAGTAGAGTACAATTTTCTCACAACTACTTATTATTCATTCCTTTTTTTTATAATCTGTTTTTGTCTTTAAATATCAATCAATTAATACAAATATGTAGTGCATCTGATGTGTCTATTGAAGTTACTAATATCGTAACTTTGTGTGGATATATGTGATCAATTCTGTTTTTTCATCTCACATAACATATTAGTATATCTAGTAATTTAAAATTAAGTTTACATTTAGAGACAAATTATATATCTAAAAGATGCTTGTATACACTTTGGGTTAAAAAATTTGAAGTCAGTGGTCCAGTCCCTTTCGAGGACTTGTATATCCACATGGGGAGCTGACTAGTCTTTTGTGTGTTTTTTTCCCTTTCTTTGTGTGTTTGTTGACGTCAAAAGTTTAGAAAATTAATGTACGAATTAATTTTGTCGACCTTAAGGATTATTTTATTTCATATATATCAATTAAAACCCCACCAGAGATGATTAAAAATATATCTATTTCATTTCATTGTTGGGTTAAAATTAAGAAGATAAAATAAGATTATGTACCAAGAGAAAACAACCATGCAGCAGAAAGTTTTTGCGTTTTTTTTTTCTCACAAAAACTTTAGGTTGAGGAGACATTGTCTAAGACGGAAAACACATGTATTTGTTATACTTATTGTTATTATTATGTAATTTGATGCTTCTGTGTTACTATTGGTAGAGAAACTGAAGTTGAAATAGTTAAACGTATGACTGTGGGTCAGGGATGATGATTATTGTTTAATTTTGATTGAGATTTGAACTATAAATCTCGAGACAAAACAAATCACAATCACAAGATAAAGACGTAAGTGTGCGGCTTAAACACGCCTTCTTGATAGACAACCTAAGAAGGACGGAAAAAGACAAATTAGGGAGACAACATATGGAACGAGTATGAAGCACATTTTTTTTCTTGAATATGTTAGGAAGCACAGTTAACAGAGAAGTCCAATTAGTCGAGCTGAGCATATATTTTTTCTTGTGAACATAATACTATCATTTGTCCTTATTGCAACTCTCCAGGCATCAAGTTATGTGAGCCTTTGATAAAAACGTTAGAAATTTGCTCTCTAGGTATCTTGGATTGCTTAAGTATCTCAAATTTTTGAAAATATCCCCACCGGAAATCTCAGACCATTCACTCTTGAACATGACTTAGGAATGGTTCGAGAGTTAACATATATCTAACAAAGGTTACTTGTTCTACACTTTTCTATCACACTCTTCCACTCATTTCTCCAAAGTTCATTTTTTGTTGTTGCAAAAAGTGTCTCAAATCATCAAATAATGATTGTTAAAATGTTTATATATCCATTTGACATCAAGAAAAATGTATTACTTCTTTTTACCCACTTACATTGTTGTTTTTTGATGGATTTTTTTTAACATGGTATTGAACCACATTTTATCCTTTCTTTCATTTGAGTTTTATGATATTTTCTAATGTATATACA
>Ga0099826_10000478_pt1 | contig 19348 bp, 9 predicted proteins | sample Mtrugardesep15_FD_76830 | JGI IMG/M metagenome (GOLD analysis project Ga0099826, IMG submission 76830) | Root nodule microbial communities of legume samples collected from California, USA - M. trunc garden sep15 | ecosystem: Host-associated > Plants > Roots > Nodule | place: USA: California... | reverse complement strand
GACCCTCTTCTTAAACTACAACCCCTAATTCCTTAGGTGGTCTAATAATCTTCGAAGGTTTAAGCACGTTAACCTAATATCACTAATAAACGATTATCCATTCCTAGACTAACCATGTTTATTAGAACAATTCAATGGGTCTAAGTTGAAAGTTAGGGTCAGTAGTCATTCATTCTCACGATGTTTATATGTGATCAAGATATAAAAGCATTAAAACAATTGAATTGGATAAAAACTAGATTGTCATTCACAAATAATAGAGTTTCACAGCAACATGGATGAATTAGGGTTACATAGAATCATCTCAGACCTAATCTCTAAGAGATTTAGCTACTCATAATGAGATTTACAAATAGCATAATCAATAGTGGAATCAAAACATACATGAATTGATAGAAGGTTGAAGAAATCGCCCTCCTAGCCGTCTTTAGGTCTCAAAATCGCAATTTACTCTTCTCAATTTGTAACCCTTGTTTTCTGAATAGTCTTCAGCTTAAATAGGCACATAAATTCGTCCAAAATTGTGTCACGTTTTAAGTAAATTGTGCCACGTTTTTACCTTGTGTAACAAGAAACTGAATTAGGGTTTCCTCAAATCGTGTCACGTTTTGGTCATCGTGACACGTTTTCCTTAATTGCGAAACAATGCATTCTGCCTTGTGGAATCGTGTCACGTTTTAGATAAATCGTGACACGTTTTTACTCTTTTCATTTTTCTTCAGTTTTCCTGCTTTCTTGCTGCTTAAATTGCCTTGTGAACTCCAAAATGTGACAAAATTACATAGAAAATTACGTAATGACAGCATGTCATCAACAGATAATGTAAATTTACAGTAAAGTCTAAGATGTAACTTATAAATGAATATTTCTCATAATTTTTAATAGATATGTTTTTGGTCCCTATAAATATGTTAACTTTTTGTTTTAATCCCTCTAAAATTTTCCTTCAACTTTTGGTCCCTATAAAATTTTCAATCAATACTTTTGGTCCTTCTTTTAAAGTAAACTCATATGTAGAATTCATGTTTTTGAATAAAATTTTGCAGAAAAATTCATAATATTCTAAGAATCTCTCCAAAAAAAATTAGAATTTTTTAACCAAACATGAATTTAATATGAATTTTTATATATTTAAAGGTTAAAAATTAATATTTAATTTATGTTTTACAATATACTACACATTTCTGCACAATTAATTCATTAAAAAAATACAAAAATTAACTTAAAAATAGGGACCAAAAGTAGTGATTGAAAATTTTATAAGGACCAAAAGTTGAAGAAAAATTTTAGAGGAACTAAAACGAAAAGTTAATATAATTATAAGAACTAAAAATATATTTAACCTTTTTAATAATAGTAGACAAAAAAATTTCAATCAAAAGTTGCAGATGAAATTTTAAAGGGACCAACTCATTAGTCTTTAGATCTTAACGATGGAACAAATCCATGGCAGTTGTATCACCAACCCTCATTGCACTGGTATCATCCCATAAAGATCTTCCATATGATCTATGTCTATCTAGTTAAGTTGGTAGCCCCACCTTGAATTTTGATTAACAAAACCAGTCAAAAACTAGGCAGTGAAGTTGGATATATGTTGGTTCAGTTTGAAGTTGCCCTTTTATTTAACCATATTATAAAATTGATGGTCCCCACATATCGTTATGTTATGCCACTAATTTGACTTATGCTTTAATTACGTCAATATAGAATTTAGTTAAGCCCACTTCCCTTAAGTCAAAGTGATATGGGTGACTTGGTGAGGTTGGTACGTATAGTGGTGGTGGGGATATAATTTATATTCAGATTCATAACTTAATTAAAACAACACGAATGGGGTTTGGTTCACCAAATTAACCAAGGGTGCACCATGCCCTTAATTTAAGCTCTTAATTTCTTGCGTGCGATAGTGACATAACCAAACACACCGTTAGAGTGGATATGATATCAGCTTCATTTTTCACTTTCTCCATTGGTTCTTAAGTCTAATTAACTCCTTAATTAATTTTTTTCAATGCTGGTTTTGGTATAATTAGTTTTTTTATTCCTTTTTTTTTTTGGCGCAAAGTTTGCGAGTACAATTCAAGGAGCACGACCTTAGTTCAACTAGACAAAGACAAAATTGCCATAAATAATTATTAATTTTTTTTTTTGACAAATTAATAAATTAAATTGTAAAGTTAAGTAAAACAACATGTCACCATGCATTTACAAGCATGTCAATGTACGTACTTGAGGAATACGGAGTCTTGATCAATAAGAAACTCAAAGTCTTGTTCATGCACGCTAATATATTAATTAATGTGTAATAAGCATTAAGGAATACCCACCCTAGATCATGCATATTGTTTGCAGTTTGTCTGGTATTCTCCTCCTAATAACATGTTAATGGACCACTATTAACATGAGATAACTTTGTGTAAAATAGTCGATAAAATGAGAAAAATTTGCATGTGGACTAACTTTCTTAATTGTGGCTTGCTATTTGACAACTTGATCTTGCATATGTTAATTTGGAATTGTTTTCTTTTTGAAATAATTAGTTGACATTCAATATATCACATCATGTAAAATGAGTGTGATTTCACCCAAAAAAAAGAGCATGTTAAACAAATATCCTAGTCTTCCTGTAACTTTCCCAAAGGATTGTAGGATAATAGCAAAATCTAGGTCTGAAACAAAGTGATTCTTGCTTGTTGGAACACAGTGATATTGGTTCATGACTACATGTTACATTACATGTGCTACTTTATGATTCCCACTATTATAAAAAAAAAAAAATGTGATTTCACTGACTAAAGTAAAAATATCAAACACATGGAGAAGGAGGTGCTTTCACCCGCCAATGTACAATGATGCTGCTAGTCAACAGTACAACAAGCACAATGGTAACAAACTCAACTATTGTCTACTGTCTTCAACCAACTGCATATAATAAAAATTAGGAAGGAATACTCTCCCCCCATGACCCCAAGAGACATATGTCCCTAATTGCTATTGATCACTTTTACTTACTAAAAACAAACAAATCATTCCCTTAATTAAGTTGGATCGTTTAAGTTGTGATTATGAACTAAGCCTCTAATATATTGTTCATTGGACAATTGAACTTGGAGCAACTAAGGTGACAATCGAGTTAGATTCAAAGATTGTGAAAAAATCAAAACTAGCATGAAAGGCAATTTTAAAATAAATACGAGCCTATTATTTAAATTTGTATGAGTCTATTATCTTCTTATTTTTGCAATTCTTTCATTAGAATTTTTAAGGAGAAAGATCAATAAAATGACTCACATCTTAATAGAGGTAAATACATATATTGTTATTCATGAAAATTGTGATGAAATCCTAATGTAGTTTTCAGATCTGATTTATTAATAAAATTACTTGCTTTCTATTGAAAAAAATAAATTGCTTAATTGTTAGTGAGTAAAAAAAATACCATTTTTTATGTGTACTTGTTGTATACTTGTATATTCTAATTGTTAGTGATGTTGTTGTTTTAGTGTTTCAACAGTACCACGATAACATTAGAGAAGTAGAAAATGTGTTTTGTAAATCCTCCTTCTAAATGCATACCCCAAACCCTAAGATTATTTATTTATGACTCTTTATTCCTTTATTTATTGTCACTATTTGGCCACGCAAGTCTCCACTTTGCAGGTGCGTTTGTTACGGCAGATGTCACGAACTACACTTCATTTGCAATTAAGGGGCATGTCTGGTTACGTGTAGATTTTTTTGTTTTTGTTTTTTTGAGCAGGTGTAGAACGTAGATACCATCTCTCAAAAAAAACGTAGATACTTTTTTTGACACAATGTTAATGCTTTTTTAAATATGCATTCAATTACATATTATAAGATTCATATTTATAAAATTATTTTATGAACTTTGGTGTAAGAAAATGGCGTAATAATGAATTTCATTGGATGCATTCTAATTTTTTACATGTCATATAAATTTGAGTGTTTTGATATAGATAAAATACTAATCTATTTAGATTAAAGTAAAAATAAAAAATTTCAAAACCATTTTTAAATTATAACCGTTTTCTTATTCATAGTGAAGTTTTGGATTCCTGGTGTTCTCATGTTCCAACAACTTCATCTCCAGTTTGTTCAAAATTTAGATAAAGTCTTGGTTGGGCATATACTCAACACTTCAATTTTGAACATACACAAAACCAAGAAAATATTAAAGAAAAATAAAATTATAATATATCAATTGATGTGACTAAATACTTTTTATTTAATTTTGTAAATTTTATGTGAGTATGTGCTCAAAATTGAAGTGTTGGGTATGTGCCCAACCAAGACTTTCTCAAAAATGAAAGTTTCAACAAAACTTTTTTTTAACAAAAGTTTCCGCAAAACTTATTGTTAAGAGGTTCGAGAGAAGAAGGGGAGTGAATCATGACATCCGAAGAAGAAGTAATTCCAAATTTTATTAAGGTATCGGCCCAACTATTACTTTCTCGAAAGGTGAGAGTAATGGGTGTTATCCAATTAAAACTAAGATAATTCTTTTTTTGAGAGATAAAACTGAGATGATTCTTGATGTCTTGAATCAACGTAACATACTTCAATAGAACTTTAAAAGTGACTCTATTTTAGCTGATAATCATCTCATCAAAGTTCACTTTTAGAACGATAATTTTAAATAGGCTTAATTGCACTTTTGGACCTCTATCTTTCTAAAAGTTGCGGTTATGGACCCCTAACTAATTTAAATACAAAACAACCCCCTATGTTTTGATTCTTTAGCAGTTTTGGACCCCCAAGACAAAAAAAAATGACACGTGGCACCACACTTAGGGTGCCACGTCAGCGTTGACCGAGTCAACAATGGACTGGGGGTCCAAAACTGCCAAAGAATCAAAACATAGGGGGCTGTTTTGTATTTAAATTAGTTAGGAGTCCATAACCGCAACTTTTGAAAAGATAGAGGTCCAAAAGTGCAATTAAGCCTTTTAAATAAATACAAGTAAATATTTGTAAAACTATCTCTTTATTTTTTTTTCATTAAAAGACAGGTATTGTCAAATTCATATTTTATCAAAGAGAAATGTTATTTCTACAACCATTTTGTTACTATTTTTGGACAAATTTCTCTCACATACTCAATTGCCCTCCTCTCTCTCTCTCTCTCTCTATATATATATATATATATATATATATATCTTATTTTTAACCAATATGAAAAGAGAAAAACAAAATTATCATCAAATGGATGTACAAATATCACTACTTTTTATCAAAATATTTAAAGTTTGATATCATGTTAGAAGTTGAGTAAAAAAAAGTTTGGAGCAAATTCGTTTTATCCATATAAAATGGGTGTTGAAATTACACCATTTAGGATGTTAGAAAGAACATAAATAAAAAATGAAATGGGCCGGACTGGCATATTAGTCCACATTGGTCGGATCGAACTAATAACTTGTGGAATTATGCTCTCTCCCAACACGTTTTGCTCATTCTCAACCAAACTTCTGAAAATGTTTATGCGTGAGTTAACTCACATTGCGTGAGTTAACTCAAGCATGTGTACACACAAAGATTAACACATGTGTGAGTCACGTTGCGTAAGTTAACTCTTGCAGGGACAATCTGGTCATTTCAGTTGAGAATGAGCGTTTTTCGTTTTGAGAAGAGCAGAATTCTAACGTGTGACACGGTAATAAATGATTCAAGACAGTTTGATCTAATCGAATTTAGAACAAGTTAGATTGGACCAACACATTTAACATCTTCAAAGACAAAGATCACATCGTTTCTATAATATAATATGTTATTTATATGAATCAAATCCAAAACTAAGAATTAACAAGCTACTCATGTAAACATTAAAAAAAGGTTAAATAAGTTTTTCTTCCTTATAAATATATTGAATTTTGATTTAAGTCCCTAAAAAATTATATTGAATGTTTTCATCCTCACAAATTTTTATTTTGTTTTTGGTTCTTAATGGCCATTTTATGGTCATGTGTTGTCAAAATTATAACTTGTTTACGTTCAAATTGTATTCATGTTATGTCCGTTTATTATGTTCACCATTCATATAATTCATACCATGTTCAAAAAATGTGAAAAACGTGCCAAAATTATATCTATTAGAGACCAAAAATAAAACAAAAAATTTTGTAAAAATAAAAACATCTCTTTTTTTAAGAACGAAAACCAAAATTTGATATATTTAGAGAGATGAAACTTATTTAACCCAAAAAAAACAAATTCTTCATGTGAGACTAAACTTGGTTCTCTTTATGTGAAATTACAAGTTTGTGTCCCATATATAAATATAAAAAGTAGACATCAAAATGACTTACCCCTGAGGTTCCTCCACCCAAAATTAATGAAATACATGTGAGTAAAATAAAATTTAAGCCACGTATAATACATATAATATAAAAAGTGAACCAAATTAAAATACCCAAAACAAACCAAGTAAAAAAAAAAGAATACATAGAAAAAAACACTTAGGATGTGTGGTGTATAAATATAGTAAAATCTCCAACACTCCCTCCCAATTCCAAAGCTAGAATTTACACGTCCTTCTCTTCCCAAGAATAAGCACCGCTCATAAAACAAACCAATTTAGAATCAGTAAACCCTTCTTCTTTGTCCTTCCTTCTCTTTCCATTCACCAGTTTCTCTCTTCAATCTTCATACCTTTTCCTTCTCTGTTCTTTTTTTCTCTCATACCTTCACCAAATGTAAAGAAGGATTTTTTGTTTTACATAAAACAAATCCTTCTAACAGATTTATGGTGAAGGCACGAGATATTTCTGGTTGAAATCTTTGACAAACTAATCACAAGGTTGAAATCAACCTTGTTTGTTTAAGGTAAGCTTTCATTACATATTCAATAGTTTCCTTTGTTTTTGTTACATAATATACAGAAATAAAACAGTCAAAATAGAAAATAGGTAATAAAATAACACCTATAAATTCATATTTATTTTGTTTATATTCATATAGTTTTCATTTTTATTTTGTTTATATTTTCCTCTGTTTTCTCTGTAAAACGTGGTGTTTGGTGATTGTATCAGAGATTGAAAAGAGAGGGAAAAAGGAAGAGAAGAAAAACCCGGAAATGGAATCAAAGGGAAATAACAAAAATGAGTTTTCAAGCGACGATGAAGCATCACCAAGAGCAATACTGGATGCCCCTGTTTCAGGAACAGAGTCAGACAACAGTGGAAGCAGCAGTTTCTCCTTATACTCACCGGAGGATTCATCGCCGGTGGAAGGAAAATTAGGATGGAAGGAAAGTAACATGATGCAATGGAAATCAATGATTGATGTTTTCAAGTTCAAGTCAGTGAGAAAATTAACAACTATTCCTTTGCTTGCTGCTGTTAACAATGATATTGCTAAGAAAGGTTTGACTAAGAAATTGGCTAGGATTCGAAGTGCTGAAGACACTATTGATATTGGTGTTATTCCTACTAAACCTTCTTGGAGGAATTTTGATTATGATGAACTTGCTTCTGCTACCAATGATTTCAGTTCAGGTATATTCTATCTCGGTATCCGATTGATTTATTTGAGCTTATCTATTTTTATAATAAGTAGGTACGAAACTATTTAGATAGCTTGTTGAAAAACTTATGTTTACGAGTTGTTTTCAATTTATTTTCATAAACTCAGAAAACTTATACAAATAATTTACTACAGAAATAACTTATACATAATTACGAGATTTTGTTATAAATGATTGATTCACGGTGAGAATTAATTGGATAGACGTGTGTTTATCATAAAGCTACGATTTGTCTCATTCTTTACGAAGCACGGTGTTAGAACCCTAAAGCTACAATTTACAGCTTCTTATTTTTTACTATCATTCGGTAAATGTGTTAGAACGTAAAACCAAACACTTGCTAAGTTGTTTATTCAAACATGGTCATAGACTTGATATTGTATAACAATGACTTGACAATGGAGAATTATTATTTTCATTAGTATAATAGATTCTTTGACAAAATTAGTGGATTTTTCTATACTATATGTTACTTTAAATAAAGTGGGAAATAGTAACTTCCTATTCCTAATTGTGTTAAAGAAAAATCCTATTCCATTTTTTTTATAATCTATTGTGTTAGTTAGTACTAACTATATAGTAGTTTTTTTTTTTTAAACTAAAGTAGTTTATTTTAGAATTTGTAAGGAATATTTTGTAATTTGCAACCCTAAAACAGTTTGAGTTTTCAATCAATTTATGACTCGGTGGTCAACTAGGGAGTTGGTTGATTTTAGGGCCAAATGTTATTGTTGTGTTGGAAAAGAAGGATAGAGAGTAGAAGAAGTAGACGATCTTTTTGACCAAAGCATAAGTAGGGCTTCTGTTTTTCCTGCCCTGGACATGGACAAGGACATATAACTTATGATGGCCCCACAACCCCTTCCTTATCGGCGTTGTCTGCACTGCACCTGCCTCATGATAGCTACAGTATGAAACCATCAGATAAAATTAGGTTTTTTTCTTCTTCTCGTAAATAAATAATAAAGATTAGCTGGTAATTTGTATGCCTATATGTATGTATTGTTGAGTACATAATTTTATAGTAAAAAAAAACTTGATAAATTTAAATATGATATAAATATAGTAGAGTATAGTATTCTCCGTCCTCGTACATGGACAATGCATAATATATATAAGGATTGGTGGTTTGAAACCTGACCACCATAAATAAATAAAAATTACATGGTACTCTTATAAGATTAGAAAATTAGGAATACCATAAAATTGAATTTAGTTAGTATGTATTTTGTGTACAAGTTGAATTTACCTTTACAAACAAACCAACAAATCCAAGAGGGTTTTAATCAGAAATAATAATAATTATTTTCATATTAGTGTTGTAAAATAAAAATGCAAACGCATGCTGTTAGTGTTTGCTAATGCTTTTGGTTGTCTACCCGAACAAAGACATTGAAAGATGTCCCACATTGGCCTTTATGAAGTTGGGCAGTGTGTCCATTGAAATAAGGCACATCGAGTAAATAAAGGAGATGGTCCTCAAGAAAATAATATGAATATGCCACACAAGCTCATGAGATGAGATGATGTTGGGTCGGTGATGCGATGAATATCACATTGTACTTTGAACAATTATATATCACATCTTAATCTAAAACTTTAAAGAATTAGGTGTATAGATTCTCTTATTTATATAGTTTTTAACACCATTTTTTGCATCTATTTTCATATTCTTATTTACATTTGATATACCAACAATATGAAGTCTTATATTAGATGAAAATGTGAGCAATGTTGATCAATATATAAGTGAGAAGACTCGTAATTTGACTAAAGATGATTGGTTTCTTGTATTAAAAAGAAGATTATGTGACATGTTTTATTGATGGAGCTAGCACCATCAACGGTGCAAGTGTACTTAAGCTCTCCACTTAAGCTGTGGACATGAGAAAATCATAGATGATTAAATTAAGAACTATATAAAAACTACCCAAGATTACTTTAAAAAAAAAAAAAAAAAACTACCTTAGAAAACAGATCTAAGGGATGTCCATTTGCCGACGACAAGATTTAGCATGTGTTTGTGTCTCGTGCACCATTTGTACTTGCAAAAGGAAAAACACGTGTCTTAACTCTTACACTGTCAGTGTAAATAAATATCTATTTGAAATTGCTAATATTTGATGGATCTCTTTATTCAAATGATAGGAAAAAGTTGTGCAGCGAACAACACTTAATTTAATAGTGTAAGTAAGCCCTTGAAAATCAAGCCATGTTTATTAAATGGTGTGAAAAATGGTTGGTAGGTGGTTTCAAATTTCAATTGCTACCGTCTGTACACACCACTGTTGAATAATTTGGTCAGGACATGTTATAATCAATACTATGCATTATGTTTCCATTCTGGGGGTAGATTCATTCAACCATGTAAGATTTGACCTGCCATGTCTCAAATCATAGTTTTATTTTGCTTATAAAAAGTGTTTTTAATTTTTTTTAAAATTGGCATAATTAATAATTGCTGTGTTGAAAGTATTGAATTTGAAATGTTCATACGGTGCCATATATTACCAACGTTATATTGGTTCGAGTAGAACCGGATTCGGATCCTTTAAACAAGGTTTTGTGTTCGAATCATGTGAATAGATCCAACCAAAGGTAGCAAACCATATTTCCTAACATGGTTAAGCAAATAAAATACCAAGTGATTTAGTTGCTTAAGCAACATTCAACTAACACTAAATAACAAAGGGAAAAAAAATTATATTTTATGATTAAATTTTTACTCAATTTACCAATATGTTTGTATTTACTTTTTTTTTTCTTTTTTTTGGGTGAACAAAGAGGGTGTTTGTATTTACTTTACTAAGTGCATTTGTTAAAGAACCATATATAGTAATTATGTCTTCGAATGTGTGTATTCAATGTTTTGAAATTCTAAAATGTACTCTTTTCAATACAAAATTATTGTATATGATTCCTTAACAAGTGTCTTGAGGGAACTTGTTAGCATGATCCATTTTGTAAAATCTTGGCTTGGAAATTAGCATTCATGTTGTGCTTCTAAGTCAAAGTAGGTGAACCTGTGAGATTTTCATTTTTGTCCCAATTGAAGTAAACAGAATAATTCACCTTTAGTGTTTATGTGTTTGAATTTAGAAGATCCACCATCAGTAACAGTTATTCAAAACTCTTGATATAACAATTGTTATAACTTATAATGTTTGGTATTTTTGCTACATAGAGAACTTGATTGGAAAAGGTGGTCATGCTGAAGTATACAAAGGACAGTTATCAGATGGTCAAGTTGTCGCAGTAAAGAGACTAATGAAGAACGACAAGGATTTCGCAGATAGAGCAGGCGATTTCTTAACAGAGCTTGGAATCATTGCACACGTTAATCACCCGAACGCTACACGCCTTGTCGGGTTTGGTATCGACCGCGGACTCTACTTTGTCCTACAATTAGCACCATATGGAAGTCTTTCTTCTTTGTTATTTGGTGCGCAGCGCTGCTTCCATCTTACATCTCCATTTTCTAGACCTTGTTATTTTATATTAGCATTGATTTTGGTAACACAATTATGTTCAACCTATTAGGTTCTGAGTGCTTAGAGTGGAAGACAAGGTACAAGGTGGTTATCGGAGTAGCCGACGGGTTGCATTATCTCCATCAAGATTGTCCGAGACGAATCATTCATAGGGACATCAAAGCCTCAAACATATTACTCAATGATAATTATGAAGCCGAGGTGCTTTTAGTAGCACCTTAGTTTTTTTTTTTTAAATGACCAATGTTAGTTATTAACTGTATCTGTAGAACCTTAGTATAATATACATTTCTAATTTCCTTGTGCATCAAACTTCAGATATCAGATTTTGGACTGGCAAAGTGGCTTCCAAATAATTGGGCACACCACGTTGTTTTTCCTATAGAAGGCACATTTGGGTTAGTATTGCAGCCACTTTGACTCTTGTATATTTTCTTCTCATTATAACCATTTTCTACGACATTGGATGTGTCAATGTCTATACGTAGGTATTTGGCTCCAGAGTACTTTATGCATGGTGTTGTGGATGAGAAGACCGACGTATTCGCATTCGGCGTTTTACTACTCGAACTCATAACCGGTCGTCGTGCAGTTGATTCAGATAGTAAGCAAAGTCTTGTGATTTGGGTAAGCAGTACTTAGATGTTTATATTATAGGCTGCAATGTTCTGATGAAGTTTATTTACTATTTAATTTGAGTGTGACAAGATATGAACATGATTTACTATTGTCAGGCCAAGCCGCTTCTTGACTCAAAAAATGTCAAAGAGCTAGCAGATCCTAGATTGGAAGAGAAATATGATCCCACTGAAATGAACCGTGCCATGACGATAGCTTCCTTGTGCGTCCACCATTCATCTTCCAAGCGGCCATTCATGAAACAAGTAAGAAAATAAACATCCTTTTCTATGAAGCGCTGACACATACATTGCACACAATACTTACACTAATAATAATTTAAGTAAACAAAAGTGATTAAATGTAAACACATGTGTTTGTGTCTGGAACGTGATTAATTTCTTTTTGTACTAAAGGTTGCGCAACTACTGAAGGGCGAGGAAGCAATTATAGATTCCAAGCATAATTCAGGTGCTTCAAGATCACTTTCGTTAGAGGCATGTGACTTAGAAGATTATACTTGCTCTAGTTACTTGAAGGACCTCAACCGCCATAGGGAATTAGTCATGGAGTGATCTTTTATTAGTGTTTCATGTGTGCTATGTTCTGCATTTTGAGATATCTTGTGCCTCCCTTTGTATATATATGTGTGTGAAGGTTATGTAATGATCATTGTTGTAGCAGTTTGTGTGTGGCTGAATCTCAAGTCATCGCAGGCTTGTGTTTTTGTTCAAGCTAAGTAGGCTTGTAATCTAGCATGAACCTGTAGGGTGCATCAACAATGTAATGGATAGAAATGATGCCAGCAGAGTGTTTTTTTATCTTTTTGATTCTGCAATGCCATTGTTTCAATCACAATTTCATCAGTCTCAATCAATTGCAAGGTTCTTGTTTGGATATATAATTGATAGTTAACTACCTTTGTCCGTACATATGTACTTGGCGATCTTCTTGTTGTCTTGCATGGATATTGAGTGGTCTTGTCCAATTATGATTAGAAGCATTGTCTTATCTTTGAATATCCATCCCTTTGTTTATGTTGTATATACAAATGCATTAAGTGGTCTATGAATACCTCTTTATCCGTGTTCTTGCTTGAAATGCATTTTTTCTCTGAAATTGATAGTTGACTATCGTAGGTGCAAACGATAGTGAATCTAAGGTAGTTAACCGATGTTCCAGGAACAATAGTTAATGTCGCTGGCACCTACGATAACTATCAATTTCAAAAAGAAAATGCATTTCAAGCAAGAACACGGACAAAGGGGTATTCAATAATGCATTTTTATATAACACAAGCAAAAAGATATTCAAAGATGAGACAATGATTCTAATCATAATTGGACAAGACCACTCAATATTCATATAAGACAACAACAAGATCAAACATAAACTCAACTAGGTAAAACACTACATAATAGATCATATATCAGTCAAACTAACTTCATCTGGGTTCCCCATGCAAGCCCTAAGTTCTTCATAGCTCTTGGGCGGAATCAAACTTTTTCGAATATCCTCGAAAGATCATAGCAAAGAAGCGTCCAGCTGGATTGGTCCTTTAGAACTATATTAACCAAATATTGAGAACATGGTTCTCACGTCGTTGTTCATGACCTACATTTGTGTGAACTAGATGCTTCCATCTGAGTTGGACGATGGACGGTGATACTCAACACTGTCCACCCTCCTTGTATCTTTGTGGTTAAGTCGTCGATTGATTTAGTTCAATTGATTCTTCAACCCAGACAGTGAGATATCAACCTGGACCCTGAATATATTGAGTTTTCTCTCGTTGTAGTAAACTAAGTGTAACTTGGTATTCAAATCTACTGAATAAGTGTTCAACGTTCTTTATTGTATTTTTTAACAAATTGAAATTAACCAAACATATCATTTTATAGAAGTTTACATGCATTGTGGACCATAGAAACTGTCAGTACAACCTGAACCATATAAAAAAAATTGCAATGGTGGTTAAATACCGCTCCTGGCCACGGTAGTTAACTGCCCTTCCTGAAACAACAATTGACTATCAGTTACATAGGCAAAATGCACAGTGTGACGGAAACTGTGTTTTTATGTGTGTTTTTTTCATTACTTCATACATTCACTCGTTTATACATAAATTCAATCACTCACTCATACATTTTAGTCACACATTCAATCATTCATTCATAATATCAAACACAAATTACGAGAAATAAATTCATTCATTCGAAAATTGTCTAGGAAACAATGACATTTAACCAAAACTAAATGCAACCAAATAAAATAAAATCATTATTTACGTTAATCCAAATAAACACAATGCTCTCATAAACAATTAAAAACGTCATTAATTTCCTAAACCCTAAACAATAATGTATGAACTTTTTTTTAAAAAAAAAAACTAATGTATAAATCTATGAATATGAATGTTAATGGATTATAATCACTTATTTGTTATTAGATTGATGTGTTGCTTGACTTTGAAGAAATTGGACGAAGATCGGTTTGAGAGAATTTGGAGGTAGTTTGGAAGAAATTGTAAAGTGGGAGTTGTTGTTTTTGTATTGAAATAATACTCGAACACAATGAGAGGTAACTGTCGCCGACTTTGATCGAACGACAGTTAATTGCCATAGACAATGAAAGGTAGTTAACTGTTGTTTAGTGCATCAGGTTGCCCTTATTGTTACAAAATTACATATATAGTCATTTAACTTAATTTTAGGTAACACTTCGCTTCATTACCTTTTTATTATTGTATTTTTGTCCCTTTGGCTTATTTGCATAAGGATTTTCAAGCTTCACTTCTAAGGATTTATTTTCTTATGGCCTCTCAATCTTCAAATATATGGTCGTTCACCTATGTTTGCATATGAACCTTAGTTTTGAAGCTTAAAAAACCATATGCTAATGGACCAAAGGAAAAAAATGGCAATGCGAGAAAGATAAATGATCAACTTGTCATCTGAAATTAAGTTAAGAGGCCATGTGTGTGATTTTGCTTATTGTTTTCTTCTTTGGCTAAGAGGAATTTTTTTTATTACTAAAAAAAGTTGAGGAGTATTTTAGCATATGATAACTAAAAAGTTGCTAAACACACCATAAGGTGCATGTTACTAAATTATACCTTCTCAAAAATTAGTGAGTGTATCTTGGCAAATACTTTTTTTTTAGGAAAATCCTGGCAAATAAATACATACATACATACATATATATACATATATATATATATATATATATATATATAATTTTCCCTTTTAGAAAAATAACCAAAGATAAATATAAAAATAAAAATAATGTATTTTTAATTTAGGGCCTATTTTGATAATCATGCACCTAAAAATAATTTTGATTCAAACTAATCAAACATTAGTTTATAAGAATCTATTTTAAATTAATGTACCAAACATAAATTAATTAACATTCAACTTATTCTTAATTACAATCAATTTCATCAAAATTCATTTTATCATAATCAATTACCATCACCGCAGAATCAAGCATATATTTAATCTTTTAACCAAAATAACGGATCTTGTTAAAATTTTCCGATGATTTTGGAAGGGATGAATTTTAAAAATTGTACTCTGTCATTTATATTAACATGGAAGCTATGAGTTTGTTTATATATTCATTCTCTTTTGTTTTTAGCGACTTTGAATTTGTATTATAGCGATATACTCTATCATCTTGAATGAATAAATAATGTTTATTTTTGTCAAAAAATATAATAATTTATTGTTGTTTTGTTGAAAAACATATTTACATTTTTAACATTGATGTTCACAAGTATAGAAATTTATAACACGGGAACACAGATTTACTTATTTATAACAATAAATATATCCATAATGTATGTTAATCTTTCAAAGTTACTATCGTAATTGGCCTTCATAATTTATTTATTTATTATTTATTTATTTTTTTGGTACAAAAGAGGGCCAAAGGCCCAAAATTGGCCTTCATAATTTACTATCTACTTTTTACACTCTTCAGACCAATCTTTACCGGAGACAAAAATTTATCTTTTTTATGCTTGAAATACTTATATAAAGAAATAATTAATCCAATTTTGTTTGAAATATTATTTTTGTGTTGAATAATCTACTGATTAAAAATTTGCTTTTTAAAGTGAATAGTGGTCTTGTAAGAGAAGAAAGAAAAGTGAATAAGTGGTGTGTCTAATGGTCATACTCGATCATTGTATATATTATGTAATGTCAATACAAATTGAATTAAGTTTGCCAAAATTTGTTTGAAATACTTCTATAAAGAAATAATTATTAATCCAATTTTTTTTACAATAAATAATTAATCCAATTAACAATATAATAGTAATTAATAAAAAGTAAAAGTCTTTAGGTTTTAAAAAGTCTTTCCCCTAAAAAAGGAAAAGTAAAAGTCTTTATTATAATATTAACCGAGTAATACAACAAATCTTGTGCAGAAATCTCACAAAGAGACATTTTTGTAGAAAACCAAGAGACTGTTTACACCGTGTTTGATGGAAATCACAAGATGCATTAACAATAGCTTCTTGTACTCATTTGTCAACAAAAATAAAAAAAACTTCTACTCTTGAGCATTTTCTTTGAAATATAATAAGAATAGAAAACTTTCAAATCCTCTCAAATAAACTTTCAAATGTTTAATTTTTTTATTGAATATACTTTACGCGCAACAAAATTAATCAATCTAAGTCGGGTAAGATTCTATTGAGTGACAAAGCTAATTGATCTCACTTTTTAATATCATTAAGCAGCAATATCAAATTAGATATTGTTGTTTTTCATTTATTAGAAAAAGCATAGTTTACTATGCGTCTGTTTGAAACTATTAACAAAAGTGTTTATGGTTGTGTCAAAATGTGGTTTAACTTGAATATTGGGTGTTTGGCTTCTTTCAGAATCAATTCCAAGTCCAAAAGCACTTCTAGGTTGAAGCTAGGAATTCAAGCTTCCAGTAAGAAGCTAAAGCACTTATATCTTCCCGTTTATTACAAACCATCCTTTAATTTCTCGTTCTTTCAATTTTTTCTCAAGTATACACACATGTTAAAATTCATTTTGATCATTTACACAACCAAAAGCAATTGTGACACAACATTCAACCATATCTTTCATACAAATCACTTTTGTTTTTGAAAATACGCAAACATGAAACACTTCACAAAATCAAGGTCAACTTTCGTCACTGCACAACCAAACACTCGCAATGTGTAGATCTAATACCATATTCTATCCAATAATAAAAACTCTTGATTAAAAACTACCAGTCTTACATTGTAAGATGAGTAAATTTTAGAGTGTATCAACTGCGTCTATCAAATTTGGTTTCAAAACTTTGTCTTAAAAACATCTAGAAATTCATTTAATTATCAAAAAATAATTTGTTGCCATTATAATTGCAGAAGCATGTGACATAAAAAAGGTACATGTTACCTTACTCCCTTCAATTTCAAATAATTTATTCAGGTTAATTATATTAAGAAAAAATGTCCCTATATTTCTTAGCATAATGTGATCAATGAAGGGAACAAGTACTAAGCATCACCAAACCAAATTAAAAATAAAACAAAGGTGATCATCATCACACAAATAATGCAAGTTAAGAGAAGCATTTAGGAATAATTCCAGGGACCAAAACTATAATATGCATGACTAAAAATATTTCTCATTTCCTGAGTAGTTAACTAGTTACATAATCCAGCTTCTCACTGTAACTAATATTAGCAAACTCAAAAAACTGCATATAACATGGATTAGTTGCTAAATGGTTAATCATATCATTTAGAGAAGATCATAAAATATTGTCAGCTGAAACTATGCTAGAGATTATAGCTTTAGTTTTTCATTAGTCAGCAAAGCAAGAAATTAGGAAAAGATAAACCTAAACACTACTTCAAGTCAATAAGACTGATTTGGCCATAAATAGAACTCAGCCGATGTTGGTGGCATGGCATTGAGTCCTCCATTTGCTGCTGATTCCGCAGCACCATCGTTGGTACCAGCATGAAAATGCTGAAAGAGGTTGTGATGATAGTAAGCCGTATTCGAGTCATACGGAATACCATAGGGGATTGAAGCCATTGGTTGCTGATGTTGAATGGCTGAGAAGTTGATGTTGCTGCTGCTGTTTGTCAAGTTTGCAGCACTTTGTTGAGGGTTGTTCTGCTGAATGTTGTTGTCAGCAGAAGCTTTCTGTTCTGATTCTAGAGAACGCTTCAGGCGTTTAGCTGCACCGCCAACTGGAAGAGAGCTCTTCATTATCGCCTCCACGTCATATCTGTTCATCTCAAAGTTTGTCACCGCGTTTGCGCCTCGGAACTTTATGGCCGCAATGTCGTAGGCCTCTGCAGCTTCCTCCTCAGTTGCTGTTATCATGTTAAATAGACACATAATCAGTATTTCAATACAGCTTATTATCATCACAACCTCTTCCAACAAAATTTAAGACAATATTTCTAATACTTAAAGGTAAAATGCTTACCGAATGTTCCGAGATACAAGTCTTTGTTCCCGGCAACACGGCCAATTCTCGCTTGCCACCTACCCTGTTGGTGATGCCTGCAAGAACCAAAAAAATGTTAAACAAAGAACCTCATAACACAATCTGTACACTTCAACTTAATACATCAGTTAAAATTACAAACCTTGTGACACCCCGGTAGATGGAAGCTCCTCTTGAGAAGCCACTACTCTTCCTGCAAGAAGAGATAACCAAATTTTAGTACATGATCATAATAAGTATTTGTTACAATTTTAATAGGCTAACTCGTACAAACCTTCTCAATGAAGCAATGAATTCTTGCTTTGTTACATTCTTCATCTCTTCCAATTCTTTTGCATAATTGGAAACCTAAGATATTGGAAAATAACAATATACAAGGTAAGTCATGAAAGGTGCAACATTGATCCATACACAATCTCAATTCTTATTTAATGCATACGCATGGTCGTCACAACAATCCTTATTATTTCAAAATGGATTTTCTACAATCAACTTTACGGCGCAGTTTGGTGTAGCTCTTTCGATTAAGAAATTAAATTTTATTTCTTAATCTAACAGTCTACAACTGATGACTTCACAATAAAGTTGCATGTAGAAGATTTTCAAGTTCTCTTATTAAGATACCAAATTCACATTGGCACCTTAGCCTCAAAATTTTGTGTACCAAGTAAAGCATATTTCTTTCACATTAAACACATTCTTTTAAGCAAACAATTATATATGGTATATGGTATATGTTCACACAAAATTAAATATATTTTTTGACAGATCACACATACATAAGCATGAATACGAATTAAAAATTATTCTTAATTCAATGGAATCTCTTCTTCTATAGCATATACCATATGATTTCATTGTACATTGGAAACTAAAGAAAGAAGTGACTCTTACAGGGAAGTTGGTAGTAGCAGTGGGCCCCCAATACTTTAGAGCAGCCAAATCATAGGATCTTGCGGCCTTTTCTTCTTTGTCATATCCACCTACAAACCATGCCATGACAATTTACAATGTTACAAAAACCATATCTCTAAAACAATATAAACAAATAAGATTATGATAGATATTGATAAACATGATTTAGAATTAAGAATTAAGAACTAAAAGCACAGCTTACCCAAATAGACTGTAGATGAGTCAAAAAGATAAATGACAGCCAGCAATGCACCAAGTGACGTTCCATGCAAAGGAAAAG
>Ga0099826_10000477_pt1 | contig 19362 bp, 17 predicted proteins | sample Mtrugardesep15_FD_76830 | JGI IMG/M metagenome (GOLD analysis project Ga0099826, IMG submission 76830) | Root nodule microbial communities of legume samples collected from California, USA - M. trunc garden sep15 | ecosystem: Host-associated > Plants > Roots > Nodule | place: USA: California... | reverse complement strand
CTGAAGTTTCAGGAATATCTTAGTGAAAACTCAGATGTACATCCTGGAATTGACTTGACAGTTACTGTTCTTACCACTGGGTTTTGGCCAAGCTACAAGTCTTTTGATCTGAACCTGCCTTCTGAGATGGTAGGATCATATTTCTGATTGTAGTTATTTAAGTTTCCATTAGTGTTCTCTGACGAAGACAGATCTTATTTGACACTAATATGATCAATTGTTTGTTTCAGGTCAAGTGTGTGGAAGTTTTTAAGGGCTTTTATGAAACAAAGACAAAACATAGGAAACTGACCTGGATTTACTCACTGGGAACTTGCAACATCATTGGCAAGTTTGAGCCAAAAACCATCGAGTTAATTGTCTCAACCTATCAGGTAATTCCCTTCCTGAGACTCATCCTCTTCTGTCATGCTGTTATGCTGGTTATTGTGACACTGAAATATTCAAAAATTCTCTTCTACAGGCTGCTGCCCTGCTACTATTCAACACTGCGGATAAGCTGAGTTATTCAGAGATTATGACTCAGCTGAATTTGACTAATGAAGACCTAGTTAGATTGCTTCATTCTCTATCTTGTGCAAAATATAAGATACTTGCTAAGGAGCCTAACACTAGAACAATATCCCCAAATGACAGCTTTGAGTTCAATTCCAAATTTACTGATAAAATGAGAAGGATAAAGGTTTGTATTTTTACTTTCAACCCACGCAAGATTTAGAACTTAGCTAGACAGGTTCTCCATTCTTTTCCCTGATAATAAAAATCTGAAACTTTGTTGACCATAGATCCCTCTACCGCCTGTTGATGAAAGGAAGAAGGTTATTGAAGATGTTGACAAAGATAGGCGATATGCTATTGATGCAGCAATTGTGCGCATCATGAAGAGTAGGAAAGTTTTGAGCCATCAACAATTAGTGTTGGAGTGCGTGGAGCAGTTGGGGCGCATGTTCAAGGTAAAAACTTGCTTAAGTTAATTTATTGTTAATGCAAACGAGTTTTGGTGCGGAAAGTTCCTTAACTGCTGTATAAATTTTGGTTTAGCCAAGTTATTTAAATCACATTTTAATTTTTAATTTTCTGTATTGGATTCATAGCCTGATATCAAAGCAATCAAGAAGCGGATTGAAGATCTCATCACTAGGGACTACCTGGAGAGGGACAAAGAAAACCCAAACACCTTCAGGTATCTGGCATAGGTAAAGGTGCTCTATTGTACAGCGTGGTATGAGTTGAGGAGGATACTAAAGATTCTGAATTGATTCTTATGGAAGTACATTTGAGAATTCCCAGGTTACATAATGCTGTAAATGACTAGTCAGTTACTTTCTTAGTACTAGTAGCAAATTGTTTTGCATACATGAGGAGTTTTTTTTTTGGATGAAGCATACATGAGGAGATACACAAGTTACAATTTTATTTGTATCCATATAATCCAATCGGTATCATTATCTAATTTTTATGTGTCCATAATGGAAGATTAAACTAGTATCAATATAGATACACCAGGTGTAAACTTAACGACTTTCACCAAATTTCACCTGTTAATTTAAGTTAATCCAATGGCTCCCATATGTCTGAAACTAAAAAACTCAAGTATGGCACATGCAATTTCTTTCTCCCACTCTTCTCATATGGCTTATTGAACTTTTTACATAACACTTCTCAGAGGTTATATACATGTAAAAAAAACTTCTATTAATCATTTCAAGGCTGATTGAACTTTTACACAACACTTCTCAGAGGTTATATATATGTCGTAACCTATGATCTGCCATTTTGACAAAAAAATTGAGAAAAAAAAACTTGTTTTTGTATGAAATTTTTAACCATATATTGTCAAATACGGTGGTTGAGTTGAATGAATATAAATCAGTTATATTCTATTAATTATTATGCATGTACTTTACCTGTAGGTTTAATTTCATTTTTGATCCACCTCTTTTATCAAATTAAAAAAAGAAAGTTCTCTTTTAAAATTGAATTTCTTGGCTATTCAATTGTTGTAGTTTTTGCTACAACCAAAAATTTAGCCTTATAAAAATATGATTTTTAACCTAAAAAATAGTGACTTACAACCTCAATTTTAAATCTTGAGAGAAATACCATTTCGAGGCTAAATTCATTTTTTTAAAGACAACAAGCAACTATTTCAAAGGCCAAAAATTAAGACTGTAACAAATGCGATAGCGAGGGACCAAAATGTTCAATATCAAAATAGGCTATTTTCGTGAGTTTGATAAAACAGGACGACCAAAAGTGCAATTAATTAATCTTTATGTTTATGTTTCGAGAAATATTATTTTTTATACTTGAAAATAGGAGACCAAAATGATGGGTTCTATACTTTAAAAAGATGATACGAGGAATATTATTTTCTTTGAGTGTTCAAGTAAAGGGTAGAGAGATCCGTTTATATTGCTTAATTTAACTGATAAAGCTGAGATTATAAGACTGAATGTATTATGTGGCTATTCAAGTTTGTACCTAAAATCTCATGCGTGTGAATTTTCAATGTTTATATATTAAAAAATAAAAACTAACAAATGGTACAAATTACATATAAATTATGTATTACACGAACTCATGCACAACCCACCATGATTTTGCCTAATGAAATCCACATGCACAAACATCACCTTCATTTCTTGGAGAAAATGAATGACCGTAAAATAAAAAAGTTTCTTGTTATTTTTGACCTTTTAGTATAAACGAACTCCAAAAAAGTGACATAGATGTTGAATTTTTTCATGATTTTTTTTACAGACATGTTTAAGGTAATAAAATATGACTTCACACAAAAAATAGATTTTTCCGATAAAGGACGGATTAATTATCATTTTCATCCTCTTACTTCTTTTTGAGTTTTTCCCATCAATACCTTTCAATGGGAAGAATGAGGTATAAGGAGGAAGGTACATGTACATTTGCAACAAGACATTGTTAAATACCACATTTTGAGTCATTTTCATTTAGGAATAACCTCTCAATTAGTCGTGCAGATGCTATCATCATGCACCTTTTGTTAGTGTTATTCTTGCGACATTTTGTAATTTGGTAGGAATATTCTTAGTACTTGATTTTCTTTTTTTTTCTTCTTATAATTAGGAATAATAGAAAATTTTCACCTCTTCACCAAACGATATATTTACTCTTAATTTTTATCATATCCTAACCTTCCCTCCTTTTTTCATAACTCTTTGACAACCAAAAACAGAAAAATGGGTGATTTACAGATTCAACAAGAATCCATGTTGATCCCTCACAAACAGAAACAATCCATGATTATTCCAACATCATCAATGCTTCACCATCACGCTCACAACAACTCTGTCAAACGCCGTTCACCATCATCATCTTCTGCTCACCAACCATCATCCAAGAAGCATTCTTTCGACGCAAGCAATCTCACCCGTAATGGCTTCTCTGCCATTACACTTCCTTTCAGTCTCCGTGGCAATGCTCTTCACCACTGTGTCTCTGACCCATGCACCTTGCCGGATCAATCCATGGTGGTTAAAGGGTCGACTGCTTTGCCACCTCTGCCTCCGATCAGGAGATGTATATCTGAAGTTATTGATCCTTCTGAGGTTAAAGAAGAAGTTTCTTGTTATTTGAACTCTGCTGAAAAACCTACATCTGAATCTGATTCAATGGTATGTGTTGGATTATTATGAATCACGTTTCTTGCTAAAAAAGTAATATTTTTTTGATTTGGAATCATGGGCTTTGTTTGTTTTTTGTAGAGGCTTAAAAGGATGAAGGATCGGTTAAAAGAAATGAAGAAAGTGTGGGATGAAGTTATGGAAGACGATGAAGAAAAAGAACAAGAACAAAAAGAAGAGCCCTCTCCTGATGCTGAAGATGAAAAAGAACAAGAACAAGAAGAAGAGCACTCTCCTGATGCTGTAGATGAAAAGGAACAAGAACAAGAACAAGAGCACTCTCCTGATGCTGTAGATGAAAAGGAACAAGAACAAGAAGAAGAGCACTTTCTTGACTCTCTTGTTGCTGAAGATGAAAAAGTCATATCTCAGGTATATGTCTTGAATCTTGGACTGTGATTTCCTTTTCTATTGTAATCTAAAATGTATTTGTTTCTTTAATTGGTACTTACAAGTTATGCTAATAAATTTATATAAGTTTTTTACTTATTTATATGTATATCCTAGTTGCACTTGCTTAATTATGTAGGATCTGGGGGTTATGGGAAGGTATTGAATTTGATCATAGTTGCATTTGTAATCACAGTGTATGTCACGTGCAACAATTATAACAACTCAGTTATGTAGGATCTGGGATTTATGGGAAGGTATTGTATGTTTCCTTGCTTGTTCACATAATTTCTCTTCTGTAGTTAAGCAATAGTCATATACATTGATGCTAGTAAGTAACAGTGTTGTCGATAACGGATCATGGAAAGTAGTGGTTTGTTCAAATTCTGATACGCTGCAGTACTATAGCCGATATTTGGTAACAATTTGTACTAAATCGCTTATCGCAGAATAATATCTATTCACACCTGCACAATCGTGTAATTGGTTATATCAGAATATCTGCATAAATAATGTAGTAGAATGTAATAAGTAGACTTTCCCCTATCAACATATACATATCTGAAGTAAAAAGATTATTTGACGAACTGTGTGCTGTGCTTTCCTCCACTGCATCTTTCCTTTGGTTTTTAATTTACCGAATCTAGATAAGAATAAATACTCTTCCTTTCAAGAATTTTGTGGGCAATATGTTAAAGTTAGAGGCTGTATATTAAAGGGCAAAAATGCTAAATTTTAAGACAGGAACATACTGAAGAATGAAGATGACATATTCAGTTATAGTTTCATGTGTGTAGTGTAGCCACCTTCATTCCTGTGTTAGAATGTTTATAGCTATAACACTACCTAAACTTCTGGCCTCACAACAACTTCATGTGTAGTGTAGCCGCCTTTTTTTCCACTTAATCATGTAGGATCTGGGGGTTTGGCTAAGAAGCATAATAAATTGCTGATGTGATCATAGTTGCACTTGTAATCATTGTTTTAAATTGCGATTGCAGTCACACTTGTGGTCACGATGTGAACCTTTATATTGTGGGAAAATGTGGCTCATGTGACTAAAATTGTGTTTTTGACGCCCTTGTAGAGACCTCAAAATCATGTAGAAAGTGTGAGTAATGCAGCTACAATTGCGTTTGCCATGTAGTTATGGCGACAACAAGTTAAAACTACATACGTGACTTTCAGATTAATTGTTTTTATGCTGAAGAATTGGTTTATGTTTTTGTAGGATGAATTGGGAAATGATTATGAAGAAGCTGTTAGTGTAGAGTGGGTTGATAAGTGTTTAAGCCTTACTTTCAAGTGTCCATGTGGCAAGGGATATGAGGTTCTAATATGTGCAAACAAATGTTACTATAAGTTGGTGAAGAAGAATCAGTATGTTTAATTGATTCCTTGGGGATGGACCACATTTGTCTTTATTCTATTTTAGTTTGGAAATGTCTTCTCTGTTTTCATTGTAGCAGCATTTGGTTGACACTAGAACCAATTTATATTTGAATTTGAACATCTCTTACATTTGTTTTGTAAATAAGTTGTTATGTACTATCTCAACATTCTAAGAATGAAATGAATGAAAGTATTTTCTATACCATCTATCAGTTTAATAATCAAAGGGTCCTATATGGATTTTTCTCACTGTCTGTGAAGCAACTGTTTGTATCCCATGGTTTAGTTGGTTCAATCATGGTTGAACCAAATGATGAATTTTTAAATTATTAAAATATTTAAATAAATAAAGGCAAAAATTAGAAATCAGCCAAATGAATCATGCTATGGTTTGACTGGTTCAACCAGTTTGTATGCTGACCAGAGTCAAATCATGTGAAATTATATTGTATCATGGTATTTTTTTTTTGAAGGAACATCATGGTATATTGTTATAAAAGTTTATTTTTATGTGTGTAAAGTCTTTCACTGTGTCAATCAAATTTCTATCTTTCATGGTAATAAACAAACTTTCATAGATTGTTTCAAGATAATACCCCTTCTGTTTTGATTACTTTTGAAAGAATGTCGCTTTTAAGAAGAAAAAAATTGTTTCAAAATAAGTAATACTTTATATTTTCAATACAACTTTAATTTTTTAAGTAAATTTTACCTTACACTCAATAAATAGTTCGGATATAATTGTCAGGAAGGAACCATGCAAAGCTACTATTAATTGGAGTGTGCTTTCTATGATGGGTTAAGTGAACATAAAAAAGATATAATCACGCCTTAAAAATATGAAAAATGCGAACAATCTCAATTATAAGAGGTCTAGTGTTTGAAACCTAAAACTATACATACTTGTTTTCACACCATAATAAATTGAATAAATTACCATTACTCAAAAAACAAAATTGAATAAATTACCAGTGGTATAATATAACCAATATACGGAAGAGTCAAAATTACCAACTGTCTAAATTTTAAAGTTCATTGTTGATTTTATTATTTTTTCCCTCTAAAAAGTAACTTCAGCTATGCTGGCAACTTGGCAAGAGTCAAAATTTAATATTTAATTTGAATGTTCAATACAAGTAGCTGTTGATAAAATATAGTACTTGTATTCTAAATACTATTGACAATGGGGAAGAAAAAAAAAACTCCATTAAGGTCGGTTACAGAGTTTGCCAGCTAAATTCCAGCTCCAGTTTCAATTTGCTTCAGTGACTCAACCTGCAAACAAATACATTTTTGAGATTGGAATCAAAACTACCACAAAAGCTCAAGCAGTGTGCTAACTAGAATATACGATGCTATCATACACCGGCGCAAACGTAATATGTTTAGAATTTGTATCCTTCTCCTTTCTTGTTTTCTAATCAGATGTTATTTCTTTTCATAATCAAATTTAAACTAACATAATACAAGTCATGTCTAGCTTCCAATGTTAGTAACGATAAAATATATCTGAAAATTATTATTTTTATGCTATTAAAATATTGCACAAAGTAGTAACTATACTTTGAGATCATGCAAAAGTGATAGAAAATATACCTATCTGCTTCCGCATAAGGCAACCACCAGCTGCCCTGTTTCTGACCTGATTCTACGAAGTTTATTTACATATCGACTCCATTCCTTCAGGGGGAAAAAAGGGTGAAATGCAACCAAGAGTTAGAGATGCTTTCCCATTCACTTCGCTAACTAGTAACCACCAAAAGAAAATTTCACTGGACCAGGAATAAGCTGTATACCTTAAGTTGTGAAAAACCATTGGTAAATAAATGACCTTCTACTCTAAAAAAATCTTGCTGTACATCCTTCCTTTATTGTTTTCTGATTGTTCTCTATCCACAAGAAAATGAGAAAAAAAATATAGTTCTACCACTAATCCCAAAATTGTACAAGACAAGAAGACAACCTGCAAATAAGTCACGATTCAAATCAGTAAAAAATGACCATTGAGAAATGAAAATTACGGAAACGGAACATGCATCTACCATTACATGGAAAACATGAATGTCCATGTATTAAAACGAAAGAATCAAAGGAATGCTCACCTTAGTCTTACTCTCCTTGATGACCAAGAGGAGTAAGTGCAGCTCCCACTGCTATAAGCAATGCAAAATCAATAGCTGCCTTTCAACAGAAGTTACAACTTTTACACATTTACAGATTGGAAAAATAATAACCCCTCCAAAATGAGAAGATCAAAAGATGGCAATTAATTTCAAAACTTCTAAATCTATCCATATCCACCAATCATATCTTCAATTAATGATCCTGATGCATCAAAGTTGCTCACAATCTGCTTTACAGAAGCTGACTTCTGAATGCCTCCACACCATCTCAGGCTTGTCAAAGATTTCACAACATACGGAAACACCTAGGTGGAGACAGTAATAGCTTCATCGGTTGGCAAGACTGATTGAAGATCCAACATAATAAAACCCTGCCCTTCATAACTGAATCTTTGTCGCTGGAGGTTTTATACATGACGAAAGAAACATGTGTTCTTAATGGGCTAGAATCATTTCATGACTAATCGGACCTTTTAACGGTTAATGGCCTCCACAGCAAGCCGTACCAAACGTAGTAACCCCTCCACATCTTGAAAGCTAAAATCAAGGGCCTTCTTGATAGAGGAAATACCATCTGAATTCTTGCCAACACCCAGGCTTGCCTTTGCAGCTGCAAAAGCATTCCGTGATTTCCTTGAGGCTTCCATGGCAAAATTCACATCCTGAGCCTGCAATTGATACATCATTAATTCCAATGCCAGCATGCTACCCAATATGATGCCTTAAACAAAGTAAGCTTTTAAAAGTTTCATAGGACAATTTCCTCCAACATTTGAATGGGATGGGTTTTATTAATATCATCCTTCTATGAAAAACTATGTACTTACATAATTGAGTATCCTCACAAAATTCGGACGACTCCGTGCGGAAATAACATGGTTTCCAGCAACCTGGGGTGAATTGACACTCTTGGATAGGGCAACTTTGTCAGCTGCTGTAGGGTTGTTAACATTGTCAACATCAGAGGCTGATGATGATGGAGATTCACCTGACAAGGTCCAAAACGAAAAAATATTAGAGTTTTATCTATATCCATCTCATCGCCACCATAATCTCAAGGCGAGTACCACTCCTGAGAAAGAGAAACAGTCGCCCGCTCATGCGATTAAAGGAAAACATATTTTCCACTTGTTAGCAAGTAGCAAACAAATGAGCTAAATTTAACTTAGCTTATTCCTGTTTTTATTTGTCTCTTTCCTATTCTCTTGTTCATACATTAACTTACAAAATAGATAATGTATCCATCATTCTGCTATATGAAATTCTTGTCATAACGGCAATGTTCAGATAACCTGTATAATGCGTATGACGCTACAATTTTTTGACAAAAATATCATAAAGTTTTACAAATGCTGAAGCTATGATTAATATTATATGTTTGCTAATCAGACGCAGATGGTTTGGTAGGATGTCCTGGACGAAATCAAATGGAAAGTGAAGAGTTCAGGTAGAAAGAATCATTGCATCGTGAAACCGTAAAAATAACACATGATTTCTTACCAAGAGGAATCATCTGCAGGGCTGTCTGCAATTCATGCCGATCTCTGCTTGCACTAGTGTGCGAAGAATATATTACCCTCATATATGCCACCTCCGTGCATTTGTAGGCCAGAGCAGCTGAAGCCGTGTCTTTTGATTTCTCATATTCATGGGCACAAAACCTACCAAATGTAAAACATCAACATCAAGATGGTGTTATGAGAAAAATACAAGGAAATAAATCAATCACATGAGGTATGAAATCATGTTTACATCCCGTATAACTAAATATAAAAGGAAGAATGTTTTATACCATTATTGGAAACAAGGACGACAATATGATCCTTAAAACAAGTTAAAGCAAGGTGACAAGGAAAAACTGTTCTTACTCGCACAATTTAGCTGTGCTGCTGTACATCTGCTTTGATTGAATCATCTCATTATGTTTAGCGTTATCGTTGTTGCCAGATTCTAACAGAGAGGCTCCATTAAGAAACTTAAGGGCTGCCTGGAAGTATAGATTAGTGCTCTCAAGAGTGGATCCAGAATTCTGTATGATAAGCCTAAAGTTAGTAAAACAAGCACCAAGAGAAAAAAACATTAAACGCTAAAAGGACTGTGCAAAAACCTTGAGACGGTCTGCCAGGTGCTTAAGATCTTTAGCTTCTCTCACAGCATTGTTAGCAGCATGGCTATATGATTCCTTTCTAACGGGACTAGGTGCATCGGGCTCCTTGGACCTGTGTCCATTAAGTGCAGGATTTCTGGACCCAATTTGCTGAGTTCCATTTATATGATCAGCCTTTTTAAATTGCTTTTTTTGCAGCTTTGACGCATCATCAACTTTGGCCAGATCAACTTCCATATCTCCATCCCCTTTATGGAAACTAGCGGCTGGTCGTGGGCAATGACTCAAAGTCTCAACTTGAGACTTCCCTTTTCCAAGCACTTCTTGATCAGGTCTTTCTGAAAGAGACCTCTTTGAAGATCTTCCGGTATCACGGTCTGCCAACTGATTCTTACCGGGAGCATGTAATGGTTCCTGTTTGCATAGGGCATCAATACGAACCTCTTGAACGTCATGCTCCCTCTTTACGTGATTCTCGTTTTTCCTACTTTCATTTTTTACTGTAAGGTCTTTCTTGCTAGCAATATTCTCATTCTGGTCAGGATTGAGTCCGAACTTCTCCAACTTAACTTTTTCATCCCTACCATTTGCCTCATGCAAAGGAGACTGATCTGGCAGTTGACTAGGAGAACTAGAGCTCTTGACTTTTACTTTGGGGGGCTCTGACTTACAGCCCTGCTTGTTTTCCTCCAAACCTGATTGCGTGCCAGTTTTCCTTGCATGAGACACATTATCGTTAGCATAATAAACACCAGTCCTATCTTCGCCGTGATGCTTAATCTGCTCTGCAGCTGGATATTCCAGGGCCACAGTTTCAGCACCACTATCGGGATAATGGCTGCTTGTTTCAGCTTTAGGCTTAGTATCTGTCATATGATCAACACCCTTGCCCTGAAAATCAGACCTGTGGGCCATGGTGAAAGATTTGTCCTTCTTAGCCGTTTCTGATCGATCACTTGCACCATCATCTTCCCCGTCTAAGCATCTTCTTGGACTATCCACAGCAGCAGTATTATGAGGCTCATCTTTCCCCATAATTTCTCTGTTTGAAAACTTATCTGTACTTAAAATTCTTAAAGGCGAGGAAGAAACTGATTCCACAGGGGAGCCTTTCACTTCCTGGAAGCTGGCTTTGGTTTTATGTGAGCCAGAGACCTTGGAAGAGCTTGAAGTGGCCGCAACAGAAACCTGCACAGACCCCAAGTCCCTCTTTGAACTGTCTATTCCATCCATGCTCCTATGTGAATGATTGCTCCCAGGATTTTGCCTGAAATTCTGGTTCTTCGTGTGACTAACTTTTTTGTCAATCCTGCCACTGCCTTTACTGGCACTTGATTCTTTGCCTTCAGATCTTGAATTTCTTGCTTTCTTTTCCTTCCTGGAGTCACTGAACTCCTGCTCAGGAATTCTACTCTCGTGTGGGCGAGGATTACCTGTGCTATGAGTTTGAGCTTCCTGATACTCCTTCAATTTCCTCTTTTTCACACTACCAATGGAACCATAATTCCCCAAATCCAGGGACCCCTCATCCAAGGAACCCTGACCCTTATCGTTTCTCTTCTCAGCAGAAACTGGTGGCCTGTCCTTTCGAAATTTGGAGTCACTCGATGAGGAGCGGCCTTTCTGTCTAGGTCGATCTTTGCCAGCTGAAGTGGTTGGTATAGTGTTGTTTGAGCTATGACTGACCTTCCTACCGGTTCCATTCTGTTCTGGAATCCAGTCTTTATCAGCAGAATGAACCTTGTCAGTCTTACCTTTCTTGGATGGCCTCGAACAATCTTGATCGGGATCCCTCCTGCTTTTCATATTCTTTGCATCACCTGTAAACAAATATTCAGAAATTAAGATAACATTATACAAATTTAACAAGACTTTGAGCGCCTATATTATCAGTTGATACAGAATTTCTAAGCACAGTGAATATGCAGATCAAGTAACCTCTATCAGAATTGTACTCTGGCATCCTCGGCTTATTTTTGTGTCTCTCCCCTGGAGCATCAGCCTCACTCACAACCGGAGATTTGTTTACATCATTTAAGCTCCTACTTTTCACTGATGACTGCATGTTTTTCTTTATAGAATATGAAGGATGAGAAACGCCGTCTTTATTTGAAGAATTTGATATTTCTTTCGCAATTTTTTTCTTCCCACCAGGCACAGCATGCAAATCATTATTTAGATGCCGTTGACCAGGATGCTGGAAAGTTGACCCAATTCCTCCCACCATAACACTTCCCGAGATGTTTTGCGAGTTGCTTTGAGCATCAAGAGAATGCACTTGGTATAGAGAAAAAAGAGCTTTGGTGGTTTCATCCTCACTAAAACTACATCTATTCATGTCAGGCCTGCATAAATATGCACATATTACTCATGTGTCATAAACAAACTATTTCAAAAGCTTAAGTTGCTACATAAAAGCACATGAATGCATACTACTCTAACACCCCCTTTTCACATAAGAGCCCTTTGATTTTGAACATGGATAACATACAAGTCTATTTACCTTAAGTTAAAATTCAGATTTTTATTAAAATCATGAAGGTAGCAAGGATGGAGCTCTAGACCACTTGGCAGTAAAGGCTTTGATACCATGAACTAACAATCACAAAAAAAAAAACTTAAACTCAGGTAGAGACACATGAATGGTTGTTGGTTTTATGTTATTTCTCTGACAATTTGAAGAAGAAAATTTAATTTACATAGTAATTTATTCAGCATAATCAATACAATGGGTTATCCAGCACAGTCAATACAAGCAGTTCCCAATTCCAATTATATTTTAACATCTAATGTAGTTTGGTTAGCACGTTTTTACTGCACTGGAAGAGCAAACATTTCAGCAGGAGAAAATATGTAGGTTCGTGGAGGATCAAATACAGCATCACACTCCATCTTAAAAGACTATTTCCAATTTACCTCCAAGCTTGTTAGTTCTTGGTATTTTTCATAATGAAATGAAACATGAACAAATATATTTAAAAGCTTTAAGCAATTAATTAGAACTTACAGCCAATTAAGCATGCTACACAGCCACTTTTCAGGTAGGCTATCAGGATTTGTGCCAGCAGGAAGAAGACGCCATTTATGACACCTATCACACTGTACCCAATTATCTTCCATCTCAGCAGGAGGCAACATTGCAGGAACCCCATTTCCGTTCTCTGCATCAGTACTAGATGCATTTGCAGTGCACCAGACTTTTGTGGCTGTTCTAGGATAGACTTCTGCTGTTAACGACTTATCCATTTTCTTACCACCTGATGTCTCTTTTGCTCCAAGATTTGTTTCTGGCGTGCTCCTCTCAACCGCCTCAGATTCCTTCGGTTTAGATTCATAAGGGGTTTCCGGCGAATCGATTTTATCCTCATCTTCTTCCAATTCTCCAAAGAAATCTCTATAAGCATCTCTAGCCTTCCCAGAACCCTTTTGTACTTTGACATCTTCAATTTCATTTCTTGATGTATAACTATCATCAGTACTCCTTTTTGTTTTGGGGATCGAAGAGGATCCAACCTTCATGTTTTCTTTTTCCCTCTCGATAATCATGGTGTCATGAATTCCCTTTGATTTCTTCTTCCCCGCAGGATATGAATGTTCTGTCACAAAAGGCAATGTCGTACTGTCTTGTTCGCCCAGGCTACCTCTTTTTTGATTAGGCTTCTTAGGAGGCTCTACACATTCAGTGTTTGATGCTGTCCTAACTTTGGTGTCATCGAGCAAAACCTTGTCTCCCATAACTTTCCTTCCAGAACCTCCTTTTGCCCTCTCAGAAAAACCATTCACTTCGGCAGATGCCTGGTCCACCCCTTCCTTTTGTGCTTGGTCTGACAAGGTTTTCTCCTTCACCACACCCTTGTTGGCTTCCTTCAGTGAATTACATGGCCCATCGACATCCTTTAACGAGTCTTCACTGGGAGAATGCAAATTGGACAAAAGTGGAAGTTTCATGGTGTTTGAAACTAACTCCTCCATAGTCAAAGCATCTGCAGCTTGTTCTTTTCTTGACGGCCTTCCCACATCATTACGAGTATTCTTCTTACTGCAACCCTTAAATTCCATCGAGGACTCATAGTCCTCTAGGGACTTCACTTTTTTCCCTCCCAACAATTTTCTGTCACCTTTGACAATATTGGATTCATTTAGTAACATGCCGGAACTTTCTGGGCCATCTATATGAACAGGACCGGGGATGCTGTCTCTGGTACGCACTTCCTTCTCAGTTAATTCAATGAGATCATCATGAAGAGGCGACAGCCGCTCAGGGAAGGTTGTAATAATCTGTTCCAGGCCACCATTTAAAAAATACATCTAATCAATCTCAATATGAAGAAAATAGAGAATCTAGTTGCAGGCAGATAATTCACCTTTAGGATACTGGTCGGAGATTCAAAGGGAGCATCTAGAGGGCCGCGAGAAATTCCTTCACTTTCTGAGGGGCTGTCATCCGGTGATGATGAAGGTGACACATCTAGACCAAGTCCACTGTATATGGCAGCATTTTTCCGTGTTGACAAATCGTCAGGAATTTTGATTCGAACCTTCAGAGTCTTCTGGTCTGATATGCTAGCAGCTTTCGTGTTTAGAGACTGATACTTAGAATTTAATGCCTCGGCATTAGTGATTGCCATGCAATTTTCGTTATTTGTTCCATCATCTAAAGAGAGTCCCTTAATTGCAGCCAGCCTCGAGGAGGTAGCAGAACCTGGGCCAAGTCTCGATAGTTGAGTTCCGGTTGAACATTGTACAGCATCCCCTTGTCCACTCTGTATATAGTACAGTATCAATGAATATCGAGTATACCGAAAACGAAAAAGTAGCTCAAGGGCTAGTCATAAAATCTTATATAGAATCAATAATTTTGTTTTAAAAAAATGTGCCACAAACATCGATGCCTCGTTTTAGAACCATAAATGTACCTCCGAGTGCAAGTTATTAGGAGATCTAGGTGAATTTTGACTATGATTTTTTTGTGGAGTCCTTGGATGAGTCCAGGCAGGAGAGCGCTGATAGGTAGGCAAAAATGATCCATAACCACCAAATTTTGCCCCTGTAATATTATTTCATAATATCATTAGAACAAAAAACCTATTTATTATGTAGGCCAGTGTGAGATGAACCATGGTTCTAAGTTAAAAACTTACCCAGATTCTCAGCGGACACCCCACCTTCAAAATCTTTCTGAAAGTGTCCAAGGACATCTTGAAGTTTGTCATCCTTGAGTAGGAAAAAAAAATCAGAAATCATTGAGAGAAAAAACAAAAGAATGACTGATTGCAAAAGAAAAACTAAATCTAATTAACAAAGTCAGAGATTCGGACAATAGTATGCAAACGAAGAGCATCCCCTAAAGCAACGCCGGAACAACGCTCGATGTTACGATTATCAATCTCAAAGTTGGCATTAAATTTCATAATTAACAAAGTCAGAGATTCAGACAAGTAATAATATGCAAACAAAGAGCATCCCCTAACACAACGATGGAACAACACCCGATGTTTCGATTATCGATCTCAAAGTTGCGTTAAATTTCATAAATACCAAAGTCTGAGATTCAGACAAGTAATAAAATGGAACCAAAAGTGCATCCCCTAAAGCAACGATGGAACAACGCTCGATGTTTTGATCATCGATCTCAAGATTCGCATTAAATTTCATTATTAACAAAGTCAGGAATTAAGAAAAGTGATAATATGGAGACAAAGAGCATCCCCAAAAGCAACGACGGAGCAAAACCCGATGTTTTGATTATTGACCTCAAAGTTACGCATTAAATTTCAAATTAATTAAGTTCCTCGATTTCGGCAACACACACAATTCCCAAAATATTAATAGTTTTTTGAAGCATAAATGGTTAGAAATGTATTTCATGTCTCATAATTATAAAGGAAAATATAAACAAAACTACTCCACTCTCTTTTAGTTCCCAAGGAACATTGTATGTACAAGTCAATCTAAGGGAAAACAGTATTCCAAAACTGCAAATTGAAATTCACAAGTAAAAAACACATAATCATTGTAGCATTTCCATAATCAGATCCAACAAATTGCTCAGAAATTACTTCAACTACTCAATGCATCAAGTTGAAATCACAAAAACCACAAAAAAAAAAATCAAAAAAAAAAATCTTCCATAAAACTTACAAGACAGCAAATCAATTAAACTCACAATTACATCATCAAAGTTATACCAACCAACCATTGAATTGAAACAAATTAAATTCAAGTCATAGATCTAAGAAAGTAAAACAAGTCAATATTGAAACTAGAAACCAATGAAACAAAACATATAGAACACATTAAAGGAAGTAAAAAAAGGCTTACAATGTAAGAAAGGGCAACATCAGGATCAACGGTAGTGTCAAAATCTTGTTCACGGTTTTGATATGAAAAAGCTTCACCTTCTTCAAGCTCAAACTCCACCATCTCTCTCCTTCTACTACCCAAACCTAACCCTAACCCTAACCCTAATCCCTTTATTTCATCCCTATCTCCAGCAGAAATCATTCAAACAAAAAATTCACCAAAAAAAAATCACAAAAATTAAATAAAAATATAATCAAACCCTCCAACTTAAACCTTCACATTGAGAAACCTTCTTCCAACTCCAACTTCGATCCATTATTCTTCAGAAACAAAAATTGACCGATAATTGAAAATTAATAATAATCAACACGATTATGTAGAAATCAAAACCTCAAATTCAACCGAAAAAATAAAATAAAAATGAAAAAATTACAATAAAATTAAAAACAAACGAATCGAAAAGGAAATGAAAAGAAAAAAACGTGTGTGTTGAAAATTAAGAAAGTTTGAATGTTATTGTTTGTAGCTACGATCGAATCAACAACACAACAGAACAGAGTTTGTCTTTGTTGTCTCTGTCTTTCTCTCTCTTCTCTCTGTTTTTGGTGAATACAGCAGCCGCGTTTTTTTTTAATTAATTAATTAATCATCATAATAATTATTTATTTTTCGTTAGAAACAATAATAATTTAAGAGAAAAAACAAAAGATGAAAGAGAGTTGATTTAAGGGAAGAAAAAAATGTGCGAAACAAAGAAGGAAACTAATTTTTACCCTTTGGAATGGAATTTATCGATTTTTATTTTTATTTTATTTTATTATGTTTGTTTCTACTTCAAACCATTCCTATCCTGTTACCTTGTCCGAAAAGAAAAACAGCGCATTAACTAACGCGCTTATGTTTCGCGCGTGTTTTTAACTTGCTTGTTTGTCCATTTTTATCATTATTCTTCTATCTTCTCCTTCCTTGTTTTTTTCTCTCTTTTTTACTATGCCGCTTTTCACATTTATTACTCCTACCTACATTCTTACGTTTATTTATTCAGAAAATATATATTTGTTAGGTTAATTTTTTTTAGGAGAAGTGACTTTAAATAGTAAGTTTTTATTGAAACTTGCGTATTTAATGTATCAGAAATTGAAATATTAAGTTTTTTTAACGAATAGTTTTTTGATTGAGTATCCTTAAAGATTGTCCTTAGAGCACTTATTAACAAGACCTTTTTTTTTAATAACTTTGTTAAGTTTATGTAATAATAAGAGTATTATATTTAATTTTTTTATCGCTCGCAATTTTCTTTCGGTCTATATTTTTGTTTGTTCAATAATTTAGTGATTAGACTAAATATTTTGAGTGAAAATTTAAGTTGAACTCTTCGATCATGTATATCCTATTGTTTTTACAATTATTAATTGAGGTGTGATTACAATATGTTTCAACCCAATTAGTTTCGAACAAAAAATAATACTTAAACTCGTTCTTCTTCATATTTTTATACGCAAGATAAATTAATCTATCTTTTATAGTAAATTAAAGATTAATTTGTTTTTTTAAAAGCTAAATTGGTTTAAAAAAATTGTGATTAATTAAATAGGGTTTTGTTAACAACTGTCCTTAGAGCACTTGTTAAGGATCTAAAAATAAAAACAATTGATAACTTTCATGTAAATAAAATTGTTTTTGAATGTTTCAATGTGTTGAATACACAAATTCCAAAAAAAAAAATATTTTAAACTTCTTATCAAGTGTCTTAAGGACACTTGTTAACATTTCTCGATTAAATAGGGCATTTACTATATTATTTATTACTAGAAAAAATTAATGAATGTTGAATCAATTGTATTTATGAATGCCTAACCAAAAAATTGTAGTAGTATTGACCCCTTCGAAAAAAAATATTTTTTTTTGAAAGAAAATAAAATTATATATATATATATAGAGTGTTTGTACATTTATATACAGAAATCGACGAATACGGATACCGTATCTTCGAAAATTATGAGATTCGTGAAAGCACGGGATCTAAACATGTTTTTCGTTCATTCGTTGGTTAGTTGAATTTGTTAAATTTTTGTGGAATGATCAGTTATGGTGTGATGTGCAGTGATAGAATTTGATTCTACAAAGGATAAACACATGTGACATGTCATATGCTAAACGAGGTTATATTGAGGGCAAAGAATATTGGAGTGTAGTAGATGGTGCTTAAATTGTTGAATTTTGTTTGGATTTATTACCAATGGAATGATTGACGAATTGTTTTTCACGACTTTATATTTCTATTTCTACTTGTGAAATTGTTTATTAGTTGAGAAACACTTGAAAGTTGCTTATAATAAAAATGTACTTGAAAGTTACTTAATATCCACCTTTTTTCTTAGTTGGAAAGCTGCATACGATTTTTATATTGATGGAGAATAATGCCATGGAATGTGGTTTTTGTAGTGATTGTGTTTGTATATGTACCGCAAAAGGCAAGTGTTTGAATTGATTTAATAATCACATACAGGGCTTCATAAACTGTGTTGTAAAATTTGTCAAAAAATAGAAAATATTGTATTGTGAAAAACCTTTCTTTTTGACGAATTGTCGTGTGAAAACTTAATTAAACAAATAAGTATACTTTTTTCTCCCTCATTCAATTATTGTTGTTGATCGATGGTTTGAGGAGTGTACCTGAAGGATGGTTGACAGTCGGATAAATACATTATTTTGGACTGACTCGTGGTTAGGAGGGTATCCCTTGTGTGTGCGATTTATGCATCTTTTCGATTTGGCCGAAAACAAGTCAATTTTGGTGGCGGATATGTGTGGTTTAGAGTGGGAGGAGGGAGGGGCGACCTAGTTGTGGCGTCGTCGGTTGTAGACGTGGGAAGTTGTTAGGGAAGTGTAGGATTTTGCTTCACGATATTTCTTTGCACATTAATTCTACGAATTATTGGCAGTGGAGGCTTGATCCCAGTGGCGGTTACGGTTGACAGTGTGTATGAGAAGCTTATTACTCAAGAGTTCCCTAACTTTGATGCTACTTCATATATCATTTGGCATAAACAGGTTCCCTCGAAGGTTTCTATCTTGACTTGGCGTCTTCTTCAAAATCGATTGCCAACAAAGGACAATTTGGTGGCGCGTGACATTATTTATTGTGAAAATCAGTTATGTGTGACTGATTGTGGGGACATCAAGACTGCTCATCATTTATTTCTTTCTTCTCCCTGTTTCGACCCTTTTAACAGATGACATAGACGTAGAGTTTGTTCGACCCTAGTTTGAGTCTTTTTCTACTTTTTTCCCTTATATTAAAAAAAATCAAATAAACATACACCTGATTTATCGAAAGGAAAAAAGTAAAGATTTTATCGTTAAATATGTTTTTTATCCCTAT
>Ga0099826_10000475_pt1 | contig 19371 bp, 20 predicted proteins | sample Mtrugardesep15_FD_76830 | JGI IMG/M metagenome (GOLD analysis project Ga0099826, IMG submission 76830) | Root nodule microbial communities of legume samples collected from California, USA - M. trunc garden sep15 | ecosystem: Host-associated > Plants > Roots > Nodule | place: USA: California... | reverse complement strand
CCCGATAAAGCCCGAAGCCCGTTAGGGCCGGCCCGTTTAGGGCCGAGCCGCCCGTTTTGACAGCTCTAATCTATCGGCTTTTACCTCAATAACTTGTAAAACAAGAAACAAACGTGCCTTAATTATTCCTTTAAAATACAACTTTCTGGCACTTATCACTCTTGATCTTCCTTTCTTCATCTTGGGGTCACCTTGGGGTCTTTAAGCAACATATTCTTGGTGGAAAGATGTCTCCTTACTAGGAGACACTTTCGTGTCCATTTCTGATTGGCTCTTGGAAGGGGTGGAAGATAAGGTTGGTAACAATCTTTTGACCTCCTTTTGGCACTATCCCTGAGGTTGTGGTGTGTTGTTGAGGGTTTAATATCAGCGATTATTTCAGATTTCATAGTAGTTGAATTATATGGCGAGTGAGATGGGGCACTGCAAGAATAATGAGTGGGTGTGAGACCTCAGGTGGAAGTGATTGTTGTTTGTCTGAGAAATGGAGTTTCAGTAGAGTCTCCTAGGTACTTTACATATGATGGGAATTCTTGATAGGGAGGATGTCTGGTTGTGGTAACTTTATCTATCTGGGGTGTACTCGGTCTTTGATAGAAGGGTGGGGTTTAGTTTAGATCTGTAAAATGAGTTCATGGTTTCCTTGGATAGGGTTTGGAAGTATTCATCTCCTTCTAAGTTGGTTGTTTTCTTTTTGAAAATTATTTAGGATAGAATGCCATCTCGAGATAACCTTCTAAGATTTAGGATAAAATGCCATGTCGATCTGAAAAATTAGTTCATGGTTTCCTTATATTTTATATTTTATTATTCTTTGAAAAATTCTTTAGGATAGAATGTTATCTCGAGATAGAGGCTACATTTTGATGATTTTTGATTGGACTATGCAGTAGGAAGAAGGTTGGTGGCAGCGACGGCTAGGTTTATGTGATGAGAGAGAACAAAGTGTTTCTCTTTTTCAACCATGTATGTATGTATGTATGTGTCTAAAAAGTTAAATAATATTTTTTTTTTACAAGTTAACCTTACAAGTTGGTATGGTGGAGAAGGTTTGAGACCCAAAAGTGTACTATTCTTTATATATCAGGTTCGAATCTCCTTGGTGCTAACAATTCTTATGTTAGACCTATTTCTAGAGAGTTTTGTTTTAGTTTTAATCGGATCTCTGATAATGGACAATGAGATTAGTCTCACGAATTAGTCTGTTATTTGGTAGATATAAAATTTCCAAATTTTTTTAATAAGTTAAAAGTATACAAAATTTATTTCAAACATACACAAAAAATTAAAGTGAGGTGCTTTGCTAGTTTTCCTTGAAAAATCTTGATAGTCCATTCACACATCTCATCTTGTTTGAACCGAATTATGGTCTTTTTTTTTGGTGGTGTCCGAGATTTAAATCCCGGACCTTGCATATATTATACATTATCCTTACTACCTGAGTTAAGCTCACGGGGAGGAATTATGGTCGTTATCACACAACATAAGCAGGACGTTCTTGCTTTTTTAATATAATAGTAATCCATAAATATAGCTGAAGTGCACTATTTATCATGTCACCCAGCAAAACCCTTCATCCTTTTGGTCTGAAAGTATCTTGTTATATTTTTTTTTTCTTCTTTCTTTTTCTATTTAAATAAATTATTTTCACAAAGATTTGGTTTCTTGTGTGTTTTGGTTATAGTTTCATCGTATAAGTTTGACGGTGCTAATGTGTTCGTCGTTTTGGTACAATGTTATTTGCTTTATGTATTCTTGCGTTGTACATTCGGTTCAGATTAACGGATTTTTTTCACTTGACGTTTTTAATGTTACATTTAGAAGTATAAATATCTGACCTTTTTTATTTTATCAGATTTGTAGTCATTTTACCGCTTTTCTATAAATATAGATGTGTGAGGTTGGACTTTGAGATTTTAATGAGTGGGTATTAGTAATTTTTAGTCAAAAAACAGAAGTCACCCAAAAAATGCACTATAATTTTTTTTTAAGGAGAAAAAAAAATGCACTATAATTATCATGCGCATAATGACGTAATTACAAATAATGTTCATTTCCCTATCCTTGAAATGATTGGTTGGTACATTGTTTAGCCCAAAATTAAAATGATTAGCTTATTGTTTTGTCTTCATGTAAAAGCAGAATTTGAAAGCTCCACGTAATCATGTGTCATTATTTTGTGGTTTATATTATTGGAACGCATAAACGTTTTGTCGCTTGCAAAGTGGAATCTTTTTTAAATTACTTCATATTTCTGTTGCTAATAGATCCATGAAACCTAATTTGGATTATTCAATTATTTTTCTTATCTTCTTAATTATTTTGAGCTAATCCATATTAAAATTCTGGAGCTTATAAGCTCACTCTGCAAATACATACCGTATGAATAACAACAAATACATATGCAAGTTACAACAAAGGAAAAAACCTTTGTTGGCTATGTAGCTTTTGGCTTTTTACGAAGAGTGTAGGTTAAATACCATCACATGACATATACACTTGCTTGATTAATACATATACTTTTAGACAGACGTTTAACTGCACACTAAAGCAGTCAACACTCAATAGAAACCAAACTTTCTTTCCCTCTCAAACCCCAATTAATTAGTATAATTAGTTGTATAGATGTTTAAATATGCAAATAATCTGCAAATATTTTTATTTTACTTGCAAAATGTTTGTTTTGTTTTAATCATTGCAAATATACTATTTCTTTTTTTACCAAAAAAAAAAATACTATTTCTTTTGGTTTAGCAAATGTAAAATTTATTCATATTGAAACTTTTTTGTAGCATGTCAAATATTTTGTTTTAGACTTTTAGTCCCTCAAAATAATCATTAAAACAAATATTACAAAGACTAATTTCAAGAGGATCAAATTTGTAAGAACCAAAATAAAATACGAAAGACTAAAAACAAACTGTTGTATATTTGCCATGACTTAATAAAAAAAAATGTATATTTGCGCTGACAAAAATTATAGTTATATATACACATATATATTAAAATGAAGCATGGAAAGAGTCGCATTCTCATAATTTATAATAGTTTAATTAATTAATTAAAATTCTGCACTAGTTAATTCACTTGGAAAATATTTTTTTTTTAAGGTATTAACTTAGTTCATATGCTAAGGGCGCAAGCTGATGAATCCGGTCACGCCTAAACTGCATGCGTGCGCGCCGTACCATGACGTTTATTTATAGATTATAAATTATTGCAATGATAATATAATTAAATTGGAGTTTTAGCATAGAGGTTGTATAATTTTTTTTCTTTTCTTTTGGAGTTTTAGCATGCATGTCATCTTTGAACTCTATGGCAGTTAGAGAGTTGTTGGATCCGGATGCAGCTCAGGAACTAGATAAAAATATCTTGCCAGTTTTTAAAGGTTGTATTAATTATTATTTTTTAGTATTAATTTTACAACCCAAACACTAAATAATAATAATAATAATAATAATAATAATAATAATAATAATAATAATAATAATAATAATAATAATAATAATAATAATAATGATAATAATAATAATAATAATAATAATAATAATAATAATAATAATAATAATAATAATTTTCTATTTTTTAATATACAATAAACACGACCAAACAAAACGTAACACTACGTTATAGTTACATTAGGCAAAGGCAAGTCACACACTAACTAGACACACTCTTATTTTGCCTTTTGGAGAAGTAAAACAGGGCTGGATTTCATTTTTGCCGCCACTTATTTTTTCTAGTATAATAGACTTTTGGACGCACGAGTCTTTTCAACTATAATAGAGATTAATAAATAATCTTTAACTCGTAAGATCATGAGTTGATCAATAAACGCAAATTAGATTATTAGAGATACAATATTATAATTAAATGATAATAAAAAAAATTATAAAAAAATACAAAATTATATTGTTGCATAGGTCAATTTTATTTATTACTTTTATAGTTAAACATAAAAAATTAATGCACTTCATGGTTTCTAACAAATTATTTAGGGTAGCTGAGTTTGCATGAAAATTATGGTATTATGTTGTAAACGTATTAATAGGTTAAGTTGCTGAGAACTAATAAAATTAATAAATAATAAGGATAATGATTAAGATATCTATTAAATTTTTGCTTTGAAAAATATTCACAGTTATTAGAGAGAAATGAAAAACATATATGATGCAAAATTTTAGGATAGAATTGTTGCAAATCTAATAAGAGATTAGTGGAGAGAAAAAATTAGGTTAAGACTTAACAAAATTAATAAATAAAGATGTGAATGTGATTCCACCGATTACCGAATATGTCAGCCAAGAACAATTTTCGCAATAGAGTTTGATTTAGGTAGTGATGTTGATTTTTAGTGGTTGTTGTTCTCACGAGTGTTGAAAGTAGAAAAAAATTTAATAGAATAAAAATGCAGGCAGGAATTACGTTAAGATGAAAATAAAAACAAGAAAGAAGCAATTGTGTAACCTAGTCTTAAATTTTCAATAAGGATAATGTTGACATTTTAAAAAAGTTAAGTGGATAATTATGTAAATGGATATCTAAGTCCATCGAAGACCGAAGATTTATATATAAACACAAAAAATTATAGATGAGTAGAATGTAAGCGAACAACAAACTACACCATTAAGTTTTTTTGAATGACAAAATTAATCATCGTAAACACAATATTTATAAATATAAAAGACATTATGTTGTCGATGTAATTAAAATTGCAGTAACTCATATCACCACTCCTAAAAAAAACTTCAATTTGAAAGAAAACAATAAAAGTCTATGAAGATCCATAAAAAAAATTAGTCTATGGGTTTTGCTCATCTCCTCCTTTTAAAATTGAACTAAACATATCAAATTAAAAAAAAAAATATTAACGGTGCTCTAAAGGCACTTGATAAGAGGTTTTAAATAAAAAATTTGTCTTGAAATTTATGTATTCAACACATTAAAAAATCAAAAAGTAAAAAATTTTACATAAAAATTATTAATTGTTTCTATTTTTTAAATTTAAGGTCACTTGTTAACAAGACCCTGTTAAAAATTTCTCACCCCTCTCTTTCAAAAACCTTTAACCAAACATACCCTAAAAATCTATACGCACTTCTTTGTGGTCAACAACGTCTTTACGCACTTCTTAAAATGTGCGTTTTTCCAACTTAATTAATGCTCTAAATTAACAACACCTTCAACGAAATGCCAATAACAATGAAATAAGACACGGCAAAGACAAGAAAGAGAAAAGGCAGTAGAGTACTGGACCTAGCAAGGGGCCTCTCATAAAAGTCATGAAATTACGAGTGGTTAATTGATAAAGAAGAAAGACGATAAAAGTGATATAGTTCTTTCTAAGTAAATGCTCCATTATTCACAGGACCACATATCACACACTAATGCATTGTATGGTACACAAATGAATCACAAATTTGAATTCTACTACGAACTAATAAATTTTCAGGTAAGCCCTGTTCTAGTTAGGAGCTAGGTCATGACCAACGCCGTGTGTTCTATAGTCTATCATTTACACATTATCGTTTGAATTATTCAACTCAACTGATAAAGTCGAGTTGTCGATATTATTAAGTTAGACATTTTATGCGATATTTGAGTTTGAGCTCAAAATTTTTCTTATGTGTGAATTTTTAAGTGATGTTTGTCTTTTTTTTAACAACAAAATTTATTAATAATCAATCCCTGCACATGATGAATAGGGCCCGAAAAAACAAAAATTATAAAGCAAAAGACGTCGTATATAGCCGGAACAGGAAAAAAAATACATACACCGTACATCTTGAACACCAATGAAAAACAAACATTTGAAACCAAATCAACACCAACACCAAACTAAACCCCTACAAATGAAACATGTCCTAAAAGTTGAGATAAAACCTCACACTCTGTTGTCAATGACCACATAATATGAAAATTCAAACACCCATCACCCTTGTTACTTCATTTGTAGGAAAAAAAAAACATATGTTCAAGGTTTAATTTATATTGGATATATATATTCTTTGGCATCTTAATCTTACGAGTTAGTTTGTTTTAAAAATCATTTTTGATATTTTAGTTACGTTTGTGTAAAAGCTTTTCTTAAAAGTAATAATTTTGTTAAAAATAATTTTTATGCTGAAAATAAAATAGCTATTTTGATATTACCTTTTACAGAAAATCATTTTTAAAAGAAGAAAGACAAATCTCTTGTTCATGGTGTTTATGCTTTTTTAACAATATTAATGAAAAACTTTTTTAACAGGTAAAGTTTTCAACTTTTATGATTTCACAACATTTGTTTGTCTTAAAAAAAACATTTGTTTAAGTTTTTCCTAAAAAAAAAATCATTTGTTTAAGTTTTTCTTAAAAATCTCTAAAGACATAATCTTCAAATTACTTATATCAAAATTGTTTTATTTTAATCTATTAAAAAGGGATAAAAAATTCATTTAACAAAACTTTTTTTACAGAAATTACTCAACAATTTAACATGAAATTTTGCAGAAACTTTTTTTACAAGAGAATCATGAATATGTGTTGGTGTTTCATAAAATTGGTCAACAATCATAGAATATGTATTGAAGAGTGCATGTGTATAATTTTTTTCGTGAGATATTTTTTTTTCCGACATATATAATTGCATGGCATATATAAATCAATTAAAAATACTCCATCTGTTTCAAAATACATGTCTAATTTTTGCAATGTGCACTATTCACTTGACTTACTTTGACTATAATTTATAACTAATGTATAAATACAAATATTAGCATGTAAGATGTTGTTTGATTTGTCTCGACAAATATTTTTAAAATATTAAATTTTTATAATTTTTTATTTAAGATAATTAAAGATATTAACGATCAAAATTGTGCATTAGTATATGTGAAGTGGTTGACTTAGACATGTATTTTGAAACGGAGTAAATAAAAGTAACGAAGAACTTGGGGAGAAAAATATAGAAAACTATATAAAAGGACTGGGCAATGTTTTACACCTTATAATCACAAATATAAGCAAAAATTTATATTTTATATTCATTCAATAAATTATGTATATTGTTTACAATAAAAACTACATAAATCATTTATTGAATGAATTTAAAACATAAATTTTTGTTTATATTTGTGACCAGGGGATGTATATATTTTGGCATCTTTTGTATGTGGGAACTGGGACTTCTTGAAACTAGATTATTCAAAATTATCAAAAAGATTATCTCTAGAAAATATGTTTTATTCATTGGACTAGGAATTAATGCATTATTGGTTCTTGCGTCAGAGATTAGGCCATGGCCCGCCTGTCTCGTTAAAATCTCTTCAATGTCACAAACGTTGCTTCGTGTTGTTGAAATGTGTACTCCTATACAAAGTACTAGTAGTAGTTGTAATACAACTGTACTTCAGATGAAATTTCTTTCTTCATAAAATCAGATGAAATTTCATAAAATCAGATGAAATTTCTTATGGACATGGTTAACTAGCAAAATATTTGGGTTGGCTAATTCAATTGATTTTGATCCGAGGTGATCGAGAATTATAGTCAAATTGGAGTGGCGTTCAATTGAACTGAATTTTAGAGGATATATGCAAAACTCTGACGCTCAACTCAATAAGAAAGTAAAGAGTATGAGATTTTATATGTAAAGCTATGTAGCTTGTATCGTTATCAAGAATGTTTTTATATGGCCGAGGTGGTAGGTTTTGAGTGTCTAGCAAAGTCTTACGGACGGTGGGTTTCAAGTGGAAACATGTGACTGTTGGGAGGCTATTGAGCGTTCGGAGATATTACATATCACATAAGTGATTTGTGTGTGGATTGAGCGTATTTTGGAAATGGGGGAAGTGTCTCAGTAGGATTAGATCTTTGGTTCAGTTTTGAACATGTTTAAAGAATGGCTTAAGCTAGAGGTAAAGGGGAGCGAAAGACTGAAAGGATAAGTGATTGAACGAGACGAAAGAGAAAAAACTAACATATTAACATTTGTCTATCCAAAAACTAGTAAAGACTTGTAAACAAAATAAAATATTAGCAAAAACTATTAAAATACTTGTGCATTCGCGCGTTTGTAAGTTGGTTTACATTTGATATAGACTAAATTACACCAAATGTCCTTTTAGTTTGAGGTTTGTAATAGATTGATCATTTAAGTTATTTTGATCACACATAAGTTCTTTAAGTTTGAGGTTTGTAACAGATTGATCATTTAAGTTATCTTTGTTACAAATAAGTCCTTTAAGTTTGTAAACATTTTCGATTTAGTCTTTCGATTAACCAAACAATGACGTGGTAGAAGGACTAAATCGAAAACGTTTACAAATTTAAAAGACTTATTTGAACCAAAACAACTTAAAGACCAATTTGTTAGAAACTTCAAACTTAAATGACTTATTTGTGACCAAAATAACTTAAAAACCAATATGTTACGGACTTTAACAACTTAAAGAACACAGGTGTAATTTAGCCTTTGATATATAAAGGTATCATTATAAAAATGTAAAGCTTCTGTTATAAAATATCAATTTATTATATTAAAAAAACAACCTTTGTACTTCTGATGTAAAAAATTTCTGGTTAATTCACTTTACTTTGAACCGCAGCAACCTCCAGCCAGCAATATCAATTTAATTTTAAATTTTCTTTTTCTTTGAAAAATAATTTTAAATTTTCTATGGTCTACTTTTCTTATATATTCAGAAAACCTTATTTTCTGTTAGCATGTACGTTGTCAACAACCACCACCAAATCCAAAATCCAAATACATGTTATTTTCAACCGTTAATTAGATTTGAGGAAGACAAAATAAAAAAGGTAACCACATTGTTAGGTGGCTTTCCAATTTAGGTTAACAGTCCCCCATATAAAAATTCTCTGACATGTAAGGAAAATATTAATCACTCAAGTAAAAAGAATAGTAACACCTTTCCACGTTGCAAATAACAATTCTAAACAAAACCATGGAGATAAACAAACACCATAAACAAATGAACAAAATTTTCATAAGATCTGCAAAATTTTATTCAATAGTAATTTATACTGATACATAAAATAAAATTAATCAACAAAATAAAGAACAATTCACGAGTTATTTCTTTTTCTCTTCCAAATCTGGACAGGATTCTCCAGCCAGCTGAGCCAGTCTTATATTTATCTATATATGATATGATAATAATAACACCAACATAATATTTCTCTATATGATTAGTTAATACAGAAAATTTTCTCTCTAGAGTCTCGAATTAATACTATATAATATACGTACTTTATTTACAAAATTCATCATGCATACGTATCACGTCCGTGTATAAGTGTATACACACTCAATCAAAAAATCATCACATGAGAGAACAAGCATTGGGATTCTCATCACTGAACATCTGAGGAGGTGGATGACTAGGGTGCATGTAGTACGGTACTTGAGGTGGCTGCATAGGATAACCACCACCATGATTCATATTCATGTATTGTTGATCATTATTATAACCACCACCATACCCAGGTTGATGATGATATTGATCCATAGCAGCATAATTACTACTTTGTCCTTCATGCCAATACATGGGAGCTTGTATCGGATACTGATACTCCATTTTATTAACCTCCACCTTCCCTGCATCTCCACCGTCCACTTTCTTCTCTTCTTTCTTTTCTCCTCCACCGTCTTTTTCTTTCTTCTCTTCTTCTTTCTTAGGTGCAACAATATCAACGTTTCTCTTCAGCTTCTCTGTCAGATACTCTATCAAATCCTTTGGTTCCATTGTTCCTTTCACTGTTACCAAATCCTTGTCTCCATCTAGGTTCACCGTTTCAACTCCTGTTTAGCAACAACATCATCATCATTAGCCACCAAAATTAACAATTAATTAATTAAACTTAACTAAAAAAATAAAATATACTAATATTTTTTAAATATTAATGAATTAGGTCAACTCTCACCTTTAAACTTCATAATGATTCTTTTAATTTTCGTAATGCAACCGTCACAGTGCAATCTGATCTTCATAACCACCGTACTCTGCAAATTAATAAATTAATAAATTAATTAATATAAAGTCGGTTAGTGAAATTAAACATATGAAAAAATCTATATTAATGAATTATTAAATACCTCTTTAGGTTTTTTCTCTTCAGGTTTTTTCTCTTCAGCCTTTTTCTCCTCAGCTTTCTTCTCCTCCGGTTTTTTCTCGTCGGATTTTTTCTCCGCCGGTTTCTCGGCTCCGGCGTCTTTTTTTGGCGGCGGTGTGAGAAGTTCAACCTTCTTCTTAGCTTTCTCCGCCAATTTCTCTTGTAATTTAAGAGCGTCAAATTTACCGGTAACTGTCACTTTGTTTGAAGGTAGATCTGCTTTAACGGTTTCAACACCTGAATATATTCCAAACTTGTTAATAAATATTCTCAATTTTTCTATACAAAAAAATTGAATAAATTTTTACAATTTGATATTTGAAAAAAATAAATAAATAAAATTACCAGCAAAATGACGAGCACTTCGTTTAATCTTTTTAATGCATCCTTCACAATGTAAGTCGAGTTTATAAACGACAGGAACAGGACTTTCTTCTTTCTTTGCTCCTTCATCAGCTTTCTTATCGGTTTCAATCTTTTGCTGTTGTGTCAAAAACGACATAAAGAAAAAACGTTAAAGAAAAACAACAACAAAAAAAGAAAATATTCCAGGAATATTGAATATGCTATTGGTAGTATATACTTATGACAAGATTAAAGTGGTGGAATTAATTAACACTAACCTCTCCCATGTGTGTGATAGGTAATAGGATATGTTAGATATTAGAATTGTGATGTTGTGGTAGCTAAGATAAGATTTTGTGTTTGAAGAGTGTGGAGAGAAGTATAATAGAGAAGAATATATATAACCAATGAAACGGTGGGTGAGGTATTGGATTGGTTAGGGTCATAGTCATATATGGGTGGCTTCTCGTCGCATGTGTTATGTATGTATATATGATGTGGCATCATGAATGGATCATGCTTGAGAGGTCATGGGATATTGTTAAAAAATATATGATATTTTTTTAAACTTTATTTTTGTTTTAAGTATATGCATTATTTGTCAAAATAATCATAATTACATGGAGGATATTTCTGTTTCCACACCCATTTTTTACGTCTATTCTAAAATAAAGATAGAAAGAGAAGGAGATTGAGATATAAATATAGATGATGTAATCAAATAAATTAATTAAAATAAATAATTAAAGTTGTTGTAAAGGAATTTTAAAAAATTGTCTTGTATACCCATACTTGTACTAGTATACTACTAGTAGTAGTTCTCCATATGAACATGTTTTGGGATGTTTTGGTTGTTGTTGCCACGCCGAGCATAAATCAAATATTATTATTATTAGCAAAAGACGGCATTAGAAAAAAATAATCCCAAACAAATTAAGATAAACTATGAGCAACATCATTAGAATGTTTAGCATCATCTATATTTAAAGTAAAGAAACGAAATGAACTAATGTAATTTTTTGACAATTCAATAATCATCAAATTGGATTAAGCGAAATTTTTAGATTTTACCTTCATTTCTACAATGACTTTGAGGGAGTCTCCTTGAGAAACAAAACATTGAAAATCAATGTTATCGTCAAATTGGAAAGCTAATTTCAAACCCATGACCTCCGCAATATCAGAATTTGGGAGAGTCTCAAAACACCAAATAGTCGTAGCCATCAAACGATTGACATCATAAATATTGTTCCATTACCTTATTTTGACTATTGACTCTTGACTCGCACTTAGGGGAAAAATTAACGGTGTATATTTCTGGATTTTATCCTAATTAAGTTTATTTATTAAACAAATGTTTTATTTTACTCAAAAAATAATAATAATTTGTTTCCACGCCCATTTTTTAAAAATTATTATTATTAGCAAAAGACGGCATTTTAAAAAAAAATAAAAAATGCAAGGACGAAATCCAAAACAAATTAAGTTAAACCATGAGCAACATCATTATTAGAACGTTTAGCATCAACTATCTATATTTAAATTAAAGGAACAAAATACACTAATGTAATTTTTTGACAATCCAATAATCATCAAATCGAAATAAGAGAAGTATTTAGATTTTACCTTCATCTCTACGACAACTTTGAGAGAGTCTTCTTGAGAAACAAAACATTGAAAATCAATGTTATCTGCAAATTGGAAAGCTAATTTCAAACCCATGACTTCCGCAATATCATAGCAAGGGAGAGTCTCAAAACATCAAATAGTCGCAGCCATCAAATGGTTAACATCCTAAATATCGTTCCATTACCTTATTTTGACTATTGACTCTTGACCAAATTTTGACTCTTGACTCTCACTTAGGGAAAAATTAAAAGTGTATATTTCTGGATTTTATCCTAATTAATTTTATTTATTAAACAAATGTTTTATTTTACTCAAAAAATAATAACAATTTGTTTCCACGCCCATTTTTTAAATCTACTAACAGAAAGAAAGAGAACAAGGGAAGATTGAGATAAAATATAATATGTAATAAAAACATTAAAATAAATAATTAAATGTATAATAAAAAATTGTCTCCATAAGAACATGGAGCAGGATTCACTGTTATTATTGGCAAAAGACGGCATTGTGACTCTTGACTCATCACCTAATTTTGACTGGACTCTCACTTATGGGAAAGAAATTAAATGGAGTATCTTTTGGATTTTATCCCTAGATTACTTTTAAACAGATTTTTTTACTCAAATATTTTACTTAAATGTTACAAGTTAGTATGTTAGGTAAATTTTAGACCGTCTTTTGTCAAATAAATAAATAAATAAATAATTTAGACCTTCTTCTCAAACCTTTTTGGAATATCCTCAATAATTTCTCGAACCAAATAGTGTGGTGTGTGACTTCAGTTGCACATAAAATTTCATCACTTATGGATTTTGTTGATTAAAACAAGTGAAATTGAGCTTAGGAAGAAGTTTAAGCACATAAGAGTGAAAGATTTTTTTGTCAAAAAAAAAAAAGAATGAAAGATTTATCAATTTCTTCTGCTTTTTAACTCCGTCCATAATCTCAATTTATTTTATTGTCAAGAAAAATATAAAGATTTATCATATATATTTGAATTATGAATGTACATCATCAATTTCTTGGATTTGTTAGTCAAATAAAGATTTAGAGAAGAATTTGAAAAAGATTGGATTTTTTTATTTATTTTGATGATTTGGTTTTTGAAATCAAAATAAATCTTTTCGGTTGATATATTTTTCAAATATTTGTTTAGGGGATTTTTTTTCAAATATATTTATTTATCCTGTTTTTTTTTAAAGAATCCTATTTATTTATATTTGAAGTTAAATATTGTTCACATAATTTCTTAATTTATTTTTGTTGAGAAATTAGACAAATAAAGTTTTATTATATTTTTTTAGGCGCAAGGTTTATTATATATTTGATTATTAGATATATTTATGAAGATTTTCTTATCTTTTGAATGGTGCTTTATAACATGTACATTTCAGTCGGACATTTGTTCAAAAAAATAAAATGTACATTTCAGTCGGACATCATTGGTATGGCTAATGATAGGGAGAGAGATCTATAAGAGATTGTGTTGTTTTTTTATCCCAACATTGTGAACATTGATATTGTGAGGCCTGCAATCAACGTTGCTCAATTGGAATTCAAGCCTATGATATTTCAAATGTTGTAAACTTTGGGGTAATTTGGAGGAACGTCTATGGAAGACCCTAACTTACACCTTAAACAATTTATGGAAGTGGCTAGCAACTTTAAGATCCCGAGAGTTACTCATGATGCATTCAAGTTGAAGTTATTCCCCCTACACACTTCAAAACTCCATTGCCATATGGAAACGCTCTAGCTGAGAAGTTTCTTACCAAATATTTCCCGACCTCCTATGATAATGCAAGAATGAGGAATGAATCACCTCATTTAGGTCAAGAATATACTCAAATAGTATGAATTAGCATCCCCTAAATAACACATTTAACTAGTTGGACTCTTCCAGCAATAGATAGGAGGGAAGCTTTCGAAACACTGAGCTTAGATTTCATCTTGTATGTTATAGGAAGCAAATAAATAATTTTTTATTACCCTTTGAATACAGGAACACCAAGAAACAAGAACGGTAAGGAACCTTTGTTGAAGCCCATAAAGTTAGAAATAAGGTCTAATCTTGCATTCAAAATAGATCCAGAATAAATGGTAGACTTTGCAAGGCTAATTCTTTGTTCCAAAATTATAGCATAAGAATTGAAGAGAGTCATCAGAGGCTGAATGGAAAAAAATTTACCTTTGCAGAAAATCATGAGATCACCAGCATGTAGGGAATGAGAAGGAACCTAGAAGTTTTGTGTTCTTTTAACAAGTTCTAATTTATCCTGCTCTACCAGTTTCCCAATGCCTCTACTGAGAACATCTTCAACAATTCTGAAGTGAGTTCTCAACATTGTTTGTATTCATCTGTGTTGTATTCTGCGTTGGAGACTGGGTCAACCCAGGAAGTATCTTTTTTTGTTTTGCATCCTTCTCAAGTTAATTCTTTGGATACACATTTTTCTCTCCATTATTCACATATTCATCATAGGTTCCTTTGATGTACCAACATCTAAATCAACAATGATAGGCCCCTTAGACGTTTTCATTCTATTGTTTTTTTGTCAAAACAAATACTTTTAAAGGTTATTTGCCTTCTTTCCTTCCAGTCTTTCCATTACAACCATATTTCACACCCTCGCATTTCTACAATTATCAACATTATGACCAACGAACTTGCAGAATGATAAAAAAATCAGGTGTAGCTTCTTAGTTTAAATCCACACAAACGAAAAAAATCCTTCCTCTCAGCAAGGATTTTTTATTTAAGATCATTAGCTAGGTCAATATCAATTTCTTTTAGTGAGAGAAGGTCTCACTTCTCTCTAGACTTTGTCTACTTTTTCTAAGTAATAATTTCATGCATCTTTTTTGTACTTGCTGGTGGTGGTTCATCTATGGTTAGAAGACATACATCACCGGTGGGGCGCCGAAACCTTGGGCCACTGCCGAAGCTGATTCGTGCGAGGTTGGTCAATACCATATCTTTCTACTTCTCAAATCTCCATGACAATACGAATCGCCGGGAACTTTGGAAGGTGTTTGGTGGGTGTGGGAGGGTTAGAGATGTTTTCATCCATCGAAGAGAAACAAAGAGGGGAATAGATTTGGTTTTGTGAGATTTAATGATGAAGGAAATGGAGAGGAATTATTGGCTAAGCTTCAGCAGGTCAGATACACTATGAAATTAAAGGTGAATATGTCCAGGTTTGTGAGGGAGGTGGAGCCTCAGCCATCGGTGGTGGCTTTGAATCCGGGAAGGGGAAATCCTTCAGGAGTTGCAGGTGGGGAATTTGGTTTGAATGTGGAAGATGGTGTGTCGTATGCGGCCGTGGTATCAGCGGAACAGGGGGTAACGATTGGTGCAGTCAGGTCGAAACCTATCTCTGAGGTATTAGAAGTGGCTTGTGAAATTCCAGCAGGGAGAGTTAAGGAACTATCAGACTGTGTCATAGGTCTATTAGTACCAAAACTAGATGTGCACCGAGTCCGGGAGCAATTGATAATTGCTGGTATGGCGAATATCAAGATGGTGGCCTTGGGAGGAAACCAAGTGTTGGTAAGCTCTCCTATCAAAGGCTTCCTAAAGGAGTCATTATTGGACAGACGTGACTGGTGGATGTCTTGGTTTTTGGGATTCACAAAGTGGACTTTAGATGTTCCTCAACCTGGCCGGTGTGTGTGGCTACGTGTGTTGGGAGCTCCGGTGCCCCTTTGGTGTGCCAAGGTGTTTGAATCAGTGGGGGCGGTTTTTGGTGAGGTCCTGGAGGTGGACATCAACGACTCTTGTTATGAGTTCTCCAGGGTGATGGTGCTACTTCCCGGGATCCTCTTAGTGGTGGCGCTGGTGAATATGGTGGCGGATACCAGGACTTTTCCGGTCTATGTCAGTGAAGAATTACCGTCGGTATCATACTCTTGTCGCGATCTCCCGGCGACCGGAGCATCGGCGACGGCCGGTGGTGTTGTTGTCGGAGAAGAAGGTGTTTCCGACGAGGAAGGTTGGGGAGAAGATATTGGGATGTCCTATTTTACTTCTGCTGGTTCAGAGAGATGGGAAGGGGAAAAGGTCTCAAATGTCAGAGGTGGTTTGGGTGAGGGGACAAAAATTCCCTTTTGGAGATTACATCCCCTCCCAGGAATTATTGTCAGCACAATCCCTTGTCCTCTTCATCTACTTTGGTGAAGTTAGCTATTGGGGATGAAGAAGACAGTGACAGGAGAAGAAAGGTATCTTTGAACCAAGAGGATGCTGGGAACGTGTTCCTGCAGATGGGGGAAAAGTCAACCGCAGCTGGGCATGCCACTCTCTCACCCAACGCGTCCCTTCAATTACGCGAACAGCAGGTGGGTTCACATCTGGGCCCCAGTGTTTTGATGGATCCGGCGGGCCCTATTCATTCCACTGCTGAGTTGGTCTAATCTGGAAATGGATTATGTCTTTTGGCTAGTGGGCCTTTTCCTCCTAGTTGTGTGGATTTGCTTAAGAGATCCGGTTTCAGAAAATCTGCATTCACGCCTTATCCTTCATGATGTGCAGTCTTCAGGGACGGGTGGCCTTCAGCTTATTTCGCCTACCCAACCGGACGACAACTTGGAGCTAGGGGTCCTTGTTTGTGATCCAAGACCACGAGTTGTCTCTTCTTCTATTTCTTCGCCTTGTTCGGGGTCACCGCTACAACCAGTGTTCTTCTCAAAAGATGCTACAAAGAACAAGAAAAGAGGGAGACCTAAAAAGAAGCCTAAGGGGCGACCGAAGCGGAAAGGTTCGTTAAGTAAGGAGGGAGCTCCAAGTGTTTCGCGTGAGCTCTTTGGGGATGGAGAGCATAGTGGGAGTCCAAGGGGCCCACCGAGTAGGCATGGTGTAGCGGATCTTCGTCTATCTCCTTCAGGGGCCTAATGGGGGTGCCCTAAGCAGGCTGGATCGCTTCCTTATCTCTGATGGTTAGGGGGACCTTTGGGGTGAGGCGACGCAGTGGGCGTTCCCTAGAGATGTATCTGACCATAGTCTGGTGGTCCTGAAATACTCCTCCCAAAGGAGGGGTCTGAAGCCCTTCAGATTCAACAACTTCTAGCTAGCTCACTGTGACCTTCTGAGCGCTGTTTTTCTTAGCTGGACTCGTTCTAGGCCGCCGGAGTGGATGGTTGTGAGGCTATCAGCCAAATTGAAAGCCCTTAAGGGCGACCTCAAGGATTGGCATGCCCTTGCTTTTGGTAAGTTAGAGGGGAGGATAAATGATTAGGTTGAGGCTATTAAGCTTCTCGACCTTAGGGCGGAGGCGGGCCCCTTACCCCTTGCGGACACTAAAGCTCACTTCAAGGGTTTCCATGATTTATGGGCTCTCCTCAAAGCCAGAGAGTCTAAGATTTTTCAACAATCTCGGACGAGATGGTTGCGTGAAGGTGATGCTAACTCAGCCTTCTTCCATACTAGTATCAAGATGAAACGGCGAAGGAACTCCATTCTCGCCCTTAGGGTGGGGAGTAGGTAGGTGGAAAGTGTCTCGGATGTCTGTGCGTAGATTGTTGGTTTTTTTAGGAGTCATTTCGCGAAGTCTTGGGTGGACCGTCCCACTCTTGATGGTGTCCGCTTCTCTAGTATCTCGGAGGTGGAAGCGGGGGGTATGATTGTCCCTTTCAGTGTTGAGGAGATTACGAAGGTGGTGTTATAGTCTGATGGGGACAAGAGTCCGGGTCCGGATGACTTTAACTTCTCCTTTTACAAAAGATTTTGGGACTTGCTTAAAGGGAAAGTTGGTATCATGTTCAACCAATTCTTTCATTCTGCTACCCTCCCTAGGAGTTTTTCCTCGTACTTCATTACCCTCATTCCCAAGGTGGCTTCCCCGATCCGCCTATGCGACTTTCACCCATTTCTCTCCTTGGCTCTCTTTACAAGTTGGTAGCGAAGGTCTTGGTGGGTAGGCTTGCGCCAGTTATGGATAAACTGATCTCTTCCAACCAATATGTTTTCATCAAAGGTCGCCAACTCGTGGATGGAGTGACCGCGGTCAATGAGATTATTGATATCACGAGGAAGGCGAGGAAGGAGTGCCTCATCTTTAAGTGGATTTTGAAAAGGCCTATGATTCTGTCAGCTGGAGCTTCCTTGACTATATGTTGAAGAGGGTAGGTTTCAGTTACAAGTGGTGTCGTTGGATCTGTGCCTGTGTCTTTTGTGGTAACCTTTCGTCCTTGTGAATGGTTGCCCGACTAAGGAAGTCAATATCCAAAGGGGGCTCAAGCAGGAGGATCCTATAGCCCCGTTCCTCTTTCTTTTAGTGGTTGAGGGTCTGAGTAGTTTGGTTCGTTCCGCGGAAGAGAAGGGTTTGTATCGGGGGTTCAAAGTGGGGAACACCAGCCTTTCGATCTCCCATCTCTAGTACGCTGATGATACCTTATTCTTAGGGGAGGCCTCCATGGCAAACCTGTGGGCCTTAAAAACCATCCTTCGCTGTTTTGAGCTCACTTATAGCCTGAAAGTCAATTTTTCTAAGAGTTATGTCATGGGGGTTAATGTGGGGGATGAGTTCCTTCATCTTGCTGAGCGTTTCATTTACTGTAGGGTGGGGTGTGTTCCATTCACCTACCTTGGGTTACCGGTTGGTGCAAACTCCCGCCTGGAGAAAACTTGGCAACCCCTTCTTTAGTTGACTAGTAGGCTTGGATCTTGGGGCAATAAGTATGTTAGCTTGGGTGGTAGAGTGGTCTTTCTTAATTTTGTCCTCAACGCGATCCCTATTTTCTACATGCCGGTCATGAAGATGCTCGTGCTAGTGTGGAAGAAAGTAGTTCGTATTCAGAGAGATTTCATTTGGGGGGCAGCCAAACGCAGTAGGAGTATCCCCTGGGTGTCGTGGTCGGTGGTTTGTAAGCCTAAGCATGAGGGTGGCCTGGGGGTGAGAGATCTTCGTTAGGTCAATCTTGCCCTCCTGGCTAAGTGGCGCTGGTGGCTCCTTCTAGGGGATGGTGGTGTATGGAGGGATATCATCTCAGCCCGTTACGATGGGTGCCACCCTTCTCATCTCGAAGGGAGGCCTTCGGGCCTTTGTGGGGCGTCCTCGTGGTGGTCGAATATTTCACTCTTGGGAGGTGACAGTGCGGCTCTGTATGACTGGTTCTCGGAAAGGGTGTCTAGGGTGATCGGTAACTGTCTTTCCACCCAGTTCTGGCACGACCCGTGGTGTGGGAATGCACTCCTGCGAGTGAGGTTTGGTCGCCTTTTCCAGCTTTCCCCTCAGCAAGGGGGTTTTATGGGGGATTTGGGTGTTTGGGTGGGTAGTGATTGGG
>Ga0099826_10000473_pt1 | contig 19411 bp, 10 predicted proteins | sample Mtrugardesep15_FD_76830 | JGI IMG/M metagenome (GOLD analysis project Ga0099826, IMG submission 76830) | Root nodule microbial communities of legume samples collected from California, USA - M. trunc garden sep15 | ecosystem: Host-associated > Plants > Roots > Nodule | place: USA: California... | reverse complement strand
TTTATATAAAAAAACTGATAATAATAATAATAATAATAATAATAATAATAATAATAATAATAATAATAATAATAATAATAATAATAATAATAATAATAATAATAATAAATCTAAATAAATTTCACTATTTTTTTATTAAGGCTAAAATTAGATTAAAACAAAAGTAAGAGGGGATAGAAAAGACCCAGAAAACAAAAAAAAGAAGTTTTTATTCTATTTTTATTGAATAAAAACATATATTGTAAAAGAAACTATGACCAAAACTACCCCAAACATTTCAGCTACACTTCTATTGATTTATATATAAAATTGAATGACATAATATTTAGGTCAAAAGTAACTTTTATATATCTTCTTATATTTTATATTTTATATTCACTTGACGAGGAAATGTTTTTAACACATTTTAAATATAATATTTTTAAATCAAATAATAATACAACGCATCTACTAAAAATGTTGTTTTTGATAAAAAAAAATAAAGTATTTAAAAAATCTAATCAAATCCGTGCACGCACGGATCATATACCTAGTATCAGTAGTTACAAACTTAAGAAGAGCATTTACATAATGATCATTAAAGTACCTGTTTTAATTGTGTAGTTTCTCCTTTAATTGCTTAGTTTAGGTTTTGATGATGTTTTTTGATTTATGTTTTGAATTGATTTGTTTATGATTAACTCCTTAGTTGAAATTGTAAGGCACCCTAGCTAGTCTCTGTCTCAAAATTGTCTATGATGATGTCTTATGAACCTTTCCATTTGTATCAAGTTAGGTGTCCATTGTTATTCAAGTTTTCTAAGAAATTTCCTTGTATGTGAAATTGATTCGATTCAAATGTTTGCTTTGCAACCCTTGAATAGATTCACTCATGGTATCGGGTGTTTTGGTTAGAGTTGTTGATTCGATTCAAATTCCTGCATTGCAAAATTTGAATCGAATCACTCATCCTCTCCAGTGTTTGATTTTTGGTGGTTGAATCGTATAAAGTTCTTTGAATAGTATGATTTCACTTCTGGAAACCTTGAATCGATTCAAAACTTTGAATATATGGTTTTGATTCGATTCAATCTTCATCATGAAATGGTTTAAATCGATTAAAAGTTCTTCCATTTCGTTTCATTCTTCTTGCTAACCTAGATATTAATTTCTACATTACTGAATCGATCCATGAATAATGTGATAGAATTTAAACTCATTGTTTTAGTGTTATTTTTGAGCCCAAGTTGTTATTTTCCCTCACACCTATATAAGCTTGCCTCTACTCATTCTCTCATTCATAGAATCAATTTGCAAAAACACTCTAAAGTCTTTCCACTATCCCGCACTACAAACTTCTTCACTTTAAACATTTTTTCTAAGATCATATGTAGAATTTGAGATATAGATTTTTAGGGTGCTATAGGATATTTGTAAGTTTGTTTTATTTTAAGGATCTTGGTAGTGCATCAAGGATCCAAAACAAAAAGAGGTAATTATCACCTCCAAAGATAATTGTGGGGGTTGTTTCTCAAACAATTAAGGTTCGAGGGAATCGAAACGGAGGCAAAGAAGATTTCTTGGCAAAGAAGATCAAAGTATTGCATGCAAACTTGAGATTTGAAGACCTTGGGATTATCCGATTTCAAGAGAACTTGAAGATTGGATATTTTATGTGATTGCATAGGATAGAAAATTCAGAATCAATTGGATTAGGAATTGAAGGAATCTTTGTAATCATATTCTTGTAAACATTTTCAACATTTTAGTGGAAGCTCATGAAAGAGTGTTTTCTTCTAAGAAGAGAGGATGTACCCTTAGCGAGGATTTTTTTTTTTTTGAAAAAGCCAAATGAAATATAAAGTCAGGAGAGGCCTGAACCAAATACAAAATCAATCCATAAGAAGACGAGAGTGAGATAAACCAAAACTATCTCTCAAAAGGAGAGAGGCCCAAAAAGGGGGAGGGGAGGGCGACCACTGAGTAGAATATAAAGCAAGACCCTGTCCATGTTGTCTTCCTTAAGAGTGTGGGTGCATCTGCAAGTAATCTGCTGACAAAACTGCCTTCAATTCTGCCATTTGTTAAACATTTGCCAAGGAATACCAGAATTTCTATGGAAAGCATTAACCACCGCAACAGAATCTGTTATGCTAGCTATTGAAAAAGCCAATGCGATGTACCATTAGCGAGGATGAAAGAGACGAACCTCTATAAATCTCTAGTGTTCTCTTCTCCTTTAACTCTTTAAATTCAACAATTAACTTTGATATATGATGTTTATTGATTAGCTTAGTTACCACATGATTATGATTGAATATTTTCCTAAAACCTAATTTCCATCGATCAATGTTGTGAACAATACATCACCAATTCAACCACCTTTCATATTGGAGATTAACTTTTTGATAGTCGTCTTTCATATATCAAATTAGGTTATTCCTTATGGTAGTTGTTTCATTTTTAAAGTTAGGTTTGGTTTGACATAGTTATTGGTTTTGTGGATTATTTTGTGTATTGATAATTGATTATTATATGCCAATTAAAGTGTGAATCTCTCGTTCAAATTGAATTGTTGTTTACACGTTGTATAAATCTCTAGTGGATAGATCGATCAAAAGGAGATTGAGCAATGAAGAGATTAGATAAGAAGAAGCAAGGAGCCATGGAGATTTGTGGAGAGGAGATCGACGAGTTCCTTTTTTTTTTTGGACCAAATTGTTCTTTAATAAAAATAAAATAAAATTAAGCAACTGGTATTGTCGGTTTCTAGTAAAGAAATTAAAACAAGTGGGTGATGTGTCTAATTTTGATTGGAGTGTGTTAAAAGAGAGTGTTAGTGGGAATGACCCTAGCATTTCTCAAATTATTATCATTCATATCTTATGCGCAATTTTGAATAGTCATTAATTTTCCAAAAAAGTAAATTAAAACCGCGATTTTGAAAAGTTTTAAAAGGGAAGAAGTTATTCACCACCTCTCTAGCTTATCGTAGTATCCGTCATATTGAGCAAAAAGTGGCATCAGTAGCTTGTTCTCTTCGAATATGGTTTAATTACCAGAAGAGTACAATATGACGAACAAGAAGATGAAACTATCTCTTCCATCCAAATGAGATCTATTGACATTATTTATAAGCTACAAAACCTTGGTAAAACTATCTCAAAGAAAGATTGCGCTAATAAGGTCTTAATATGTATGACTAGGGAATGGAAACCAAAGGTCTCTGCCATCAAGGAGTACCAAAATCTCAACACCTTAGGCATCACCACTCTATTTGGAATGCTCGAGGAACATGAGCATGAAATTACAAGGTTGAAAGCTAGTGAGGAAAGTTTCAAGAAGAAAGAGAAAAAGTCCATTGCGTTAAAATCCTCCTCATCCAAAGCAACCTCTTAGGTTCAAGAGGATAATGACTTCGATGAAAATTCACCCAGTCAAGAGGAAATTGGGTTGTTCGTGAGAAGATACAACCGCTATGTTTAAAAGAATGACTTGAAACATAGTGATAAAAACTTGACTAACTTTACAAAGGCTTAACTTTAAGAAATGAATGTCCAAAACTACTCAAAGCTAAATACAAATCCAACTCCTCAAGAAAATCAAGAGGAATAAGATCTTATATTTCTTGGGAAATGGTATGGTGTCTGCATTAAGCAACTTGGAAAATGATGAAGTTGCACACTTGTGTCTCATGGGACACAAGTAAAAGCAAAATGAGGTAACTTACTCCGACTCCGATTCGGAGTTTAATCCTTTCCATGAGTAATTACAAATGACTTTAGTAGATATGCATGGAGACACTATAATGACTTAATCCTATTCAAACCAAGTCTAATCCTTTTAGTCTTGGGATTGCTGGAATAGTCTAATGACTTGATGGGAACACCCCGAATGATTAGTTTTGTGAAGCCCAGAGATAATAAGATTCGCACTTAAAGGGTCTAAATAATAATCAACCATATGAATATGCATGTTTTTTTTTTTTGAGTAAATATGCATGGTTGTTATTGAGATACATTTATGTATTCTGAAAGAAAACATGAAATACCTAAGAGACTCTTGTCTTTAGAATTTTTTTAACTTAAAATAGAAAAATAGACTTGGAATGTTTATGAATTGACATTAAGATGAAACCAATGAATATTCATTTTAAATATTCTCAAGTATAGAGGATTTTGCTTAATATAATCAATTCTTAGAAATAGTAGCAAAAATGAAATAGTAGTAATTAACCGTTCATTCAAACAAAGAACAAGCAAGTTTATAATAATGTTAAAAATCATTAGATCATTGGTAACTATAAGACTCACATTTATATACCATAATCTGATTTTGTAACTAACCTCACATGACCCTATCCTATAGAAAATAAAAAAATAAAAAAATTTGAAAGAAAGAAAGAAAAATTGAAAACTATGGTTTTGACTATATTCCTAGCTTTACCTACAAATTAAGCATGCCTATGTCACGGCATTAGGTTCATATCACCGTACAAATTATTTTGGACAATTTCATATGCAAATAAGCATCATTAAATTTATCTATTAACGACGGATTAAGTGATCACTATATTAATCTGTCTCTAAATTGGTCGTTAAATAAATTAATGAACGAATTGTAAAATGTCACTAAATCACTAGTTGAAAATGTTTTTTTTAGGGACTAGTTGGTAATGCTAGCAACTGATGTAATAATGGATGTTGATTTAATATTTTTAATATTTAAATCAATCCCTAAATCGAACACTATATGACATTATTTGCAGTGGATATTTATAAGTATCATTAGCCACTAGCTAAGATGACGTCAAATAAGGGTAATAACTAACTTAACAGGGGCATATATGCACGTACTCATGGTAGTAGCTAACCTTCAACTATTTAACAAATTCCAATGCTTCATCACAAAATTATAAAGAAAAAAAAATGATGAAAGGATAAATTATATCAAATAATTTTAATGAGCATTTTACATTTGTTTTTAGGAGATCAATTTAGATTTCGTCCAATGAAGTTATAGTGTCAAACTCTACTCATGATTGTTTTACAAAAAGATATATGCATATGAAATGAAAGATTAGACAAAATAATTAAGTATGTTAATTTGTGAAACATACACAATAGTTAATTTTTTTTAGATAGTTAAAAAAATTCGAGTCTTATTAACGAGTGTCTTAAAGATACTCTTTAAGGATACTCAATTAAAAAACTATTCATTGGAAAGACTTAATATTTCAATTTCAGATATATTGAATATACAAATAGCTATAAAAATTTACTATTTAATGTCCTTAAAGAGCTCTTAAGACACTCGTTAGCATTTCTCAAAAAATTATATCTGTGCCCTACAAGATTGGAGATTGGAGAGTGCACCTTACGCTCCCTATGTGCTTTGTGGGGAACCCTGAGAATAATTTAAAAATCATCAAATAAAAAATCATAAAATAATAAGAAGATAACAATATATAATAACAATCATACTAGTCACATTCATTCAGTAAACTTGCTTTTTACGATAGCTAGCTTTAACCATTCCCGTCGGCGTAGTCACCGGCCGTCAACCCTTTCCAAGGGTGTAGAATGGTGGCGTTGACAACCATGATGGTATATAAGTTCCACACTTCCAACCTCACGTACAAAAATTTATTGCAACCTTCAAAGTTCAAAGAGTAAGAGAGAGGTCATAAATATCCATATAAGTGGTGCAGCTTGTTCCTAATTAAGAGATTGAGCTTTGAATTTGTAGAGTATGAGTTCTTCAAATGGCGGTGTGCCACCGGGGTTTCGATTTCATCCGACTGATGAAGAGTTACTTCATTACTATTTGAAGAAGAAGGTGTCGTTTCAGAAATTTGATATGGATGTTATAAGAGAGGTGGACTTGAACAAGATGGAACCTTGGGACTTGCAAGGTAAAATAGCTGTTTTCTTATTTAACTTTATTCTTTGGTTATCTTCTATATATAAGTTTTTTCATTTTTTTTTACAATCTTCTATATATAAGCTTTGAGATTGAGAACATATTAGTTACACTACATGTATATAAAAGGGATAATATTGGATAAGCAAAAACTAGTTAATTTTCTTTTTGTTTTGAGTATCTTAATTTCTCCATGTATTATTGTTTTTATCTGTATCCAAATATAATTGGTTAGGATGTTTATGTTTTCATGATTTTAATATTTACAACAAGAAAGATTTTTTATAATGCCAATTTAATTGATTTTCTTATTTACATCATCCTTTTATGCACTGTCAAAACAAAAATCAACCTTTTATGCTTTATAATACCTGCCCAAAGTTAAGATGACAAGATAATTTCCTTAGGTCTCTTACAATTAAAAGATTTTTTTTTTAAGAAAAACAATAAAACTTAATGAAAATATTTCATATTTTATAATTTTCAGAACTAAAATTAATATTATATGAATAAAGATATTAAATCAATTGACTTTATTATCAATTAAAAAAATCAAACAAAATCGATTACATTAGTTTAATTAATAATTTTTGTATCTTAAAATGTTGGGAAAATAAGTAATTTTACTAAAACACTGTCATGGACTTTAAAATTAAAATTCGTTAACCAAGTGGATTGGGCTTCAGTGGCAAGGAGCCCCTTCCAAGGACGTATCCGGGGAATATCAGTTTCGATTCCTTGGAGGAACAACACTTGACCAATGCGCATATCTCTACGCACAAGCCGGATTAGTCGCTCACCGTTGGTGGGCGGAAACCCGTGCGAAAGAAAAAAAAATTAATTCATTTTAGATTTCAATATGTGTTGAGTTGGTCTAGCTTTCATGAAATTTTGAGTTGTTCTTATTAGATGTGCTTAAGTATAATCTAAAGGTTTTATCTAATATGAACAAAAGCGTCCAACAACACATTCTTAAATTTTTTAGTAAATTTTAATAAAATATTACATCTATTTCCCTTTTTTATTATTATATATTCATTTTTGATAAAATTGTGTCGGTTCACATTTACAAACTTTTTTTTATCCACAATTGTATATTATCATGAAGAGTTTGGTCTTGGTCAACTTGCACAAAAAGTGTTGGTCTCGAGCTTTCATAGTTCCGGTGTTATCTGCGTAATTTTGTAGGGTTGCTTATTATGGTACATCTTGAATTTGCTTGGCTTTAATAAATCATTTTTGCCTATTAAAAATAAAAAAAATACTTTGAAGTTTGAATTCCTTTTTTGTAAATTGGTCCTACATCGACAAGCATAAATAAAATCAATAAAAATAAATACTTTGATTGATAGTGTTATCCATTATGCTACATCATGTACCTTATTTGTAATTTTGGCCATAATTTGTAGTGTTTGCTAACTTTTAAATTTCTTCATGATGCACAGAAAAATGTAAGATTGGATCGACACCACAAAACGAGTGGTATTTCTTCAGTCACAAGGACAGAAAGTACCCAACAGGGTCAAGAACTAATAGAGCAACAAATGCAGGGTTTTGGAAAGCTACAGGAAGAGACAAGTGCATTAGGAATACTTACAAGAAAATTGGTATGAGAAAGACTCTTGTGTTCTACAAAGGCAGAGCTCCTCATGGACAAAAGACTGATTGGATTATGCATGAATATCGTCTTGAAGATGGCAATGATCCTACCAATGTATGCATCTCTTTCTCTGTATATGTTAAATACTTCCTCTGTCCCGAAATATAAGTAAAAATAGATCAACACAAGTTGATGTATTTGAAATACATTAATTTATGTTGACTGAAATACATTAACTCACGTTGACATATTTTTGCTTATATTTTAGAACGGAGTGAATATTGAATATCCAGTTTACAGTGCACTATTCTAAAGTAAAATCATGTGTTTAATTTTGATGTACCCTCACAACCATTCATATATGTGATATAAATGTTGAAATGTTGGTTATATATGAATGAAATGTATTTGTAGGAAGATGGATGGGTGGTATGCAGGGTGTTCAAGAAGAAAAACCTATTCAAGATTGGGAGTGAAGGTGGATCTACACACAATCAAGATCAACAAATGAACAATATTTCCTCAACGAATCCACGCTCCTTCATGCAAAGAGAAAACCAATACTTACTACATCAACAACAACATCAAAACCACCACAGGAACCTATCCGGTTTCGAGCTCGAAAAACCCGAGCTCAGTCTTCATTATCAACACTTGCAAAACTCTCAATACTCACTCTTCCACTCCCAACCCCAGCCTCAACCTCTACAGGCTAACTTTGATTACTCATATGCATCACCTTTACAGACTGAACAACCTATTATAGTGAAACAACTTATGACAAACCCTAGAGATTGTGAGAGTGGTAGTGATGGTTTGAGATATCAAGTTTCAGAATCTGGCATTGAAGTTGGCTCTTGTGAACCACCTCAAGAAATGGGTGTAGGAAGGAGTGGTGAGGGAATGAATGAATGGGGAATGCTTGATAGGCTTGTGAATGAAGACTCCACAAAAGAGGCTACAAGGTTTGAGGATGCAAATCCCAATCAAATCAATCAGCTTTCATTGAGGGGAGAGATGGATTTTTGGGGCTATGGAAAACAATGATTTTATTTCCCCCATTTTATAATTACATTATTAAGACTAATTAAATGTAAGGTATATGTTTAAATTGTTGTCGCAGTCGGATTGTGGTTACGCTACAAACATTTATATTATGACAATATGCGGTTTAATGTGGCCGTAATTGTGGTTGCAATGTTGTTGCAAATATCTCTAAAACTTTTATATTGTAGCCACGTTGCAGACTGCAATTTAAAATTATGATATAAGGGTTGGAGATCATGCATTAGATTGTTCTAACCATTCAATCATATATGATTATAGAAAAGACATACATATTATTATTTTGATACTGATTATTGAACATTGTTTGTAACATTTCACTTGATTTGAAGATTTTAATAATTATAATTTATATTCATTGTTTGTTATATATATGTACCAAATGTCAATTTGAAAGTAAATTTTATTGTGATGTCGGTTATTACTTGATCCGTGATCCATCGTATATGTCTATTAAGTCTTGAATTGCATAATACTTGGTGGTGTTAGATAATAGGTTTCATGGATGAGAAATATATGACCAGGAATAATGTTTATATAATATTGATATTGATAATTGGAATTTTTTTTTTCTTTCAAATAATGTAGTTGCTAGAAATTAACCTTTTTAAAGATAAATAATTGGAATCTTAATCTCAGATACTTTTAAAAAAAAGCATTTGGTTAATATTTACCATATTCCTAAGATTATTTGTAAAAATGGGATATATGTGTAGTTACTTGGTGGTGTTAGATAATAAGTTTCATGGATGAGAAATACATTTTTTTTGTTGTTGAGAGAAATGGATGAGAAATACATGGCTAGGAATAATGTTCATAATAATTAATAGGTTTAAATGCAATTTTGATCCTCTATTTTCGAATTTGTTTAATTTTAATACCCCAATTTTTAAAACCGGTTTTTTTATCCTTTATTTAAAAAGTCAACGAAAAATTATAGGCCCCCTCCTATTTGAATGATGTGGCGTGCTCGTTAAAGAATAGATCCTACGTGGCATTACTTAATCAAATGAGGTGTCAAATCCATGTCATTTAAATTAAAATATAATCATAAAATTATATAATTATAATTTTAAAAAAAATCTGAAAATAAAATGTCTATTATTCAAGAACCCTAATTTATAAAATCCCCAAATCGATTTTCAATCGGCCTCTAAATCTAAAAATAACCAGCTTTCCTTCTTCTTTCCATCCCCTTCAAGAGTCACCATCGCCCTCCTTTTTCGTTCTTCCATAATATAGCATATTGAATAAACAGTGATATATATAAATAAAATATTATTTTAAGGAATGTAAATAAATAATAAATTAAATTAAAGAAATCAGAGGTAATTGTAAACGTAATTGTCCACTTTTGTGCCGAGCAAACAGGATTGTATCACCATCCATGTTCTTGAAATTAATCATCACAACCATTAATGCTAATGCTAAAACAAAGTAGAAGGTTGAAGCAGCGCATAAAAGAAGAACACGCGTAAGTTTTGGGCGAAATCGGTGAAGACAAAATTGTGATACATGCAAAAGCAAAGAAGATGATGGAAGGAAGGATAAATTGAGCTACAATTGGAACTCAATATCTTGAATGATCGATTTGGGGACAAAATCAGTGAACACGCGTATTATTTTAAGATTTAGGGGCTCATTGAGAATCAATTTCGGGATTTTGCAAATTAGGGTTCTTGAATAGCATAGAAATTTTATTTTTCACTTTTTTTTTAAATTCTAATTATATAATCTTATTGTTGTATTTTAATTCAAATAAAATGGATTTGACACCTCATTTGATTGATTAGCCATGTAAGCAATGCCACGTAGGATCTATACGTCACATCATTCAAGTAGGAAGGGGACTGTAATTTTTCATTGACTTTTTAAATAGAGGGATCAAAAAACCGCTTTTAGAAAATGGGGTATCAAAATTTAACAAATTCAAAAACAAGGGGATTAGAACTGTATTTAAGCCTAATTAATAATTGGAGTTGTTTTTTTTTTTTTTTGTCAAATAGTGTAGTGACTAAAAATTCACCTTTTTATTGATGAACAATTGGAATGTACGTTAAAAAAAATATTTGGTAAATATTTGGTTCATTATTTGTAAACATGGGATATATGGGTAGTTACTAAGTGGGTTACTTAAGTTTTGTTTCCACTTCATGGGGATATTTTATTCCCATCCATTTCTTTGGGATTAAAAACATGGGAAAATGAGAAGTTATTTTATTCTTGAAAATGTTTTATGCCTGGGAATTAATTTGCTAATTTTACAACAAACATAGGAACCCTTCTCTATAACTTCCATAATCTTGGGAATTATTTTTACAACAATGAAAGAAACACCCCTTTAGGCTTCAGTTATCGGGACTTTATATGTTATGTTTCTATGTAAATAGTACATTAGGTTTAATTATATATTGTCTTGTGACATTTTCATATATTATGCCATTGATAGATATTATTGGATCTTATTTGTTATTATCTCTGAAACTCTATATTGTTAACATGACATCAAGAGCAAGGTTCAAATTCAAACCTCTTTAAACTATTCGTCAGTTATATTGTTCAGTTCCCAAAAGCTTGAGAATATTGTATGATTTTATTTGGTTCAATTTCTAGACACGATGTGGTATGGTGTTTGTTTGTTTGTTATTATTCTCGTTGCAATTTGTGTTTGTTGCAATTTTTTTTTGTCAAATAGTCTAGTGGCTAGAGCTCACCCAATTTAATTGTAGAGAAGTGGAGTGTCCGGGGTTCGAACCCCGGCTCCTGCATATAATATGCAATATCCCTACCAACTGAGCTAAGCTCACGGAAATAGTTGCAATTTTATTTTGGAGTTGATTATGATCTGGTTAGCCAATTATTATTTTACTGTGTTTCTCTATTGATTTGTGTTCAAATTGTGGGTTAGTTGTTAGATTGATTTGGTTGTATGTCTACCGTTGACCTTATTATGAAGAATCATGTTGATTTGATTTCTTCTCAGTTCGTTTTATTCCTCTCTTTGGTTGCTTCAACTTTTGTTCGATCGACTATTTCTTTGTTGATTCTTCTTTGTTTGATTACTCTTCTCCCTACTAATATATTTTTTTTGATTGATCCTCTCCCTAATGGTTTATTATGTTTGACTGTTTTTCTCCCTATTGATTGCTTCTTTCTCTCGGTTGGTTCATCTATTTGATTGATCTTCCACCTCTTGGTTCCTCTATTTGATTGTTCTGTTTGATTGATCTTATCCCTATCGGTTCATATGTTTGGTTGTTCTCTCTTTATTTGTTCTTATGTTTCGGTTGCTTCTCCATACCAGTTCTTCTATTTGCTTTGGATTGGAATTTATTAGTTTGTGATCATATCAGACCTAAGATCCTTGGATGGTTACGTTGAATGAGGAGCTGAGATCCTACCGGTTCTACTATTTGCTTCTCTCTATTTGCTCTTGACTCCAAATCTTTTGTTTAGCCTACTTTACCTAAATATATTTTACCTTACTTTAGCCTCGTTATAACCTTGAAAGACTTCTAAAATGTATGATCGTACTTGGCTTTGAATGACAGTTTATAACATCTCCAAGTTTATAGCAAAATGCATTAATATGTTGATTGAGTGAGCGCCTGCCATGATCAACACTACTTGCTATGATATTTTAATGAGGAAGAGAATAAGGAATCACGTGTGGTTGAAAGCATGAGCTATACTCTCTAAGTCTGTCAAATCGAATGTAAGTGGTAAAGTACTCAAAATTGGATGTGGAACAAAATGAGAATCTAAGCACCTTGTTGAACCAAAGTGGGTTTTAAAACAATGTCTCTAAAATTTTGATGATAACAATGTATGAAGGAACAATTGGGTACTATAATGTGTGTTCAAGTGCACAAGACCATATAATTAAATTTTGACTTCAAAGTCAAGTTTTGGTTTCGATACATCAAGCTCCGAGCATAAAGGAAAGGATTATGGTACTTAAGTGAAGCATTGAAAACCTCTGAAGACTTAGAAGATGATATGAATAAAGGTCAACAAAAAGTCAAAGATATTATTATAAGATGTTTTGAAGTCTTTGATGGGAACAAGTCATGATGGAGTTAGACTCCGAAGGAAGCATGTTCTGAAAGACACGTCAACATTCTGGTGACTTTGATTAGTTTTGTCTTCTTCTGAAGGAACGTCACTTTCAAAGTTATGATAATATTATTTGAATTATTATGACGACGTGTAAAAACAAACAAGAAACTTCAATGGCAAATGGAATGTAACAGACCGTTCCCTAAGAAGCAAATGACTCTTCCAGTACTATACAATGACATTATCCAATAGAGGCAATGTTTTCTAAACTAACTCAAAGCTTCTCAAGGATGAATTTTATTCGCTGGAACTCATTAAACAATGACTCTCTAATTTCACTCCTATATAAGAACCTGAGCAATTTGAACAAAATTAAGGGACTGCAAATATTTAATAAGCGCCAAAAATCGGTCAAATTGAAAAGTACACAAACACTTAGAAAATTCTTACAAACTTAGAATCTTAGAATTTTTTGTGTCATAAGTTTCTAGACTTTAAAGCTAGTTTACCACTCTCTGAGTTAAAAGTGTAAACACATACAAATTTATTTGTTAAACTTTGATTGTATAAGTCCTTTTGTGTGAGACAAGGAAGTCTCTGACTTATGTGTGGAGCAATTGTACTCTTGTGTAATTATAGTGTAAAATCCCTTGAAAGTGTAAGGGGATTAGACTAACCTCAGATTGTAGGGTGAACCAGGATAATTTTCTTGTGTTGTCTCTCTCTCTCTGATTATCTCATTCTATGTTTTTATTGAAACATTTAAAATGATTTTTAGAAAAAGCTAACACAACTTAACCCTTCTTGTGTTTTTCTCACTTTCACACCTTGTAATAAAAGTATGTGATTTTTAATTTGTGCAAATTCTAGCATTTGGGTATGTATTTGATGACTAAATTTGGAAAGTTCACCAAATTGTTTCAAGTAATAAAGTACTAAGTAAAATCTTATTCAGGGGAATTGTCGTTTCAATTAGGCAACTAGTTTACCTTATTAAAACAGAAAATAAAAAAGCAAATTAATCGAATAAAAGCAAATAAATTTGGGGGAGTTTGAAAGTTTGATTTGATTGTGCAAAGCAACTAAATTTGATTGCAGAAAAGTAAATGGTTTGATTTCAAAATTTTAGCGGTTGTTAGGATTCTTCGAATCCCGCTCTATTTCCTTGCTGCATTTAAACACAAGCAATTATTAGTAATGACATAAGGGTTCTATTTAAGTGATGAGCTCGTGGGGTTGTTACGTCCCTCCACCTATCAAGTTTCACCTTCTTACCACAATAAGGTTATATGCATTCTACGAGTGTACTCTTGTAAATCATATGGATTTGTATGCCTCTTGTTAGAGTGGTGATTTGTTACAATACATTTTTTTCCTTTTTCTTCGTCTTTTTGAGTGCTTTAATTCTTGAAACTTTTATTGGGACTAGAGATATAATTTCCTCAACTTGTAATGTCTTTTGAGTCCTATTGAATGTTCATTCATTGTCTTCCCAATTCTTTATGAAATGTGCTTTGCCGAATTACATGTTTTTTTTCAATGAACTACATCAAAATCACCTAAGAATCGCTTGGTTTATGGAAAACTATAATTACATAACTTAATACGAAAACATTAAGAAATGTATGTTAAACCATAGACAATTGTTCTAAAATCCTCTAATTTGGATCAAACAATAACTCAAATGACCGACAAAAAAGTTGCTGAAAATAATGTAAGATGACATGTCATCACAACCCCAAACATAAATCGTTGCTTGTCCTCAAGTAACAAAAAGAAAGTAAATCTTAAATTTTGCATATTTTTCAGAGAAAACTTACCTTTCCGAAGAGGTTTCTCATATCATCATCTTCAGACCTAACTAACTGATGACATGTCATATTACATTATTTTTAGCATATTTTTCATATATTTTATGTTGGACTTACATATGATAACATATGACAAAAAATACAACATTGAATATTTTTTTGACAGAAATTACAACAATGAATTCGTAACGAATAAACTGACTAAAAATATATCGAAGAAAAAGAACAAAAGACTAAAAATGTATATTCTCGGGAACTACAATTTGTCTAATAAATAACGCTTTCAATTAATTTAAAATATAATTTTTTAATTTTTTTTTTAAATATAAAAAACTTGACCAACAAAAGTGAGTATAGTTTGTATCTTTTATACATTCAATCAAATTTGACTCGTTCACTTTTATTTTCTTACCTTCACATCTTGGAATTGAAATTCCTCTATTTATGTAAACTTTGAATAAACGCCATTGAAATTCATGACTGGATAGTTTAGTCAATAAATAGACAGCTAGTGCATTGCCGTTTCTTATGTCCCGCAACCACTTTAATGCATAGAGGATAAGTATGTAGTGTGAAATAAAAAAATTATTAGAAAATAGCATGGATTGAATATATTTTTCCATCTATACTAAATTACTCACTTTCGTTTTTTGTCCCAATAGAAAAAGTGGCACTTTTGGGTGCATATAAATTTTCTTGAACAAAGTTATAGTTCATCGTGGTAAATCAATATGTTTTTTTTGAATGATTTTATTGTCATAAATGTTTAAAACATTATATAAAGCACCTTTGCAAAATATGGTATCGAAATATTATTTCTAAGTCTATATTTTCACTACTTTTATCTTAAACTTTAAAAAATGTATGTTTGATTCACCCCATGTTAAAAAAATTATATTTTTTTTGTAAAATAACTTTTAAATTTTTTGAATATTATTAATTAAATTTGAATTTAAGATGAACATATTTTAGGAACACAAAAGTGCCAATTTTATTATAAGGATGAAAATGAAAGTTTGTAATTTGGTAGACATTGATAAAAACACATTAAATCCAATAATATATTGGGTAAAATACTTTTTTGGTTCTTATAAAATTACCAAGTTTCATTATTTTGTCCTCATAAAAAAGTTATACTTTTTCGTTCATACAATGTTATCCTGCAAACATCTTTCGAACATTATGAGAAATGAGGAATGCTAGCAACACTCTCTTTTCAACACTCTCTCAAACACTCACTATCTTATTGGATGAAATCAATGTATGTCCCACCACTTTAAGTGGGTTCCATTTTCAAAATGTATGACCCACATTGATTTAAGTCAATTAGAGAGTGAGTATTAAAGAGAGTGTTCAAAAGAGAGTGTTGCTAGCACTACTCATGAGAAATTTGTCTAGAGAAATCAATTTTTTTTATTACTTTGGATTAATTGAATATGAAATTTTTAATTATCGACCTAGATTAGTATTTGCGATAATTTTCTTTGGAGAAAATATTAGTAGAATTCTAAACATACTGCAAAACGTCGTTAACAAATAAATTTTTCTCTAATAATCATGTCGGGACTAAAAAGTATGATTCTATGGAGATGAAAAATAAAATTTTGTAGGGCGATTTTTTTTTATTAAATGTTAGTACTAGCGGAAAGACTGACACTTTTTACTGCGCTAACGAGTGTAGATTATCAACGATATTTTATAGAAATTTTGCGTGTAAATTATAAATGATATTTTATATAATTTTTTATATATAAATTAAATTAGAAATATAGATATTTGCGATTTCTAAATGTAAAACACTATATGTATATTTTTCAATGACAACAATAATATAAAAAATATAACAAAAATTCGTATCTTTTAAATAACATCAACAATATAATATTATTAAAGAAAACATTATTTAAAGGTATAATTGGAATAACAAAAAAGTCAGTCCAAAATCTTTCAAAACCCTCTATTTTCTTTATATATAGTATAAATAACGGTGAAACTAATGATTTTACAATTGTCTCGAGTAGGATAAGAACGTTGTTCCTTGAAGTTATAAAGTTAAGTTCTTACCATTGAACCGACACATACTGGACATTCATTAATAGTTTTTATTTTTAAATATAAAATTAAAAAAAAAATTGTGAATTTATTATTTATGGAGTTACTATATGTTTATACAACTTTTCAATAATATAAATACATGTATGTTTGCACACCCACTATCACTATCAGAAAAAATATCTTTCTCTCATCATGCAACCACATTCTCATGGTAATCATGGATTTCCTTTCGGTATCAATGGTTATTATGTCGGTGGAATCGTAGGGTTACAACAATCTCAACATCCACAACATATTGAACTACAAAAAGCACAATATCATCAACCACAAAATCAACGACAGTGGCAGGGCCATGTTGTTCCCTTTTCCAATCCTCATGGCCAAGCTTCAAGCATCTTAAGTTATCCTACCTTTGATTCTCTATTTGAGAAACAAATCAAGGAGACAAACCAGTTCATCAATAATCAGGTTAACATTTATATGTATCATATTTTTTTTTTATCAAGATAAGTTTTGAATGTGAAAAAGACTAATAAAATAAAATAATATATTTTTATTCAACGATTCTCACTCTCCTTGTGATAGAATCTTTGGGACGACATCAATTCATGTATCATTGAAACATACTTTGCTTTGTCTATTTTACTGATTTTTTTTTTTTTTTGTAACAGAATGATAAAATGAAATTGCTGCTACAACAACATCAAAGGGAGCTACAAGTGGTGTCACAACAAACTATGACAATAAAGACGGAAGAAATTGCAAAATTTGCAAAGAAAACACATGAGTTGGAAAATCTGGTAAGAAGAGTTGAGGCTGAGAATAAAGAACTTGAGAAAATACTTATGGAAAGGGAAGAGACGATAATAACTTTGCATAACAAGTTGGAAGAGGAGAAGAAGAAACCAAGGACGTTTGTAGAAGAATCATGTACCGATGAAAGCGAAGAAGTAAGCCTTGAAAAGTGTGTCAGACATGGAAACAATATTATGTGTTGTGCAAAGTGTAACACAAACTCCTCAGGTGTCGTATTTTTGCCATGTATGCATCTTTCTTCATGCAAAACATGTGAAGTTGTACTCGAAGCTTGTCCAATATGTGGAATGAAAAAGAATTGTGTTATTGAGATTCAGAATTTGATTTTAGATTAATATTATTCCTGAAAAAAATAATACAATAACTTAGCTATGCTAAGACAGGGGTATGGGAATAATTTATTTCTTTAGTTTCATGTTTTATTTGATTTTGTATTGTTACTTTAGTTTGGTTAATAAAATGTTGTTGCTTTATATTAATAATATAATATTTTTATTTTGGGTCAACATCTATTTATTTAGATATGAATTATAGGCTCAATTGCATTTTTAATATCTTATGTTTATTTTATGAGTAATATTTTGGACCAATTTGAAACTTTTAAAATATACATGACCAACTTGAAATTTAAAATGAATATAAAGAACTAAACATGCAATTAAGCCTAAATTATATTTAAAAAGATGATTAATGATACTTTTGTTTCAAGAAGATAATGAGTATTAATACAAGAAGATTATACTTAATGTACTTAATGTTTTATTTGAATAGAAATGTACTATTGATTAAAACTAGTTTATTTATTTTGAACCTCTCTATTTAAAGGTTTCAATTTGACTTATCATGATAACATGATATTTTCTTGATTAATTTATTTATGGTTTAATTATTATTTATTTACAATATGATATTTTTGATTTTTTTTCGTCCCTACAAACTTTTCTTGCACAGATTGTCCCTTAAGGTTTTTAAAAATTATCTAAATTGTTTAATTATCCTTCAGATTTTAAACTTTTGAATTAATTTTTTAAGGAATATTCAGAATATTATTAAAAAATTGAAGATAAAAATAACAAAAATCTCAACTTAGAATTCAATTTTTGATTTCTAAAATGAAACTTCTCGACCATCCTTAGGTTCATCCTTGATGCGAGTATTATAAGAATTGATTATAACAGTCTACTTTAATTTTTTCCTCTAACTCTTCATCAGATAACGAGTAAATGGAGCCTCTAAATCCTCGTTCTTAGAAACCAAAAGGTGTTTAACTAATTCAAGATCCTTCTATAGCACAGGGCATTTGTGTGGAGGCACTGCTGCTAACGCTTTGGCTAGTTATTATACATTTGATAAAGTTTATTTCATGAAGTATAAAATATTTTGACTCATTTAATCTGTTAATGTCAATTTTATAACGTTTGACTTGACTCGTTTAAATAATGAAAAACTATCTAAAAAGTATACGTTTTATATTCAAGAAAACAAAAAACTTATTCAATCATTTAATGAGTTGAGTCAAATAGTTCACAAGACCACCTTTATTGGTTTAAATTTTTTATAAAGTTTTTAAAATAGTCTTGTTCGCATAACTCAAAATCTCACAAATATTTCTATTTAATTTTTCAAACCAACCATTATATTGAAGGTTATATCAAATGAAACTTAGAGAGAGATAAAAACAAGGTTGTTGTGATATAATATTGATCATTGTTAAATCAGGAACACAAATTTTTTTGTAATCAGTTGTCAAAGCATTACTGACCATCTTTAGGGATTAAGCTGGGTTGTAAGGTTACTAAAGTCTGAGTCAACTACAAATATATGAAAAATAAACTATAAAGAAAAGCAAAATGTAACGGCCATACTAAATTTATCTAGAATATTTAGCATACACATTAAACTTAGTACTAGATTTATTAAAATTATAATAGTAAAAAATGTCTCTGAACAAAATATAGGATTACTCATTGAAGCGGCAGGAAAAAATGCGCGGGCGTAAAGCTCTCGCTAAATAGTAAAGTCGCCACCGAAGTTTTTATTTTTTGAAAAGGGGAACGTCGATAAACCCCTTCGAGAACGAGAACAAGGTCATTGCGACCAAAAT
>Ga0099826_10000472_pt1 | contig 19425 bp, 4 predicted proteins | sample Mtrugardesep15_FD_76830 | JGI IMG/M metagenome (GOLD analysis project Ga0099826, IMG submission 76830) | Root nodule microbial communities of legume samples collected from California, USA - M. trunc garden sep15 | ecosystem: Host-associated > Plants > Roots > Nodule | place: USA: California... | reverse complement strand
GATGCCGTCGCTGTTCGTTGCCCTAACGCTTCACCCGTCGCTAAAACCGCCGTTCAGTGTCGTCACAAAATGGAAAAACTCCGTAAACGTTACCGATCTGAGATTCAGAAGCTTAGATCTCTTCCGGTTCCGAGATCTCGTTCTTCTTCTTCGTGGGTTCTCTTCAAAGCTATGGATTCAATGGAAAAAGGTCCTTCTCCACCTTCTCCACCGCATAAACCAGAAAACCCTAATCATAACGCTAACCTTAATCATATTCATAGCCATAATCTTATCAACCACCGTCAAACACTAGAACACGATGATTATGATGATGATGATCTTTATGAGGAACTTAGAAGCGCTGCTGGTGGTGGTTCTGGTTCTGGTAATACCAGAAGTCTTGATAAGTTATACCGGAATGGAGTTTCCGGTGGTTTTGGTGGTTCCGCTGGTGCTGGTGGGTTTCGGATTAGGATTCCAACGGGTGTTAGTGTAGCGCAACCCGGATCAAAATTCTATCCAAAAATGAACAACAATTCAGAATCTGGGTCTAGGATCAATGGTGGAACTAGGCTTGTTAAGGAGAGGGTTGTGTTGGGGAAGAGAGAGAGGGAGAGAGAGGTTGAGAGAGAAAGGGAAAGAGATCCAATTGGTGAAATGGTTAATGCTATTAAGGTTTTGAGAGATGGGTTTGTGAGGATGGAACAAATGAAGATGGAGATGGCTAGAGAGATTGAAACTATGCGTATGGAGATGGAGATGAAGCGTACTGAGATGATTTTGGAGTCTCAGCAGAGGATTGTTGAAGCTTTTGCGAAAGCTGTTTCCGAGAAGAACAAGAGGAGGAAACTGCGTAAGGGTAATACTATCAACAACAACGACAACAACATCATTAACAACAACGACAATCACAATAACAACATAGCTTCACCCTCAGAATCGTAGATAAATCTATATAGTCAATAGTGGTGGTAATAAAAATCGATACTTCTTCGGTTCTGTGTTTGCATTTGCACCACCATTGGATAAAATCATGTTTTTTTTTTCTTCAACTAGTTTAGTTTTTATTTTAGGTAGGTTGACATAATAGTGTTGCTATATTCATCTGTCGACCACTTTTTGTTTATCTTGTGTTTGGTAAATTTTGGGATTAGTTTTAGATTGATGTATTGTTTGGTGAATTTAGTAGCTTTTTAGTGTTTGATTTTCTCTGGTAATTATGTTGCTGCCTTGTATTTAAAGTTTTATTTATGATATGATGATGATTTGACTCTGGGGGAATATAGATTCACATTGATCTTGTATGGTATCTCTTGACGAAATTATGAATTTTATGTGCTTAATTTGGTAGGTCTATGTTCTGTTCTGCTGTTGTGGTTTGATGCTGACCATTTTAGGTAGGTTGATATAATGATGTTGCTATATTCATCTGTCGACCACTTTTTTTTATCTTGTTTTTGGTAAATTTTGGAACTTGATTAGTTTTAGATTGATGTATTATTGTTTGGTGAATTTAGTAGATTTTTAGTGTTTGATTTTCTTTGGTAATTATGTTGCTGCCTTGTATTTAAATTATTATATGATATGATGATGATTTGACTCCGGGGGAACATAGATTCATATTATTGTTCTTGTTTGGTATCTCTTGATGAAATTATGAATTTTATGTGCTTAATTTAGTAGGTCTATGTTCTGTTCTGCTGTTGTGTTTTGATGCTGGCCATTGTCAAGTGTAGTTAGAGGGAATCTTGATGAAGATTTCATTGTAGAAAATACTGTTGTTTTAGTTTAGGAGTTTGCAAATAAGAATTGAAATTTAAATTTTAAAATGAGAATTTCAATCTATGGTGCTGTTTTCTGTTGTGTTTAGGTGCTTTAGCAATCTGTTTTTTATACGATAGGACAGGATTCAAGGATGATGGTGTGTGTTTTGGATTAAAGTCTGGTTTAAACAGAACACATTATGTTCTGTCAATTGAATTGAAAAGTTGGTTATCTTAGTTTGGTGCAAGAATGAATTTGGATTTTGTTAACATTTGATGTATTCAGCAATATACATCATTTGCTGCTTATTTGCTTTGTGGAATGGTATGTTTAAATGAATGAATGATGTAAGAGTAAATCACACTTTATGCCCAAGTATCTCAATGAGAATTCATTGTTCTGAAGTCACCGTGGCTGTCTTTAGGTGTCAGTTAGGCCTTTCTTGTTAGAGAGTACAAGTCACGACAGCACAAAGTACAGTATTCTCTAGTCTCAAGTGTGTAGTTCATTTTTTTCATCGTTTGCTAATGTGTGTGATAATAGTCTGATAGAGCAAAGTTTTCCTTTTTGACACGCAAATCTATTTATTTAGTACAGCTAATCATGTTCGATAATTATACGATGAATTTATCAAGTCTTGTTACTCGTGTGACCTGACAAAGACTGGCTACAATCATTTATCAGGTTCTGTTTGAAGAAAAATCCAGAGAAATGTACTTACTTGTGTGCATAATAAGCCTAAATAAAAATATTTGTGGACACACTCAACTAAAATTTTTATGAGAAATTCTTTAATGGTCACAAACTCAAGGAAGTCTTCCTCATTTTTTATAAAAGAGTAAAAATTAAATGATGTCAATTGATGTTAATAAATTACTTTGACTAATTTTGTTCATTTTATGCGAATGTATCCTAATAATATTTATTTGGGATTGTGTCTATGGAAGACTTATTCGAAAAATCTAATACTTTTGCTTTTAATTTTAAAATAAAATCGAAAATTAAAAACAAAAGTATATTTTTTGAATAAGTCTTTTCATAAAGACAATCCCAATTTTAAAAGCAACGCAAGTGTTTAGTGTTGGTGCATTTGACAATTATTTTTGAAAAGTGGTTGTAATAAAAGCTTTCCATTTCAATATATTGGATTCTGATTAGATGATGGTGTAAAATTGGACTACATTGTGGGTGCATCTCCTTTAAATTCATAGAAAATTATCTTGTTTCATACCATTTGAATTGAAGGGTACTGTAAGACATAATGGAGCTGTAGGATAGAATTAAAATGAAATTTCTAAACAATTCACTATATTTTATTCTACCAATCAAAATATAGGTGTATAGCCTTTCATTATGGGGCCATTTTTGTCTTGGCCTTCGCTATCGTCAGCGGTGCAGGCATTCAAATTCAAAATTATTATAACGTAAAATATTATTATAAGGTAATGTGTGTCTCATTCACAACATATGCAGATCATTTGATGATATTTTTAGTACTTATAAAACATTTTAATTATGTACTTTATAAGTTGATGCTTCGATTGTCTAGTTGCACTTTGTCTAAATTACCAGTTTCTCATCCTTATTGACTTATTTTTCCTATGCTTTGTGAGTAAAAAACTCACAAGAAGTCGTGTTTTCAGAATGAAAAAAAATTCAAATGTACCAATCATCCATACTCATTTTATTTGTCAAAAAAATGAAAATCCATATTCATTTCAAGCTTCAAATTTAAACGCCCATCAAAAGCGCCAAAACAAAGAAAAGAGAGAGTGTATATATATATTTTACAGGATCACCATCAAGTTTTAATCACCATCATATGATCAATTTCATCCTTCTAAAACCTCACACAAATCATCAAAACTAACCTCAAGTCTCCTAACTCTTGATTTCCCTTTATATAAGAACCTCCAGCTCAAGTAAACCATTAGCAATGTCACTAACCCACAAATAATTGAAATCCCAACAGCCCCTAAAGTTGTAAACCAAATCAGAGGCATCTTGAGTGATCCACAAGCAACACAAATTCTTGAAGCCTTGCGAGAAAGCTCAGGGAAGTAAAAAAGAGGTGCAGATATCAATAGTAGCATACAAATAATCTGCAGTCCGGGTTGTAGTAGAAAAACCAACACCAATGTCAGAAAATAACACAACATGAACTTTGCTATATGTGTCATTTCTGGAAAGAATGCTTCAAATGCTTCCCCAAATGGAAGTACTAGTGGTTGTGGTGCAGTAGTTGAATTTTTGAATCCAAATTCAAATGGAGCAGTGGTGTTTTTTGCTTGATAACCAAGGAAACTACCACACAGTATGAGTAAGGCCCCATGATATTTTGGAGGAATGTTAACTACACTGTCACGTGTGTAACGTATAAAATTGTTCCAGGTCAAAGACGTTGCTCTTGAATCCTTTCGGAATAAAGGAAGAACATATTCTCCGTTATCCTGAAGAAAAGTATGAAATATCCAATCAATGTAGTTTCACAATAGTTTTTTCAAATTAAAAGCAAAAACTTACTATAGTTCCTGAAAATGTGAAACCATGTTTAGATCTTTCTTTAAAAAAGTCTACAAATAGTAAGTTTTTTTAAAATGTTCCTATTCAACCCATAGTAATATTTTGAAGGACCAAGTTTTATTTCTTATCGACCGAATATGTCTCTATCATTTTTACCCTTATTAAAAATAAATAAGCGCAGATGATATCATTATATAAAGTTGGTTAGTATATTCTACACTCATTATAGTCAAATTTCCTTATTTTATCAATTTCAAACAATTAATATCTCTCTAGATATTGTTTTTCTTTGTTTGACTATAGTATGTTTTTCAACATGGTATAATGTGAAGAAACAGAAGAGTAAGCAAACTCACATCCTTGTCAATATTATAATCCTTTAAGCTCCCAAAATATGCGTCGAACCAACCCCGGGAAGATTTATAAGGTGGATAACTACCACACCATGACCATGTAGTTGTACTGTCAGTACAGCAAAACCACTCTGCAAAACTATTCTGCAAAACCATAAGTAATAGTAAATCATAATAAATTTATTTAACACAAAAAATAAAATCAATTCAAAGGGTAAGTATAAAGCATATGTATTGCTTCGTTAGACTGAAAAAAAAAAAAAAAAAAACGAGAAAACATGTTAGCGAAACAAATAAATAAATAAAATAAGAATGATTTAGGCGCACACATAATAAAATGATATTACCATTATAATTGTTTAGGTTAATTTTGGTCGAGTAATACTGGAACACACTACGTGAGTTTTACACTCTCAATGGAATTTACTTCTATGTGCAATAGTTAGGATTGAACTCCTAACAACTTGTTTAAAGGATCTAGATTTCTTATCAGTTGAACCAACTCATTGTTTGATGCGTGGGTGCTGCAGTAATTTCTCATTTAATTAATGACTTTGGTTTGTTTGATTCGGTAACATCATTCGACTCTTCTCTACCATGCCAGCAACTGTAATCATTCCCCCTTTCATGCTTCTATTATTGTATGTTTTGACCACTTTCAATTTTTTTGGTTTGCGAAGCTTGCTCTAAAAGAGATCTTGGTACAATACACAAAAATTTGGAAGGAGTGGAGTACAAGGACAATGTAGAGGTTGCAAATGAGGTAATTCAAAGCTTCCCAACATTTGTTTCTCATTTGCTGATTTTGTTACGACAAGATTTCTTTGATAGTATATGTCTTGCTCTGAAGGCATGATACTCTAAAAATGGTGAAGAATCGGTTTGACATGTATCCGATACTGACACGTCCCGATACGTTCCGATGCACATATCAGAGAATAATCAGCCAATTAGTATTTATTTATCGGCTTAATTACACTTTTGGCTCCCTAAAACAACTCTTTTCAAGCCCCTAAGTTTACTTTCTGTAGCAATTTTAGCTCCAAGTCAATTTTGACCAATCAATGCATACGTGGCGCACACATGAACGCCACATGTGTATTTTTTTATAAAAAAATAAATAAAAATGCCACGTGCAAATTAGCAAAAATATTTTTCTTAAAATTAAAAAATAAAATAAAATAATTTTAAAAAAATAATTAAAAAAATAAATAAATAATTACATACGTGGAGCCCACGTGTTTGTTGACTGAATCAAAATTGGCTTAGAATAATTCTTACATGGTCGCATGACCAAGAAATGATATTTGGTCACACATTGGTTTTTTTTCTTCTTCTTTTACCGTTTCCATTTTCTCTCTCTTTAGATGTGCTGAAGTGTCAAACATTGGTTGGTTGTGACCAAATGAAATGCTTGGTCTAGTGACCAACTAATAATTTCTCATTGGCTTGGGGCTAAAATTGCAACAGAAAGTAAACTTTAGGGGTTTGGAAAGAATTGTTTTTTTAGGGGGCCAAAATCACAACTTTTAGAAACTTAGGAGGCAAAAGTGTAATTAAACCTTATTTATTTTTTGAAAAAAAGACCAATACGTGTCGAATACGGCTAATTTATACTCTGACACTGATACTTATGTCTTACATATTTCCTTAAAATAAAAAAAGAATATGAAATAAAAACGTAAATGCTATTAAAAACATATTGTCTCTTCTAACCCCAAAAATAGAGTTCATCGTCATCACTGATTACCTCCAACAACACCTTCAGTGAGTTCTACTTCTCTTCTCTATAATGCTATGTTTCTTCTATGCATCTCCCTTTAATATCTTATTCTCTTCTTCTCTCTAATTGGAAAAAAAATGTTTGTTTTCTGTCTAATTAATGTTAACTATTAATTAATCAACATTAGACAATAATGCTCTTTTTTTATAGTATTAATGATGTTTTCTTTGGATGGTACAAATGTTCAACTATATTCTAATTTGTACAAAATAAAAATTATGTTATTGTCACTTGTTTTGATCATTTTCATTAATGTAAATATTTGTTTATAATGTTATGTTTATACGTTTTGCACTTATACTATTAATTTTAAATTTAATTTTTTAACAACGTATCGAGGCTGTATCGTATCAAAAGTTTTAAAATTTTTTTCATATTGCCGCATCTTATCTGTATCGTGTCAGGTATCGAGACTTCATAAATGTCTTTATTTTTTGTTCATTAACCTTGTCACAGTTCTTGTCAAGCTTGACCTTCAATAATCTTGTTACGTATTTTCATTTTTAGGTAAATAAAAGTTTGAAGACAAAACTAATGTTATTCGAGCATATGTATTTCAAGAATACTTTTTTTTTTTGAGGGGGTATTTCAAGATTACTCTAGGCACCGATAGTGTGTATCCAACATGTTCGTGTGCATCAAACACGTTGCAAGGTTGATTTTATTTTCTCCTTTCACTTCTTCGGCTGAAACGCTTAAGTTTATAGCCTGCTCTTGGTGTTTGGAACTTAAAAATTGTGTATAATCACATTAACTTTTGGTTCAATTGGTGATTTTTATTAAAAAATGTTATTCGCTGATAAAGCTCCCTTTTAAATCGGTTGTAACTTCAACGATTTAAAATTCACTTTTTAATCGGTTAATAATAGAAATTGTAGTTGATTTAAAAATTACCTTTCTAAACCGGTTAAATCAATTTAAAAGTTTTTTTTTTTCTTTCAGTAGTGTGATGACATTAATCTCTTCCCATTCGACCATGTAGATGCTTTGTTAGAGGAGTAATCTAGTTACTCAATTAAGGTATGTTAAGATAACTCAAAAAGCTAAGTTTATGAAAAACAAGACAACAGTTTTTTTGGAATGAGAAAGTTTATTATATGTACATTAGTCTTATGTTGAAACTTGAAAGTGAGGACAATATACTTCAATCTCCTTATCACAACACTTCTTAACTTTCATATCTACCAAGTCAAACTTAAATGTCCGAATACTAAACAACATATATTCATAAAATTCAAGCAATTTATTGTAACATTAATGTTTGCACCCAATAAAAAATGACACATTTTTATTAGAAACACTTTGTAGGTTGTACCTGATTGACATAAGTAGAACTTGGAGTGCCCAAAGATGTTGAACCATAAGGGGGTGTTGGAAGGGAAACTCTCCTAGGAGCATTGGCCTTTGGACTACTGTTTGAGATAAATAACAAGCACAAATACTAATAAATTTTTTGACAGAAATGAACTTGAAACTCTTTTTTTTTATTCAATATACAAAATAATAGAGAATAATACTGAAGGTAATGAATCAAAATCTTACCCTAGTAGACCAAGCTCTACTGTGACCTTATACTGGGAAGGTATTTCGATGAATGTTGCGAGAGCAAACGCTGCTTCTTTTCGTGAAGGAGAAATGTTGTTTGACATGATTTGCGCAAAATTTACAAACTATAGAGGTTTTACAATAATTAAGGTGATGAATTACAATCATTAACACAGTTTAATAAGTATCAATTAATCAATATTCATTATCTACCTTAAAATTATTAAAGATCCTAGTTTGCATATTGTCATGAAACTCCTTCATCTTGTCCCAAGGTTCATCAACGCGTTTCTTACTTTGGATTTTTCGTTGTAATTGCCATTTTGCTTTCTAGGTTGTATTCTATACTACTCCCTTTAATTTCCTGTCTAGTTTTGGTTTGTTTCACACTTTTGTTATCCTTGAAGTTCCATAACCACTACTTCTGTTTCATCTTTTAAGCTTTGATTCGATAGCAGTTCAAATTCCGCAGGGAAAGTTTGAAGACGATAAGACGAGTTTGAATGAGAGAAATGTTTCGGTACGTTTTTCACATCATTTCTAGTTTTCTTTTATCAGTTCTTAGCATCATTTTACAAGCTTTTATGTTGAAATTTATGAAACTGGTATGAGTTTTATCATAGCATTGATTGGAATTTGGAATTAACATATACAGAATCGTTGAGAAGGCTGCTCTAAAAGATATGACTATGATATACAGTATGAATGCTTTTTATTAATATGAAACAATATAGCAGAATCTAACTTAGGATGTGTATATAGTGTTATTTTTTAGTATTGCAATTGTATGAATGATATAAAATAAAGCTGAAGTTGTGCAATGTATACACATATTATTCTTACATATGGATAACAGGAGAATTTGTATGAGATGGATATGAAGAATTCAGTTGATAATGAGCTGAAAAGATCAATTGAAGATATAGAATACAAGCAACCAAACATCATGCTGGATGAAAATCTAAATTCAAGATTAGCGTTCCTCGGAGATGCGGCCATTCATTGTGATTTGAAGCCTTCCAATATCATGGTAAGTTGCTAGCTTATTGCTATGTATGAATTCTGCACTCATGTCTAATAAATTTAGTTTTTTATATATGAAATTGCATTCAAACCCACAATTCTTCACTCCATCTATGTCACAACTAGGGTTCGAATCACGACACCTCCACATGTGTGCGAGTTTATAATGCCGAAACTCAACACAACTTGGTCCTTTATAATGTCCATAACTCAACACAACTTGGTCCTTTAATTTTATAAAAATACTGACAGATCACCATTTTAAACCCTGGAAGCATGTCTCGCTGCCACATTGGTCTCTAATGTATCAAAATTGCAAACACATTCACATATTTTTTTTATTAGTCATTTTTGTCATCAAATATTTTTTATGAAGTCATTTTATAAAGGTGTCCAAAGAGTGTATGATTTTATCTGGTGTCTATAAAACATTCATTCCCCTTTCTTATTCATAAAACCACTAACAGTTGTTTCACAGCTCTGCAGAATGGGATATCAGCACCAAGAGCAGCAGGTATGTATCTATGTCCAACTTATCAGGTCCTCAATCATTGTAAAAATGTGAATTATGGTCACTATGGAAAATGTAATCATGGTTATTTGAATTTTAATTAAACTTATTTTATGATAAAAAATTGTGTTTAACATACACTTTCAAGTAAGCCACGTCTTATGAAAATCTATTATTTTGTCACTTCATTAATTTTACCATACAATTAGAATGTTGATCGATGTGAAAAATTTTTACTATCCTCTCTGATCCTCCTTCTAACTTTTTATTCACTGCAGAATGATTTGTTACAAGCTTTTGTAGAGTACCCAATAAACCATTATAAGCTGTCTCTACATAACAATGAACCCTTTCTTACACAACCGTTAGCCAAGAATGGAAAAATGACTTCACAAATGCTAGACAACAGCTCCACTAGTTGTAAAAATCTAAACAAGCACAAGGAAACCATCGCAAAATCATATCCTATATTTCAGCAGAAACGTAAGGAAATTGCACAACATGTTTCATTTGTTGTAGTCTTGAGCATAATATTTGGTTGTCTTTTCCTTGACTTGGGGATCAAGCCACCACATATGAAGGTCCAAAGTGTTTCCATATGGGACTCCTTGCTAGGGCTTTTTGGTTTTATGGTGTTTGTTTGGGCCGTTGCAATAATGATTCTTGTTGGTGTACCATTCATCCGCGTGCAGAGTGTTGTACTTGTCTTTTGGGCCATTTTGATGAATCTTAAATCAGAGTAAAGTTAGCGACACTTGTTTTAAAACACTGGTTTTAACACTAACTTTTTTATTGGATGAAATATATGTGCGTCGCGTTGCACCAACTGGGAATAGGTTTCACATAAATTGGCGGGAATCATATGTATTAAACCAATAAGAGAGTGTGTCTAAAAGAGTGTGTTGAAATAAGTGTTGCAAACGTGTTTGGTTGTGGAAAAGTTTAGACAATGTTTGAGTTAAATGAGCAAAATTTTCATTTATGTGCTTGTTTTTCATGTTGTAATATGTGATTGTAATATATTGTTGTAATACATTGCCTTGGGAGCACTAGTGTGACGTATTGCCGTTGGATACCAAAGTGTATTTTAATTAATTAAATGTGACTGTTCATGTTCAATTGGATTGATAAATTTTGTTGAAGTTAGTAGTCACATTTGCAATCTAATAGTGCCAAACTACTTGATATGTCATATCCTATTGGAATACTAGTTAAATCTAGTGAGAAATTGGATAGAAAAACACAATGTAAGAACTAGTGTGTGTGACTTAAAAATGTCCTACATTGGTGAACCATCCCAACTAGTAAGTGTTTATATAAGGGAAGAGTGACTTTCAAGGGTGTGCCCTTCGGGTACCCACTTTTGTGAACGGATGAACGCTTACAAAAACATATATATCACACGCAACGACGCCTAAACAATATCGTCAGGTCAATATCGATACTTCGGTTGTGTCAAATCTCATCAGTTTTAAATCCACAGGTCTAGTAACCAAATATCCAATAGTGAATGAAATCCTCTCGTTAAGATGGATGCATTTTCTTCTATGTGACTCATTGTTCATTAATTATTAAATTTGTTACAAATGTATAGTTTGGTGAAATTGACCTCATTGAGCCTTATCATGCTCATATAGTGACTAAATCATGACCTGCCACTACCAACCTAATTCCTCTTTTTAGAGCGTGTCTGAAAATAATAGTTCTAGTAAGGAAATAGTTGTTTCTCACAAACAATAGCATTGCGACTTTCGTCATAAAAAAATAAAAATAAAAATAGCATTGCGACTTCTGTTGCACCAACATGTTTTCAGGTTTTGCAAATCGAGTGTTAAAATGATGTAAATTCGAAAGTAAACTCGTTTTTTGTTAAAATCAAAAAATTGATCGAGTTAACACGGCTTAAAATCTTTAAAATCGGGTAAACTCGTCCGAGTTTACCTTTTAAAAAACAATATTTTTGGGCCAGTTTTCAATTAAAATCCAATTATTTTTAAAGCCCAGCCTAACATCATAGTGTTATGAACGCGCGCGATGCTTCTTTTCTTCTTCTCAAAAACGTACAACACAATGTTTCTCTTCTCCTATCCTTTATCAACGTTCTCCAAACTGAAACCCTAACCATCTTCTCAAAACTGATTCCGACGTCGGCGATTGTGACGCCTGAGATAGTGACGATGGTTAGGGTTGGGGTGGTGGTGTTTGTGTTTAGCGGTGGTGGAAGACATCTTTTCAAATTTCAGCAAAAATAAGAGCTTCAAAAGGTACCGTACTTAGTAACTTACTCCTTAGAGTTCGGGCTTTATTTTTCCTTTCCTTTAGAAGGATTGAACTTTTGAAGAAATTAACTTATTTATTTTTTTGGATAGTTTTATTAACAACTTTAGAAATTTGCTTTTTTGGATGGCTTTTTTGGATAGTTTTATCAACAACTTTAGAAATTAACTTATGATTTTGGGCGTTAATTTTTGTATTTTGATGCTAAGTTGAGCATAACGTTTTGTTATGCTAGTTTGGTATATTTTGCCTTTTTAATTAAGTCATAGTTGAAACTATTGACCTATTTACAATATTATATTAGCTTATATATATATCATGCATATAATAAATTTCATATAATTTTAATTTTAGATAAACTCATACGAATTTTTGAGTCGAGTTTACCTAAGCAAAACGAGTTAAACTAAATGCTTGAATTGCAAAACATGACACCGACACATATTTGCAAGGTTTCTGAGTTGTGCCTGTCATCACATATAACAACACCCTCCTTTGTAATAAAATGTAAATGATAGATTCATGAGTCTCTTAATTATTGGATTAAAATTTCGATCTATGGTCAATGTATATAAAAATAATATTTATTAAATAAGCTCAAGTTCTTTGTTTTTTTTAAAGAAAATAAACTCAAATTTTTAAATACATCTCAATTAAAAACAAGGCTAAATATGGTTTGGTCCCTGCAAATATGTCTCGTTTTCATTTTAGTCCATGTAAATTTTTGTTGTTGTTTTAGTCCCGCAAAATATTTTGTTTTTGAAAATAGCCCCTGAAGGGAACTTTTTTAAAAACAAAATATTTTGCAGGGACCTTTTTTAAAATTAAAAGATTTTGCATAGACTATTTTTCTAATAAATGAGTTCAGTCATCATGTGTCACGTGTGCAAATCATCACAAAAGTGGTATCATGGACCAAAACTAAAACGAGACATATTTGCAGGGACCAAAAACAACAACTTTTTTTACAGGGACTAAAACCAAAACGAGACATATTTGCAGGGACCAAAACCATATTTTAGCCTAAAAACAATATTAATCGAGTAAATAGGCAATTAGCCGCCGAAATTGTAAGTTTCGTCAATTACTCCTCTAAAATTAACAAAACTTCAATTACCCGCCTAAAATTGTACAACGTTAATCAATTTACCCTCTCTGTCAAAATCTTCTGTTAGTCAACATGACGTTTTGCAAATACCCCCCTGAAGTTTTGCACTTATGTGCAAAATGCCCCCTAAACATATAAATTTATATATTTTTTTAATGAGATGGAAAACTAATGCATGACAAACATAATGAGATGGTTTATAATAGTTTCAAATCTAGATTTTTCTCATTTACCAGATTTGAGATGATTTTTATGTGTTGGCTTTGTTAGCTTTGTGTTGCCACTTGAAAGTCCTCTCTGAATGACAAATTAGAACTTTTAACGAAACGATCTCTTCAATATTTGGGGGGAGAATATGCTAGCTTTCTTGCTTCACATTGATGCATCTTCTCATTTTCCAGAAGACAGCTCAATAGAGTCAAAGGAAGAAATTAGCAATAGCAAAGCCATATATTTTGACATCTTGGTAATTCTTGGTTATGCCAATCATATGTCATGTATGTGCTTCATTATGTACGACATGCATTAGTTTTCCATCTGAGAGGTGTGGGTGTACTTTGTTATGCTGTCTTTCATATCATTAGACTCTAATACATGGTTAATGTTTGATCGTTTTAGAGAACATATATGGTTGTATACCGTCAAAACTTAGCTAATATGCTCCACAATTAAGTGATAATGCAGTCACTTTTAAGGATAAGAAGAAAAAAAAATATAAATTTTCAAGTTCATGTGGCATTTTGCGTGCAAAACTTCGAGAAAATATTTACAAAACGTCATATTGACTAACATAAGAATTTAATAGAGAGAGTAAATTAATCAATGTTATGCAATTTCAGAGATAATTATTTATTTACTCAATATTAATCTCTACATCGTGCACGGAAAAACTATTTGTTTACAAAGAAACGTGTAATTGCTGTTATGGAAATATAAATGTCGGTTCAAGTGTATATAGTCATACACAAACAAACACATTTCACATCCATGCTTTTCCATCACTACATACAACTTCATTATAGAACAGTTCAGATATATGACTCGATGTAGCTAAACAGTTATGCTAATTTACCTATCAACAAAGAGATGTCACACGTCTCTTGTACTTTAATTAATGTCGGGTTTGAATCAAAATTTAGATATTTAATTTTTAGGGAGAATTTGTCGTCTAGTTGAGTCCAACAAAACTTTTAGAAATGGTCTATGCAAATGCGCAAAGAGAATATCCAATTAAAAAAAAGTTATTGCTAATTTAAACGAATCAATTGGTAAAACCGTAAAAGATCCGATACAAATTAATGGATTTAATTTACAAAATATTATATATGAATAGTTGTTACCCCAAAGTCAAGCATTGCCATTATGTTTGTACAAGATTATTTAATTACTCTCTCATAGCCTCTATCAGAAACAAGACAAGTGAAAGGTGGCTGTATATCAAATTTTGACAACAGATATGCATAAGAATATAGGTCAGAAATCTTATACTAATTATCTAGCACGTTAGTTACACAAAGGTCATAAATAAAGTTTGTTTCCATTTTCTATAAGTAAATTACAGCCAATAGGAAGCAAAATCCATCTCATTCTAGCTGTACCTCCGTGGTACTTAGTTGTTCCCAAGTAACTGCATATTGACCTCAAGAAATGTAAATGTAATATTATTGATTTCTTAAGTAGGAAACGTTCAATATTATTGATTCCTTATACCTCTCATTCTTTTATCATAGTAATGAGTTTTAAATATGAGTGGTTAAATCTCATATTGTTTGTAAGAGTAGAATGTTAGATAAAAAAATGTAACTTTATATTTGGGATTATGGATGAAGACATAATGTCTTGTTATATTGTGATTCTGTCACATTTGAACCCGTTATTTTTTCCGAAGTTATGAACCCCCAACAAGTTGAATCAATGCCCCTGATTCGATTTGATAAGAGAGCGGAAGTGGATCCTGTGTTGAAAAGACGCCCGCGGATTCTCCAACACAAGATATCCACAAAAGTTTGGTGAGGAAGACGCTGCTATTACGGTAATCACACCCGCCATCTAAAACATGAAAAGACATTATTGGAGTGCTGCAGTTGAGTATCCGTGCATCAACAATCTCCAGACTCCATGAAATATCCACCTCTTTTTGATGGGCAGATTAATTCGTCCTCTACCAAAAAACCACGAGATATTACATGTAATTTCAGTGAAATTGTTGGAGGGTGTTATAAACGTTGATTGGACACTTTCCCGAATTTTAGGTGTAACAAGTTAAAACTTTAGGCTCTCAAAAAAAAAGTTAGTAAAAACTTTAGGCCTTTTACATAGTTTTTTTTTTTTTGGTGGAATACATAGTATTATTCATAGAGCAATCAAACTCAATTTGACCACAATAATCTTAGAGGTGCATTAAAATATGACTTTTGAAAGCATAAATTTTTTCAAGAGGATTAAATTGAATATAGAATTTTTATTTTAGTTTGTAGATTTTTAATAAATATAGAATTATTTTAGTTTATCTTTTTCCCAACTCGTTTGTAGACTTTACAAATCAATGCTATTGATCACATTGTTAGTTGAGTGGCTACATTTTTTTTACTATAAGTGTCTACGTTTATCATTACATTTGATATCTGTGATCACATTATTAGTTATGATGTAATGTTTATTTTTGGTACAAATTTATAATGTAATTTTAACAACTAATAATATTATATTCCTCTATTTTCATTTGTTACAACAGAAAAGTTATTTCATATTATTGATAGTTTAAAAACAATGATGCTCTACCAACAATAAATTGGTCAAAGTCGTAAGGGATTTAAACCCTTTAAACATTGGTCAAAGGTTCGATTCATGATTCATGCGTATGGAAAAAATACGGTTGAGAGAGGAGAACCCATCATATGTACCTTATAGGTTTTTCGACAAAGATTAGTCATTGTTAAACAATGGAAACACTTCGTACCAATAGTATGATAATGTAAGAAAAACAAAACAATGTTGATCTCTCAAATTTGAAATGTAACAGAGGAAACATAAATGAAGAAAAATGTGATGAAAATTAGTGAGAAAACATAAATGTATTTTTAATTATTTTGTTGTCTCACAAGAAAATAGGAATTTCATAATTGGAATGCACCCAAATCGTTCACCGATCCAGACACAAAGTAATGGACTGTTTGATATGCCAAATCTCTAAATCTAATCAAAGTCGAATCCCTTCACATGAACCTTACAAATTAGTGACAATTCGTTATTATACCATTAAAAATCTGAATTGATTTTGAGTCACATGAACCATCTTAAATCAAAGCACCACCTTTCACTGCATTTGTTCTATTGGTTAAGCAAGGAAGTAGGAACAAAAGCAGCATATACTAATACTAAAGACCAACGTTGCAAATCCATGTTCATCGTTGTATTACCCACTTGAACAGAATCAAAACACATGCAAAGGTCCCCTAAAACGTGGGACCCTATGCTACCGTAACAAGTTTGTCACATGTATTCACATGATGGGTATGGAATGCCATCTCTGTTGTCACAAATAAATCACCATTAGACCACAATTTCATTGCATGAAAGAGATAAAGAATCCACAATAAACATGCCCACCTTCCCTCTTTTGCAAATCAAGTTTTGTAATTGAGAAGAGGAAAAAAAAGAGAAATTATACATATTTTGACACAAATTTGACAACTAAATTTAGACAACAATTTAAATATAAATTATTTTTTTCTTAAAAATTCGACATCCGACCTAAGGACTTTAGGGGACCAATTACATCATCTAGTAGCAAGATTTAATTGAGTTCAGAGCACAGTCCTCAACACATGAATCGTTACCATCTAAAAAATTTGAATCTGAGATCAAAATAAGAGCATATTGTTAAATCTCAAACCTACACCATCTATACATCGGTGTAACGGAAAAAAAAAACTTATACCATCGACCCAACTTCTAAGGATTAATTTAAATATATAATTAATTACATATAGTAGATGTTTAATAAACATAACAATGTATCATAACTCGTTAATCATCCGCAAAACATAATTAACTATGTAATTTGTTGGAAATGTTTGATTTCAAAATTATACAACTCAACAAAAAGTCATGATTTTTTTTTTGGAACTTGGTATCCGGCCAAGTGACCAGCTAATTTAGTGGACCAATCTCATCCTTCATTAGCAAGGTTCAAATGAAATTAAAACAAAATCATTTGCCAAACATAAAAATTATTACCATCTAGAGAATTTAAACTTGAGACCTAAAGAAGAACACACTCTTAAGTCTCAAATCTACATCATCAAGCCAACTCTTGAGGGTTAATTTAAATATATGATTAATTAGAATGAGTGCATAGAATATAACAATGTATCTTAACTCTTTGATCATCCACAAAACACAGTTAACCATTTAATTTGTTGCAAAAGTTTGATTTCAAAATAATACAACTCAACGAACAGAGGTATTCTTTATTATACCCAACTCAAAAACCAAAAACATTTTAAGCTGAAAAAGACACAATCACCACAAATGAAACCATATGCATGTCACTATTTAAATTTCAAAGGGGGCATTTTGGCCAATTAAAGTACCTACCCTTGGCAACCACTTTTACCATTTTTAACATAAATTTTGATGTACATATTATTTTATATTATATAATACACACACACACACATATACATATATATATATGCCATCTGACATAAATTCCAAGCACTTGTACAAATTTTTTGCTTATTACCAATGGCAGAGCTTGAGAATCCAAATGAGATGCCAAAGCTTATAGCTTTTCTCTCTTCTCTACTCAAAAGGGTAGCTGAATCAAATGATATCAACCAGCAACTCCTACAACAGAAGATCTCAGTTTTTCAAGGCTTAACTTGTCCTAATATCTCAATTCAGAACTACCTTGAGAGAATTTTCAAGTATGCCAATTGTAGTCCATCTTGTTTCATTGTTGCATATGTCTATCTTGATCGTTTCACTCAAAGACAACCCTCTTTGCCTATCAACTCCTTCAATGTTCATCGGTTACTCATTACAAGTGTTATGGTAGCTGCTAAATTCATGGATGACATGTAAGTTTCTTCATTTTGTGATGTTGTTAAGACTTTGAAGCACCAACACAAACATATATACCGGCCACGTCAATGACACGTTGACACCAGTAATAATTTTAGGAAAAAAATATGATATAATTAATTGTAACCATTTGTGTTATGTTGTATCAGTGTCGGACACCGAAGACATGCAATATCACGATGCTAAATTTCTTTCATTCAATAATTGCAAGAAAGTTTATAGTAAACAATGATGTATTGTTTGATTTAGTCCGTTTTGTTTTGTTTAGTCCTTGATCTCTAAAGAAATCCCGTGAAATATTTCTTTAATAAGTTAATTGATTTGTTCTTCATGTAAACTTTTTGTTGTTAAGGACACCTAATAAGATAAAAGCAAAAAATGACTCAATTTAGTTACATTTTTTTCATAAAATCTCTAGGAAACCAAATGTTGCATGTTAGTTACCTTGTAAAATTCCTTGATTTTAACTTTCTAGTTTCTATAATAATTATGTGACATTTTTATGTAAATTGAAAACGACCATACATGTTAAAAGAATATAGCTTTGCTTGTGAATAATACTATGTCCAGGCTGGCTTTCCATTAGATGTAGACAACCCACCCATGTGATCCTTATTGCATGCAGGCAGCATGCCAGCAACTAACTTTTAAGCATAGTCACGAAATTTTCTAAAAAGTATACTTGTACATAATTCTGAAATTGAAAATAGATTCAACTCATACATATCGTCGGTGTAAAGAATTTTAAAGAGTTCTACACTCTCAATTAATTATAATCGTAAGATTATTGAAAACGTTTGACTTTTATCATAATCATTTAAAAGGTTTATTAAATATTGATGATAAACTTGTATGATAAAAGTTAAATGTTTCTAATCATCTTATCTTATAATTATAATGGTTTTAATGTGCAGACAATCACATTATAGTCCATGGAAATTTAAAGTCATTGAAAATTAGTTATTATTATACATAAAAGGGAAATGCTGATTTTATATGGATGATTGACTTGTTTATTTTAACAAACAAAATAAAATCTACATGATATTAAACTAAGTCCTCCCTTTTTTTAAATACTCAGGTACTACAACAATGCTTACTATGCAAAAGTTGGAGGAATCACGACCATAGAGATGAACTTTCTTGAGTTGGACTTCCTATTTGGTTTAGGGTTCCATTTAAATGTAACTCCAAACACTTTCCAAGCCTATTGTATTCACCTACAAAGTGAAATGATGCTGATACAACCTCTAAATTTTACAGATTCTTCCTTAGGTTTAGGAAAATCACTAAATACCCATGTATGCTTCAATGAGGATGAATCTTCAAATCAAAAGCAACAACAATTAGCTGTTTGAAAATTTCCTTCATTTTCTTGATCCATGCAATCTAGTTGTAGAGGGTACGTAGTGAACCAATTAATGACTTATTAATTAAATTATGTTACTTGTTGTCTCCACTTGCATCT
>Ga0099826_10000471_pt1 | contig 19435 bp, 16 predicted proteins | sample Mtrugardesep15_FD_76830 | JGI IMG/M metagenome (GOLD analysis project Ga0099826, IMG submission 76830) | Root nodule microbial communities of legume samples collected from California, USA - M. trunc garden sep15 | ecosystem: Host-associated > Plants > Roots > Nodule | place: USA: California... | reverse complement strand
TGGTGTATCTTCACTTAGAAGATTTTCGTTACCAGGTGATGCAAGTAGTAGGCCCTTGCAAAAAACTTCTACTGATGTTGCAAGGCTATTGTCGCTTGTTGAAAATGGAAGAATAGGAAGCGAGGTGAAAGCATTTGATGACAGCTTCCAGGTATTAAGACCTCTCAAATCTGTTCCTGCCACTACATCAGGTAAAACAGGATTAGCATTTGCTGGAGTCAGATCTCAGTCCTTGGCAACTCCAGGGTCACGTCCTGCCTCACCTAGTAGGACCACAGCGCTATCCTCTTCTAGTTCAAGAGGTGTCAGTCCATCTCGGTCAAGGCCAGCAACTCCTCCCGGAGGGGTTAGTCCAAGTCGAATAAGGGCAACCAATTCATCCAACCAATCCAATAATTCAATATCAGTGCTTAGCTTTATTGCCGATTTTAAAAAAGGGAAAAAAGGTGCAGCCTACGTTGAAGATGCTCACCAATTAAGGCTTATGTATAACAGATACTTGCAATGGAGATTTGCCAATGCGAGAGCAGAGGATGCGTTTTATGTTAAAAATGCAATTGTGGAGGTATGGCCTGCTATCTTTGACAAGCCGGCAAAATCTTCTTTGCAGACTTCCTCTATTACATGAATAAATTGCATATTTGAAATCATTTACCTGCATCAGTTTACAAGTACTTGTTCAATGATGCAGAAAAGTTTGTATAATGTATGGAGCACTACTTTGTCTATGTGGGAGTCGATTAGTAGAAAGAGGATCTATCTCCAACAGCTGCAGCTTGAGCTGAAGCTGAACTCTATTTTGAATGATCAAGTAATACTTTTCTCTTGACTGAGTAATTCCTATCATATATTATTATTATAGTATCACTTCAAAAAAAAATCTTTTGTTACCGTAGTACATTCCGTTCACGTGTTTTTATTCATTTGAGCACTTTAATTTCAGACAGTTATTGTGGAGTTTATGAGTGACACACATGTACTTACCAGGAGATTACCCTTGTTTTATCGAAAAATCATGTTTATGTTAGTATCTGATAATGTTATTCATGTTTCATGTTAATGGTTGAAATAAGTATCTGTTATACATAAGTCTTAATTGGTGAAAGTCCAACAGATACTTGCAATTAAGATACTTCTATATGGACAAGAAAAATGGAAAGATTATGATTCTGCTTGTTGAAAGTAAAACATCGGAAGAATGGGTGTTGTGGTATGCTAAGAGAATCTGATATAGTTTGGAGGTTGCTTACATTTTGATCTGCATTACAAATTTAAAATAAACATTTTGATCAAGAAAGATACTGATATTATATGAAATGTTATACAACGCTGAGTATCTAATATGATATGTATGTGATGCTAGTTTCTTTCCTTGGTTAATTTTTCAACTTTCAATAATAATAATAGATTTTTTGTGGTCTATGAACTAGATGGCCTACCTTGATGACTGGGCTGCTCTTGAAAGCAATCATGTTGATGCTCTATCTGGGGCTGTAGAAGATTTAGAGGCAAACACGCTTCGTCTTCCACTCACTGGAGGGGCAAAGGTATGCATGGTTTTGTGCTTTTTGGTTTGTTACAAATTACCTAAGAAGTGACACTAGCATCAGTTATTCTATGTTTACACTCCTACAGGCAGATATTGAGCCCTTGAAGGTTGCTATTTGTTCAGCTGTGGATGTCATGCAAGCTATGGGATCTGCAATCCGCCCTTTGTTCTCACGGGTGAGTTAATCATCTTAAGAGTTCTACTGGTGTGATTCACATAATCTCCTAGCGCTTGTTCTATCCTGCTGTTTTCGAAGTCAACACATTTAATGCAAAACCCCTTTTTGCTGGTTGTATGTGTGAGCAATTAGTTAGTTGGTTAGTTTGTTAGAGCCGGATATCTTTGAATCATTGTAAAATTTGTGAATAAAGTAGTGATTCTATTGTGAAGTGGAAACAAAACAACCCTTGGAGGAGATATTCTCTCTTATTCCCTTTTATCCTTTCTCAGTCTTTCAATAGAATTATTCCTCTGTTAATTCAATTTTGTCCAATTTTGGGAAGTCTTTTTATACCGAAAGAAAGGTTGCTAAAAATGTTTTTCTTCCTTTTGATTTTTCAAATTAGTAGAACTGAAATTTTGGGCATTAAAGGGTTAGTATATTTTATGTATCGTTCATCAAATTTTATATTCTACTAGAGGCTGACCTAATATAATACTGTGTCTGACAGGTTGAGGGCATGAATAACTTAATTTCTGAAGTTGCTATTGTATCAGCACAGGAGAAAGCCATGCTTGATGAATGTGAAGCGCTACTGGCTTTTTCAACGTCTATGCAGGTAAGAATCATAATATATAGTCTATGAGCTTAAATTATGCAGATATAATTTTTCGATTTTATGATGCTAACTTGCTAAGGATGGGCACAAATTAGTGGAGAATACATTCCACTCAAGCTTATCAAATTTTGCATTAAGTTTGATTTTCTTGTAATACTTGATTAGTGAGTCATACTAGAGCTTTAGTCTAGATCTTAAGAACCTCGGTTGATTATAAACTATTTCAACTTTGCTATTGCTTTTACTATATACACCCTCATTTTTCACTGAAATACTAGAAATGAATTAGCTGTTGGGGAAAGTTGAACATGTCATAATGCGAAAATGTTTCTATGGTCAAATGCTTGTTTCTTGTCTATTCTAACATGCAAGTGTGGTTTTATAGCTCTTTTCACTTCAGCCATTTAATATCTGAGAACTGTTCAACATAATTAAACGGTTCAATAAAACTTGATAATGAACGGGTGGAGGTGTAAGTGCAAAAAATGTGATCAATTAGAGACTTGTGTGTATTAATCGACGGAAATCTGTACCTTATGTTTATGTATGGTAATCAACCAATATATGTGGCATACACAGTTATCCACCACACATCATGGTTTGCCAGTAGTATAACTTCTGATGTGTGATGGTCACGATTCAGTTGAAAATTGCCACAAATATAATATATTCATCAAGGCTACAGTTACTTACTCCATGCTTCCATCTGAACAAAGAAGTGAACAAGCCAAATGTACATAGTTCTTTCTTTTTCATTTCATGAGAGGAAGGGGCGTCCTTTCAACACTAAGGTCTAGGGCCTTTATCAGTCCCTTACAAAAGGACAGTTTGAAAGAAATGAAGTTTATGTGAACTGGTTAATTCATGGCTTAGACCGAGAGGAATGAAATGCCACATGCTTTATCATTGTTCTTGTATTAGTTTCTAATCAATTACTTTTTTTGGCGATATCAGGTTGAGGAATATAGCCTTCGGACGCATCTGATGCAATTCAAGCAAGCTTTGGAGGTAAAAAAGTAACCAATCTCATAGTGCGATTGTTTCTGCATCCAAAAGTCTTTCAACGCAATCCAGATAGAAGCTACAATATGTAGCTTAATCCTTATCGCATGTCTACAATGCTTCTACTGTGGTTCCAGACACCATCTCAGAAATTTAGACACACATGAGCCTGACCTGCTACCAAGCTAACAGGAAAATAGTCTCTTGCGGCTGCACCCAAAGTGGTAGTATTAGTATGTAAATTTTTTAAATAGGTTTTTTTTTTTTTTTGGTTCCCCTCTTCCCTCAAATATGTTGGAAATTATATTGTTCAACCAATATCTTTTTCTTTCTAGTTAACACTGGTGGCCCGAGCTTTCCACTTGTAATTTTGTATCAGGCAAATGAAAAGAAAATGCAAAGTAAAAGAGCAAAATAGTCTATATTTACATTTATCTCGCCAAGTATGGCAAAGAGATTTTGAACATAATGTGGCTTATATCAAATGTGTAGAGATCCTCTCCTTTTCTCAAAAGCAATGATGTCCAATACTAAAATTTTAAAATATAAATGCATGATACATACAAAGTTGGGATCCTCTCCATTTCTCAAAAAATATGGAAGACTCAATTTTGAAAGATATAGATGCAAAAAAGTAAATAATGGGTCCCACCATCAAATCTTAAAATTTTAGTAATAGACATCTCCATTTATTTCAAAAAATAAAGTCGATCCCTATTTATATCAACTCGATTAGAAAGCATCTAGAGTCTTTTATAACTATATGATGATCAAGAGTTAGATATTTGATTCATGTGTACGAAAATTTATTACGCATGAGCGACACCCCATATCCAAAAGAATTCAGTGAAAAGAAAACAAGTTTTTTTTTTTTAAATGTCAAAAAAAATGAAAAGGTTCAAAAGAGAATAACTATTAACCGAATACCAACCATATTATAATCTTGAAAAAGTCTTGTGTGATTTCAACACAACATTAGACACACACAAAAAAGAAATAATATAGAAGAAAAAAGAATTCAATAAGTGTAATTTTCACATAAGCACATTTTTAGTCAAACGTTTATGTGGAAATTTAATGCTAATTTGGTGGTCCAAATTTACTATTATCAAAATTAAGATTCAATGTAGGTCTGTAACGAAATTGTTTGATTACATATCATGAAACTTTTTTAATGAAGTTGATGAAAAACGATTAACGATATAAATATTTTATGTTCCTTCTACAAACTTTGTTTACCCCCCAAAAGCATAAATGAAATGATCCGTAACAGTAGCAGTGGCAAACTTAGCCGCAACACACTATTTTCCCTAATCAACAAAGCTTCAACCTTTCCTCATCTTGCTCAAACCCACGCTCAACTCATTCTCAATGGCTACCGTTTCGACCTCGCCACCATCACCAAACTCACTCAAAAACTCTTCGACTTCTCCGCCACGCGCCATGCACGCGCCCTCTTCTTCTCTGTTCCCAAGCCCGATATTTTCCTCTTCAATGTCCTCGTTCGTGGCTTCTCTCTCAATGATTCACCTTCTTCTTCCATTTCTCTATACACCCATTTGCGTCGAAATACCAATCTTGCCCCTGATAACTTCACCTACGCTTTCGCCGTTGCAGCTTGTTCTAATGATAAGCATTTGATGCTTCTGCATGCTCATTCTATTATTGATGGGTATGGTTCTAATGTGTTTGTTGGTTCTGCTCTTGTTGACTTGTACTGCAAGTTTTCTAGAGTTGGGTATGCAAGGAAGGTGTTTGATGGAATGCCTGAGAGAGACACTGTTTTGTGGAACACTATGATTAATGGGTTGGTTAAGAATTGTTGTTTTGATGATGCTATTCAGCTCTTTAGGGAAATGGTTGCGGATGGGGTGAGGGTGGATTCGTCGACTGTGACGGCTGTGCTACCTGCTGCTGCTGAGTTGCAAGAGTTGAAAGTTGGGATGGGGATTCAGTGTTTGGCTTTGAAAATTGGGTTTGGTTTTTGTGATTATGTGTTGACCGGATTGATTTCGTTGTATTCTAAATGTGGGGATGTAAACACGGCGAGGTTGTTGTTTAGGAGGATTAATAGGCTGGACTTGATAGCTTACAATGCGATGATTTCTGGGTTTACTGCCAATGGTGAGACTGAATGTTCTGTGAAGCTTTTCAGAGAGCTGCTTGCTTCCAATGAGAGAGTCAGTTCAAGTACAATTGTTGGTTTGATTCCATTGCATTCTCCCTTTGGTCATCTGCAATTGGCTTGCTCTATTCATGGGTTTTGTGTGAAATCCGGTATTATTTTGAATCCGACCGTTTCAACTGCACTCACTGCAATATACAACAAACTTAATGAAATAGATTTGGCTCGTCATCTGTTTGATGAATCACCCGAGAAAACCGTGGTGGCTTGGAATGCTATGATTTCGGGTTACACGCAAAATGGTTCGACAGAGACGGCTATCTCTCTTTTTAAGGAAATGATGAAGACTGAATTCACTCCAAATGCAGTTACCATCACGACCATCCTTTCAGCTTGTGCTCAACTAGGATCTCTAAGTTTTGGAAAATGGGTCCATCAGTTAATTAAAAGCAAAAATCTTGAGCCAAACATTTATGTCTCGACAGCTCTAGTTGACATGTACGCCAAGTGTGGGAACATTTTGGAGGCTTGGCAATTATTTGACTCGATGAGTGAAAAGAATACTGTAACTTGGAATACTATGATTTTTGGTTATGGGCTCCATGGATATGGGCATGAAGCACTTAAGCTTTACAATGAGATGTTGCAGTTGGGGTTTGATCCATCTGCTGTCACTTTTCTTTCAGTCTTGTATGCTTGCAGTCATGCTGGACTAGTAGGAGAAGGAGAGGAAGTTTTTCATACTATGGTCAAAAAATACAAGATTGAGCCCTTAATCGAGCACTATGCGTGCATGGTGGACATTCTGGGACGATCAGGACAGTTAGAAAAGGCTTTGGAATTTATAAAGAAAATGCCTGTTGAGCCGGGTCCTGCTGTCTGGGGTACATTGCTCGGTGCTTGCATGATTCACAAAGACACGGACATAGCCCGATTGGCTTCAGAAAGGCTATTTGAACTTGATCCTGGGAGTGTAGGATACTATGTCTTACTTTCTAATATATACTCTGTGGAGAGAAACTTCCCAAAGGCTGCTTCAATACGACAAGTTGTTAAGAAAAGAAAACTGGCAAAGAGTCCAGGGTGCACTCTAATTGAGGTTAATGGAACCCCCCATGTCTTTGTATCTGGTGATCGTTCTCATTCTCATGCAACCGATATTTATGCAAAGCTGGAGAAGTTAACGGGCAAGATGAGGGAGATGGGGTATCAGGCAGAAACAGTCCCTGCTTTGCATGACGTGGAAGAAGAGGAAAAAGAACTTGCGGTGAATGTTCATAGTGAGAAGTTAGCCATAGCTTTTGGCCTTATCACCACTGAACCTGGTACCGAGATCAGGATCATCAAGAATCTTCGGGTTTGTTTAGATTGCCACACTGCAACTAAGTTTATATCGAAGATCACTGAAAGAGTGATAGTGGTTAGGGATGCTAACAGATTCCACCATTTCGAAGATGGGATCTGTTCTTGTGGCGATTATTGGTGAAGCCGAACTAATATTTTTCACCACTTAAATTTATATGGAGCAGAAGCATTATCTAACGTTTTGCTTTCATATTTATTAATCTTACAATTTTGATATGGAGTCTGAACCCTCATGTGAACCTCCACTTGAGAAGTACAACATTTCACAGCACCGGCTGACTAAAGGAAGTTTCATCTATGGTTTACCTCACTGTGTCCATGGATGATCACAAGCTTGGAGTTATGTTTGAACCAAACATATGTTCAAACTGGGACAGGGTTGAGTGTGTACGTTCAAGAAAGTACCATAATTGCTGAAACATCTTTCAGAAAGGGGGTAATTTCTTCTAGGGAGGCTGTTGGTGAAAGCACTTAGCGTGGAAGAATAGGCATCTCACATTTCATTTTAACATGTATACAACAACTGTGGAAACTGGACGTTCCTCCTGATATACTTGACGTTTTAAACACATTCACGTTTTAAACTGGACGTTCCTCAAATTCAGATTTATGATCCATCTTGCTGCCCAGTATGATCTATCATTTTCAGGATACTGAGATCATGTTTTGTTGATTTTTCAATGTGCTCTTGTTTGTTGGTTTTTAACAGTGAAAAAGAAAAAGGTTAAATGCATTTTTGGACCCTACTTTTGTTGATTCGATTTTACTCCCCACATTTCTAAATATGAAAATATAGTCCTCCAATTTTGAAAATTTCAGAAATTTACTCCGCCACTGAATTTGTCAAGTTGAATAATGGGCATGTAAGTCATAGAGTGGTGTGACAGTGCATATGTGGAATCTTATTTGGTTTTATATATCATTAAAGTGTAATTTAAAAAAAAAAACTTAAAATGAAAAGAAAAAAAAAAACTTGTAAAATCAAAATTTTCAAAAAAATGTTCATTGTGGCAATCACCCGAGGATCTCATCATTCAATATGACACATCAGCAACAATAAGCAAAGAATTTGGTGAAGGCGAAAATTCATAAATTTTAAAATTTGGGGACTGTATTTTTGGATTTGGTAATGTGGGAAGCAAAATCATAAATAAATCAGCAAAAACAAGGGACCAAAAGTGTATTTAAGCAAATAAATAATAAATAAAGAAGGTAATAGAAGGATAAGATGTTGGTGCCTTCTATTTTCACTCTAAAAGACAAAAGTTACATCATAGTTTGGGTGGGTTAAGCAATCTTTTCGATGTTGACATTATAGCAAGTTAAAACAAACTCTACTTCTTTGTGTGAATTTTCTATATGAACTCAACTTCCCTGTTTTACATATGAGGAAACAAAGGAAAGCTAATTTAGTGTTTCAATTGTAAAAAACATTTCTATTTCCTTCCTCTTTTGTATTTACAGGACAACAAATCCAGAATCATAAATTAGGAATCTCGAAGACACTTCTTTTAGTTGCAAAAGCCCAGACCATTAGCTATCAATAAGTTAGTCAAGTAAGTTCTATTTCCGGTCCTGTTTCTTAGTCCTGGTTTTAAGGATCATTTACTGTTATATATTCTTACTTTGTACTTCTTCGTGGCAACCTACTAGTGCATAACTTGTAAAGATTGTAGAGGAAGAAACAGAAAACCTAGAAAATTCATATAGTCCTGCCAAATGCTACATCAGCAAATATGTTCTTAATTACATGAAATGTGTTAATGTTTATGTAATTAATCAATTTAACTCATGATGCAACCGACTTGATGCTTTCATGATTGTGAAGAACTAATTGAATGAAGATTCTGTTTCTTTTCTTGTTTGTTGCAATTTCTTCATTATACAATTTATACACATGACTTGGATTAGAGATACTGATTTAGATTCATTGATAGAACATTATCGACATGTAATTTGTAACAATGTATAGGTAAACCGTAAACCTGTACTATTGGTATACTTTTCAATCCTTGTTATTTGAACCAAAACACAAGATATCCACTACATTTACAAAAATGTGAAAACTGCATTTGCACTTCCTAATAATCCACTCTTTGCTCATTCATTCTTGTGCATCTAAGCTTTGTTGATCCACACATCATACTTCTCAATCAAGAATTCACATAAAGATGTTTATCAAAGAATACTGTAGGAAAACAAACCAGTCTTTTTAACAGTTGATTCCACATAGCTTGGTATCAGGTCCCTTAGTTTTCATCACGAATGGGTCAATTCTTACCCATAACAAAGAGAAAATGGAAGCCAACAACACTGACCATATCACAACAATGGTGGGGGTGCGGTTTTGCCGACCCATCAAACCTTTAAGGAATGGATATAGATGGACAATCACCCAGAAGGAAAAGAAGAGTTTTCCAAATAGAGGTCCCCATGATTGGTAACCATTGTTTATGGCGTCTGAGATTCCAGCAACAACCCCAACAATATTGATTATTAAGATAGTCGTTGGAGGAATTAGGAGAGTGGTCCACTTGATGGCGTATAATTCTCCAAATTCCTCATCATCTGTTGCCTTGGATGTAACAGTGAAGTTGGTGTCAATTCCAGCAAGAACCTTCAGAAGCCCTTGTATGACAGCAAAGAGATGTGCTGATACACCACCAATGACCCAGAATTGCTCATTTCTCCACCATTCCTCAATGCTGACTCCACTCCATTTCAACTCAAGTATGCCCGTTGCCATGATTGAAGAGAAGAGAGCAACAAAGTACAAACTAGCAAAAGTGCTTATCTGAAAATGAACAATTAAAAATTATTTGTGAGTAAAAAGGCTTGGTGTGAATTCTCTGAGCATCCTTGAACAAGGATGCCTCGCATTTCTTAGCTGTTATGGATTTAAAAGTTGAATTCCTACTACATACATGAAAAGATCGTGATCATTCTTGTGCTTTTGTAGGTAATATAATGAAATATTGTAATGTTTGTCAAAAAAATTATAATTTCAAAAGCTCGTCGTGTCTTAACTCATTTTCTAACAGGAAGATAAAAGAATAAAAATGTTACCGGTGGCATGATGAATTTGTCAGTGAGTAAGCAGACAGCTGGAAGAATACAGTAGGCAACTAGAGGTATGGAGGTGAAGGGGTAGACGGTTGTGTTTGCATAGGCAAATCGCTCCAGCCATTTCAGCTTCCCTTCCTTGTGGCCATACCATAAAGGGCAATGATGACTGAAGAAGATCTCAATGGAGCCAAGAGCCCAACGAAGCACCTGGTTGAGTCTATCTGACAAGTTGATAGGAGCAGTACCCTTGAATGCTACTCTCCTTGGCATACAGTAAATGGATCTCCAACCACGGCAATGCATCTTAAAGCCTGTTAAAATATCCTCTGTAATAGACCCATAAATCCAACCTAGCTGCAATTTGGAAAACAAAATAATGGATGAGTTGATTTTCTTATTGTGAACAACTATTCTAAAATATCAATGAGAGCCTAGGCTGCCAATGTTGGTGTTACCTCAATCCCCCATTCAGTTTTATCTTCATATCCGCAGCTGATTACATGAATGGCTTCTTTAAGTTGGCTTGCTGGACTTGACGAAGGAGGTACACCACCCTCTTCCATCAAGACTGAAGTCACAAAAATTGATGACTGCCCAAATTTCTTCTCAAAATTCATCTGGGACATCAGTAACTCTTTGTCGTCTTCCATTCCTATATGGACATGTGACAGGGATTAGAACAGGTGAACATGAAATCAATTTGTATAAGGATTTAGTGTCAAGATTGCTGACTATTTGTAAAATTAGAACCTCTTAGGCCTGCAGCTTCTCCATTTGTGTCGTTCATTGCATGCTTAACCTTCTTGCGCCTTCCAAAACATGGGCAGCAATCGCAACTTACCATTTTTGGACGCTTGGGACCCTTAGGAGGATTATATCCATATAAAGCCTGCCTTCTAAATACACACCCTGTGCCGACATATACAGGACCCTGAATACCATCTAGACCCTTCATGTTAATCTGCCATAACAGAAAGAAGAGGAATTAGTAATATATATTAGCTTGCACTACTACAAAAACATCAATTGCTTCAAAGAAGATCATGGCGTGTTGATGTTGACTTTCTTGCAGTGACTTACATCAAAGAAAACTGTGTTCCTATTAGCATATCGATCATGCGCATCAATGCCATCGAATCTTTGAGGAAACTGGACATAGCAAACTTTCTTCCCTGTTTGAGGGTCCATCAAGAAGCACATGGCCTCACGGACAGCCTTGCTGTTATTGATATAATGATCACAATCCAAGTTCAGCATGAAAGGAGCATTTGTAAGCACTGCAGAGACCCGTACCTGGAAGTTACATAAATTATTAGATAAGTAAAGTAAGTGTGGTTCAGAAAGGCAAATGGACATCATAAAAATAACAAAAGCTGTTTGTTCAAGTAACCCTACCAGAGCATTCATGGCACCGGCTTTCTTGTGGTGTTGAAATCCTGGCCTTTTTTCTCTAGATACATAAACAAGGCGGGGAAGCTGGTTTCCTTCACTATCATGACCTCCACTGTGACCAAGAAAGACTTGAATCATACCAGGATGATCCTTAGTATTGTTTCCTGGCCATGGTGTCCCATCCTGCATAATCCACCCTCCTGCAGGAACCTTCTGAGCTTTTGCCACAAGTGCATTAATCCTAACCTTAAACTCTTCATATTCTCTCTGCCATGCATCCAATTAACAGTCGGTGAGTAAGCTTTAAACTGATTTCAGAACTTCATATTTTTTTAACAATTCTAATAGATTAATACAAACCTTCATGGACCGACGTTCTTTGACAAAAGTTGGCTGCACCTTGTCCTTTAGATAGTCAATTTTCTCAGAGAAGTACATCTCTGGTGCACGAGGTTCTATCAAAAATTTCTTACAAAATGGTACCCATTTCCTAGCAAACTCTGCCGTTTCCGACAGGGCTTCAAATGTACACATTGAAGCTCCGTCATCAGAAATGTAGCATGATATCTTATCAATGGGGTAGTCCATTGCCAAGATTGAAAGAACTGTGTTGGCTGTATTCAGAGGAGGTTCCTTCAAGGGATCCACAGTACTAACAAACACATCTACAGGAGCAAGCATATTGGGTTCGCCTTCGCGCTCATACCTGATAAACAACTTTCTTTGTTCAGCGATATAAATATTTAAACACTGGTATTTCAAGAATCAGGAGTGAAGGTCCCTTTACCTGAGTGAAAGACGATCAAGGTATGTTTCTCTATCAATAGGATACCATTTGGGGAACTGATCAAGGATCCATGATATAGCAAACCAGATTTCACATATAATTGAAGTTAGCCATAGCCCCATTGCATCATGTACTGGGTTCATAAGTCTGTATCGGAGGAAGAAGCCAAGAATAACAAGCCGTGCCACGATCACCATCCTATATGGATTGATTTTGCTAGATGCTATTGGTACCTTCCTTGACAGTGGTTGTCTTGCTTCATCTGACCTGCATCGGCTCACATTGTATAGTAACTAACATTAATATTGATTATGATCTTTCAAATATTACTATCATTTCATTAGAATTAAATTGTCAGGAAATGCATTTAGTACTGAAAGGCATACATGTTTGCATCTAGATCTTCGTCAGGTTCAGGTCCCAAATTTCCTTGCTGCAATTTCCAGTCATCCATTCTATCATATGATCCATCTTCTCTCCTTTCATCCCACCCTGCATTTCCTGTTTTGATCACAGCATACCACATATTATAATCATATCCACCATGTTGTAGTAAGCTAAGAAAAGCATTTCAGGGTTGTATGTTAATCAGTGCCTAAAGAAAGGCCTGTATAACTAGTAAAAGATTTGGACTTTAGCAAGAAATTAAACCAATTTCGGCATAATCCGTTTTGCAAATGAACCAAGAAAGTGATAAATCTATTTTTTTGAAAGAGGGCTGATGAATTATTTCAATCACCGTCATCAAAGTCTAAGAAAACAAGCTATAAACTACATCTTACGAGGATCAGAAGCGGAATACGGATGCACTCTTTTATGAAGTGAAGATAACATCTGCTCCCCATAACTATGAGATGATATTGGGAACTCACCACTCACCTGCATGCATGTAGCAAGCAAACTTAGTTGTATTGAATTACAACTATCGAGTTTAAGATGGACTAGAAATGGTGCAAATCTTACATTCCGAGAGCGACCGCCAGCAATAACAGCCGGAAAGTGTGCATTCTCATCATCTTCAGGACCTCTTCCATAGCTCATCTTCCCATGCAGCATGGCCTCAGCAGAATGATCATGATTGTTCATTTTGTCTTCAATTTTGAATTCATGTTCAATGTCGTCCACATCCTCCTCATCATCGTCTCCCTCAACCCGAGGGCTCCCTAAACATCATTGGTTATATGCATTTGAGTTAATCAACCAATTTAATACTACAAATATCTAAAACAATATCATGTAAAGTTCATCTTTTAACAAGTTTAATGTATGTAAAAAAAAGGTTAAAAAAAAACTTGTTTGATATATAATTATACCTTTGAGACGCTTGTATCTAGTCTTGCACTGAGGACAAAGTTGTCTCCCCTCCCTTCTTTCGTACTCATAGCAAGGCCGGCACACCGGAAAACCACACTCGTTGCATGCCACAAACAAATCTCCATCCACAGTAAGTCCAACATCATCACCGCATATCTCACACACTTGACCATCCAAGTTCTTCAATGGCTTGTGCTGCACCAAAACAACACAACAAAACTATTAACATGAAAACAAACAAACAAACAAACAAACATCTCTAGCCACTCACTTGTGGTTATAAGTTTATTATTACCTCTTCATGGCCATGAATGACTACAAGCTCGTTCCGGTTGTGAGAACCAGCGACTAATCCGGCGCTGGCTTCCATATCTTGGTGGTGACAGGTGAAAATGGCACAATGAGGTGGTGAGGTTGAGAACAAGTTAGTGTTTTATGTATGAAAATTTTGGTGCTTTGAAAGACTTAGGTACCTAATGTGTCCACATAAGTGTTGCTGGTGTTGGTTGCAGGGTCCCCATTGCCTTGAAGCTAAGCTTTCTTCCTTTTTATTCAACCACCATCTCCTTCTATGCCATCTCCAACAACGACTAATTCCTTTTTTTGGTTTCTTCTATTTATTTTTCTATTTTTCAAAATTGTATACTATAGGCGTAAAAGAGACAAGGTTGGTTTTGAATATTATTTCCTTTTCATGTATCTTTTGCATAGTTATTTTATGGTTGTTCAAACATCAAAATAAATATTGCAAGCAAGCGAAACAAGTAAGCAATGGAGTGTCAGAGTGCCAAACCAAACGTATTGATTACATGACTATTAACGTGAAAGGGAATAATTTTTGTACCAGATATATATCAAAATGTCACCATACATTGACGTAATAATTTTTTGGTTTAAGAAAAACACCTTATCAAAAAATCATAATTTAAAAGTACGATAAATTTTGTAAAAACTATTTGAACATTATTTTGATGTTTTCATTGGTTATTTTTTGTGTGAATTGAGTATCATCTGCATGCAACTAGACTATTCACTCGAGGCAAGAAGAACTGCAATGAGTGGTAAAATTGTCCCTCGAGAGATTTAACAATGTTGCATATTCATAGTTAGATTTGAACCAAATATCTCGGTTTTTATTGGGTTTTTTTTCAAAGGAAAGAAGGAAAGGAATATTGGTTATGTTTGTATGTTAGAGTTAATTTCATATTGTACCCAAAAAAAAAAAAATACTCTTCATATTTAATTGTATAAACCAAATTGTTAAGGGAGTAAAAATTAAGAATACAAAACTAATGTAAAATATATTAGATTGACATATTGTATTCAAGTAAAAATTGATCTGAATAAGGATGGAGTTTTATTTTATTGTTGGTAAATATTAGGCATTGGCTTTTGGTTGATTTATTTAAGTGAAAAATCAAATTGATCAAAATAAATTAAATAAAGGCAAGAGTCAATTAAGTATTGCTAAATTTGAAGGTGAAACAAAAAAAAACAATTGAACACTCAAACCCTTGTTTTTCAAAGAGTAAGTATCACGTTAGAACTGAAATGAAACATTAACACTCAAAATCAATCACATCAATCATTAAAAATAATATGTGAAAGCGTATCTAAATATATATGATCTTCTAAATCAAATACACTCTCTATGAGAGAACTCTGTAATTTTCTCTATTTTGTGATAATGAGATGTACACTAAAATAGAATTTAAAAAAAAACCATTCATTCAAATGCTAAAATAATAGAAATACTTTGATAGTATTTAGAATCACACTTTATAAAGATTCACACCCTTTGTTTCTTTGATAGTAAAATAAAAACCATTCATTCAAATGCTAAAATAGCAATAATACAATTTAGAAGATTATGAATTAGGGCAATCATAAAAGTGATTAAGAATCACGCCCTGCTAGATACTTATATTATGATAATCGTATAAGATCACTTTAAATTTGGTTTAAACTTATGTAACAGTACATAATACATGATTATTTACATATAAAAGCAGTGTTGGATTAATAATATAGCATATTATGGTTTTTTTTTAAGGAATTTAACATATTAGTTTTTTTTTTTACAAAGAATTTAACATATTAGTTAGTCGTTGGTATATTTTCTGATTCAAAACTGTTTTTCTTCAAGAATATATATAACTATGATGATGACTATAAGTCGCTGCGGCCGCGCTCCCGAAAATAGAATTATAAATTTTACAAGAGCCCAAAAATAATGTCTTAAACATTAAGTTATCGAGCTGGATGAGATTTTAGGTTCTAGGGATTTAATTTAGCTTTTTTTTTAAAATAATGAAATGAAGTGTATTAGTTGTTTTATGATTATCCTTTATAAGAAATCAAATCATTGTATTCCATGAAAATTCACGAGAAAATATGGTTTTATAAAAATAAAAAATTGATTGGATTTATATCTGTAAAAAAATTATAAAAAATCTTGTTCGCATATTTTTATTTTATCTAGTTAGTTTTTTTTTTTCTTCTAAAGTATCATTAATCTATGTGCATCAAACTTTGAGTTGTGATTCTTTGATAACTAGTTATGCATTTTTGTATGATATAAACTATCGATTTATAGATTAATAACTGATATCATTCGCTTTAAACTCTAAATAGATTGATCACTTTAAAAGGTCGAATCCTTGAATACGGCTTCACTTAATGTGCTCTCATTCTCAATACACTAATTGTTTCTTCTACGTAATACATCTCATCTTTAGTTATTTTGGTTTCCTCTCTAGAACTATTATTTCAATATTAAGTCAACCACATAAATGTTGCATAATGCTTCAGAGTTGTTTGCTTACTTCCTCCGGTCACATTTATAAATAAAAAACAAATTTTTAGATATATTGAATAATTACTATCTAAAAATTTGTTTTTTATTTATAAATGTGACCGGAGTATCTACTAACGTTTTCTATTAGAAATTAAATGAATATATCGAGAAGATTAAGCACGAATTTAATCGGAAAAAGATGCATTTGTAACCGGTGAAAAAGTTTATCTACCAAAAGGATATATACTGGAACATCTAAACAAGGTGCATGTGTATAACATGTTGCTTTCAGTACTACGTTCTGTTTACTTGTGCGTGTAGGAAAAACATTTGACATGTTAGCATTCTTCAAACGTAAGCACTTCAAAACTAAGCTACCTTCAAGTCGTTAGGTATGTACGTTGCAGCATCTACATCTTAAGCTGAAATAACGAGTTTGAGTCAATATTATACATAAGCTGCACTCATAGACTGGTACTGAGTCATCATCAACTATATCACCCCGGCTGGCATATTTCCCAAGAGAGGGATTTCTTACTGGTGTTTGTTGAGTCAAGGTATGGGGTCTATGACCAGTCATCAATTTATCATTTTTTGGATTGGAATATAATTCAACTTCCAAAAGTATAACTATCAACTATTGAAGCTCTGTTGAAATGGGCCAATGTATACAAATTCTCTGGAGTAACAAAAATAGATGCATGATTACAGTTTTGAATATATAAATGATGTTTAATATTAAGTTGATTCATAGTTTTATCATTAAAAAATTAAATGAAATTGGAAGGTTGAGATTCATTGCAACTCAAGCAACTGCATAAGATTATCATCCTGGGTGATCTCAACAGCCTTGTGCTGTTGTTCTTCTATGAATACATTATCAAAGAGAGCGGTTAATGGGATCCCTTCAGGCTGCCTCTATAATTAAACTTCTAGAAAACTATATACTATTATTACATGAATTATATGCATGCTATAAATACAACACAAAATTCTAATACAGAGCAATATCAGTTACAAACAATTCCTTCTGCAACTAGTAGCCTGCATGGAAGTTTTCAACTATGCTTCAACACTGACGGAAACTTCATCTTCTGCAGCTTTCTTTGGTGTTTCTGGAGTTTTCTGCACTTCAGTTTTATTTGGAAGCACTTCAGTTTTATTTGGAATCAAAGTTATGAAGATATTCTTGTCACGGAAGTTTTTAGCCTCCTCTGTTGCAAGCTGCACATGACCCGTGGTTTAGATATAAAATTTACTTGGGCAATAAATTTTTTTGTCTCCAGTGATGATAAAATAAGATATCAGCACAGAGTGGCTGCAAACTGAATATGCTAAACGTAAATCCTAAACACAAATGGAATTTAAATAGAAAAAGAGACAATAGGTGATGATTAAGAAGTATTGAGGTGTGTCAAGAGAATAGAGTATCTGTTAGTATATAGCACATCAATAAATTAAATTACTGCTACTACTACATCAAAGGGCCTTCTTTTTCGGTACAAATGCTTAAGAAATACAATATTACTCAACCAGAACATAGCAAAGCGGCATCACATACCTTCCCAACATCGTTCTGAAAACGTCTAATAAGCTCAATAGCATTATTCCTGAATTCTTTTTCACGACCTTTAAGGTTTACTATGATCTTAACCTGCAGCAATTGATTCAAAAGATCTGAATACACTTGAAGATAACATATTTAATTTGTATGTGTAGTGTGCCATATCAAAAGAATTAATGTAACCTTGTCACCATCATTCAAAAATTTCCGTGCAGCTTTCAAACGTACAGAATAATCATGTTGATCTATGTTGTATCTGTTAAATAAAATAACCAAAACAATAAACAAAATCACATTCTAGCAAAAGTAATTGAGTATAACTACAACTCAAAACTAACGCGGTTCATAAAAAGCAAACTCTGGAACTGATCAAATTGAGTTCATGTTATCAAAAGAAAAACAACCCAAGGCAAGTTTTATGCTTTAAAATGATACTGTACTGTCAATTGTATCTATCTTTATACTGTGATGCATCACATCAAACTTCCCATGTTTATCTTTAAGCAGTATGACCAAACAAACTGCTCCAAATGCACCTTGTCCGAATCGATTTCACATTCATTAAAAAGAAACAAGATATAAATGATGAAAGGCCTGACATTTGCCACTTCCTATGTTTATCTTTGAGCAGTAGGATTAAACAAACTCCTCTTGGTGTGTCATTTCCTAACTGAACCCAAGTTCATAACCAAGAAGCAAGTTATGAACAATAAACTGCACAACAGCTTATTTTTTGTAGTTTCTCGAGCAATGAAAAAAATTAACAAGTAAAGATAGGTATGATGCCTTCCAAAGAACATAGAGTAAACCCGATAAGAATACACGGCAATAACAAAAATGTTTTTGTTCACATTTATAACCCTTATAAAAATATTGATGATTAAATTGATTCATAACCAAGAATGGGCCAAATCTGATTAGGAACCAAAGAACAAGAATTCAGATATTTATTTTCTGCTTTATTTTCTATGAAACATAAGTAAGAAAGGATGATCTAGGCTTCTTTAGGACATTACCCCATTTTGAGCTCTTTCAAATCCATCCGAGTAGCTACATTTAAAAGACCATTTGATCAGCAATTTATATTTTGACTGAGTTCTGTAAAATTGTAAATAATATAAAATGTCGAAGTCCAAAAAATACAATGCTTACCAGCACTTTTTTTCTGCTGATCTCTTTTCTTCTTCTGCAGTTCATATCTATATTTACTGTAAAAGAAGAAAAACATAAGGAATACTAACTTTCAAGGTCCACGAGTATGTAAGTATGCAGTGAGCAGGCAGAAAGGAAGTGTGGGTAAACATAGCCCCACCAAGAGATTCTTCTGATTGTGTTAAGTGAAAGTCAAAGGCAAAATGTCTTTCATGAACCAGCATGTTTGGGTTAATTTCTGTGTTAATTCTACATTATTGATAGCTTGTTTTCTTCACAATAGCCCCACCCCAGAAAAACAAAATTGGAGTGAATCTTAATGACAAAATCACCTACCATCCAAATTAATAATATTCAAGACAAAATAGAAGCACTACGTTTCACTCAATGAAAATGATGCATTTGTTTTAGGCTTAAATATGCATTTCATCCCTGTAATTAAGGGTCGTTTGAAATTTCATCCCTGAACTTACTAATCCTCCTATTTTGCCCCTGCAATTATTAATCATTTGAAAATTCGTCCTAATTACGTTATTTTGCTGA
>Ga0099826_10000469_pt1 | contig 19477 bp, 7 predicted proteins | sample Mtrugardesep15_FD_76830 | JGI IMG/M metagenome (GOLD analysis project Ga0099826, IMG submission 76830) | Root nodule microbial communities of legume samples collected from California, USA - M. trunc garden sep15 | ecosystem: Host-associated > Plants > Roots > Nodule | place: USA: California... | reverse complement strand
AGGAACTACGTATTCTCATGTAGACACAATTGATCAAATTTCGTTATCAATTATATGTCTCTTTTTTTTTTTTGTCAGATAGTCTAATAACTAAAATTCATTTTTTTAAATGAATAAGTGAGGTATCCGAAGTTCGAACCCTAATTCCTCACATATAACAATGTATTATCCTTTCTAACTAAACTGTGTTCACAGTGACTCAATTATCATGGTTTTATTGTACACTAATTTGTTTCTTTACTATTTTGAATCGGGGTGTTGTACTAACAATCTCCAACATCACGTATGTAGTCTCAAAGCATTGCTCTTTATGAAAAGAAAAGTGATATAAATCTCATCTCAAACAACAGGGTTTTGTATAGAGAAAAGTCTAATTTAAAGACTAATTAATCCCATCTTTTCGGCCAAATTCGGTTCTTCAATAAAGGCATTATTTTTAATTTCCCTTTTTTTAATTAGAGAAACACGGTGGAAAGAAACTTTAACGATGGCTTGAATTGACTGCACATAAAAATGTCCCCAATAAAGGGTTCTACATATTGTTTTACAAATCATATCATATATAATATAAGATCATATCATATAATGTCCCACAAAATAACGAAATCTATGTGCTGTGACAAGAAAGAAAAAGGGTAAAGAGGGAGAGTAGTAATGCACCCAAAGTAGAGTGCGGCTTTTGAAGGTTTTTCCCACTTTGATAAGTGAGAGAGATATGCACTATCCACTAAGCCTCATTCAACATGTGCTACTGTCTGGCACAGCACTGTAAGGTCTAAACTCATTTTTCAGTTTATAATAATGTTCCAAATAATTTCCAAATCAATGAATGATAGACAGAGGCTTAATCCGACGTGGAATTTCCTTCTTTCTCTATTAAGCAGTGGACAGTAACACTCTAAGAAAAAAATTGCCAATATTTTTCTTGTGTAAATCGAGCATCATCTCCGTACAATTTAATTAATCCCTCGAGTTGGTTAGGATTGCAATAAATGGTATGTATGTATGTATGTCTAGCATGTGTTCATATATAATATATTGAGAAGAGGTGCTATAAACACACTCTTTTTAACACCCTAACACCCACTTTTTTATTAGGTGAAATTTAAGGACACACTATTTGAATTTCAAACGATAGATAACATTATATTTGATAGGGTGTTCAAGAATATATATATTCAACAACTCTAGAACTTAGATAAAGTGAGACTACAATTTCAATACCTACTTTTACATCCAATGTTCATGTATCCAATTTTTACCATGATAAATGAGTTTGAATCACATTCTCGGAAGTTAACTCAAAATATGAGGGTGTCTAGCCACATTAGCTCAAAACTGTGGTAAAACGAGACTTCAATATAACTTTGATACCCATCTTCATGCTTGTCGTAGATCTAAATGCAGTTCCCATATTGTCACTCTTAACCGATTATCATACTATATACGTTTATTAGACTTGGATGTCACTCGCGAAAGCTTACAAGATAAAAGTGTCTAGTTAAACACATATATACATAAATGGTTTTAGAACTTTGGTAATATGAGGCTCCAATACAACTTCAATAATGTTAAAAAGAGTATACTAAAAAGTATTTGTTAACTCAAAATATAAACAAACGAAAATCATTAACACTAATTATAATATCCCAAAAAAACAGCTGGAGTAGTGACTGTAGTGTCTATTTTTATACAACTTTTTCTTGGAGTCCTTTTGTTTGCATTATTGAACATGTTGCTATAACTAATTCCTAGAAAAAGGCTTATCACTTTTAATTGAATAGTCACAAATTGTGCAAACTTGCATGCATAATAAACAACTGTGGCTAGGGCAGACAAAAGGAGGTAAAACCTCCAACATGTTGCGATAAACTTATCCTTTAAGGAGGCCAATTGAACGATATTTAAAGAGAAATAGTGTCTCAATCCCAAACCATAGGGCCTATTCTAAATAATTCTCACTAATTTATGAAATACTCTCATCAGGTGGTGCTGTACTTTTAGGATGTACTCCTAAGAAAGAAGGCATGTCAGTCTTGAATGTTGGATCAATCAATCTATACACAAAGCAAAAGTGAAGTAGAATTAAGATTTGAAATATTTTGTATCATTAACTATGAGAAATGATATCTATATGATCATCATTTTAGGATAACTTTTCAATAACTCTATTATATTTTCATTGTGTTATCATTCTCTCTTCATTTTTCTCTCTATTATTTTTGATCGAGAGCAATGATTCTTATACAATTATTTTGTGACAACTTTCTTTCTCTCTCTTCTTATTGGTCAAACACAAGAGAGAAAAAAAGGAAGAGGAGTAAGAACATGACGTGAGTGTGAGAGATAAAATTGTCGAAAAGTTATCATAAAATTGTTGCACAAATATCATTTCTCAAAATGAGAAAAATATTGTCCTAAAAGTTGCTAAAAAATGGTTGTACAAATATCATCACACTTAACTTACTCACACTTACCAGTTATGTACTAGTTGGGTAGCACTTGGGTGATATTGTGGTTAGTGACATTGGTGACAAACATTAGTGACACTTGTCACCAACCACAATGTCACCGAAATGTTATCCTTTATTAATCCTTATAGTTCCACTAAACACCCACATCCATATCACCCATATGGGTGGTATAAATAGGTCCCACTTAATTTTTTATATTATTTCACACTTACCAATTATTTAAACTACTCAACTAAATATTCATACTACTCATCTAAAGTTTACAATGGGTCCCACTAAAATCACAACAATCAATCACAATCCAAGAAGTATGTGTTATTTGTGATTTATATTTTTTTTTATTAGAACACAAGCATATACCATGGTAGTTCTCTATAGGAACGGTGAAAAAAATTAAAGTCGCTTTTTAGAGCAATCATATCCATACCACCCAAATGGGTGGTATAAATGGGATCCATATAATATATTATATTACTTCATATTTTTCAATCATTTAAATCACTCAACTACATTTTCTAAATATTCATACCACTCCTTTAAAACTCTAAAATAGGTCCCACTTATCTTACAATAAATAATAAACTTTAAGTAATCTCACTTATCAATTGATGAAAAGAATCAAAAGTAAGGGGTGGTACTGCATTACCACTTTGTTGAGTTTTGCTGCCAAATATCAATTGCTTTCTGACACATTTGCATTTGGCTTAGTTATACCACTCTACTTTTGCACCAATAATTATGCTCTTAAAGCCAAGTGTCATATTTTCTCGACAGATTTAGTAAAGACACGGTTTTTCAACCGATATTTATGCTCTAAAGCCTTGGATCCAGCACCTGACAGAAGTTTCATTTCCTTCTCATTATTGATTCCTATGAGAGAGCCTTTGTAATTGATCATTCAATAATGTGATGATCAGATTTACTTATGCAGTGACACCCGTGACCCAGAAAAAAGTATAGTATTCCATTTAATTTCAAAATATTTACAATCCCAAGGTGGCATTCTCTGTATATAATCATCTTATGTCACTACAGTTTATTTTAAATTCAACACAAGATGGTCTTTTCAATTGATTCCTTTTCTAGAAATTGGTCATATAAATGCAGAAGATATCTAAGGGATCTCACTCCATCGAATTCAACATTATTGTGCTAAGTGAAAACATGTGATTTAGAGCAAGGGTGAAGTTTGAAACAAGTGATTTATCATCTAAAATATCATACGAATTTGATCACCATAGGTTTAAAATTACCATCACCTAGAAATAGTTAAATTTTTGTTAGAAGGACCATGCAAACCAAAGAAGAAAGAAGAAAGAATATGAATAACTTTTAATTATTGATTTAATTTACGGTTTAAAATAGTAATATTCAATTGTTTTTGAACTTGATGTAGCAGAGGATTCGGCTAATGACTCTTGTTAGTGATACCCTTTTCTTTAAGCGATTATGCCAAGAGAGGAACAATGTATCTCGGTCGTGTGTTCCTTAACTCCTCAAAAGAGTGTTGTTAAATATGAATTTTTTGTGTTTTTGAGAACTACTAAACTAGGAAAAACATAAGTAAATAAAAATCAAATAGACAAAGGTAAATTGCAAGTAAAATAATAGTTTAATTGATCGAGTGTCAAAAACAAAATTTACAAGTGGTATTCATAGACAATGGGACAAAGCACATAATCCTATTGACCATGATTGTTTGAGTGACATACAAAACTTAACTCTAATTGTTGTTATTTGGCTAAACTCGTAGGACGTGTGTGTTTATGACCATTGTACGTGTTGCCTCACTTTTGATCTTATTCCCCTATTTTGTGGTGTTTTCTAGTAACTGGTCCACACAACAATTTTTTTATGATCATGGTTCCATGATCATAGACATTTCCGTTAACTTGAGCTAAACATTGGAGCATGAGTCTTTGAGGCCAAAGTGCTAGTTTCATGTGCCTTTAACCAATTCTGACACCCCTACGACTTTCTAGAGACTCTTCGGACATGAGAAAGATTTTACCTATTGGTGTTTGACTGTCGCTGATCATTCATTCGGCTATATGAGCATCGACTAACCCTTAACTCGTAGGACATTTCTGACCAACAACTTAAATTATGATTAGGCACAAACACTATCACATTTATTTCTAAGGATTTAATCAGGTACATGCACACAACTATTTTTTATAAGCAAATTGATTAAAGTGAGTACAAGAGTTACTCAAAACCTATTATGAAAGACCAATTCATACATTTTTTAGACAAAATAGTGGATTAGTCCACCAATCTGGAAAAAAAATAATAATTCTTGTCTTCCCTACAAATAAACCATGACCAAAACAATCATTTAATGCAGTCAAATACCTCCATATTTTTTTGTGGCAGATAAATTTTGTTAGACATGTATATAAAAATGAAAAACAGGTATTAAACTAATCTTTTAACGACATGCTTGAAGAAAGTGAACTGGTCATTATTGGCTTCTCCCTCACTATGATGCCTATCTTCTGCTTCTTGCTCACCATGATCAACTCTTACAATCAAGTTAGTTTCCATCAACTCATTATCAGATAATTCATATTCATCTTGTTCCTCAAAGGTTGAAGATCGTGTTGAGTGGCCGGTAGTTTTGAAACGGTGAAGTGCTGGTCCAGGGGACTGCATTGTTGATCCAACAATGGTGCTACCATCCATTGTTCCTATAGCAGACTTTCCTAGCTTTACATGCTTCTTTTTCACAGTCATGTGCCATTTCTTTAATGCCTTGGATGTTTGTTCATCAAATATTGATTTTTTCATCCTTGAACCCATCTACATGATCGTGGTCAATTAGATCAATTTCAAATGTTAATTCATAGCGTGCAAGTACGAATAGATATTTAATAAATTGCATACATTTGAATCATATTTAATAAATTGTATTAGCCAAAATATGTTTACATTAAATCAAGATGCTAAATTATGATTGAATATCTTGTGTAGATTACTAATTTTTAAAATTTTTACGGGCCATTCTTTGGCCCATCTTAACCAATATCGACAAACGGCAATGGGAACTTCTTTTCCCACCCCCTCCATTGTTTTCTTAAGAATCACATTTGTCTGTAAGTATATATTTTCAGACCGAAAAACAATGTTTTTTTTTCCTTTCTGGAAGTATATACTTCAGAACGGTTAAAGTAAATATTTTTTTTTTTATGTTTTCCTTGACAAAAAAAAAGTGTGTCTTTTCAAAAGTATGTTTCTGAATTGCGTGCGGGGGTGGCAAACCAAGTTTCCAACATCAATAGATTTGACTATTCTTGGTCTCAGACCTAAGCCCGCGTCTCAAACAACAAACTAAAGACGAAATATCTGCTAAGCCGAGAAGTATGTTAGGTTTGAGACCAAGAGTAGTCTAATCTATTGACGTTTGGAACTTGGTTTCCCACGGTCAATAGATCAAACTACTCTTGATCTCAGAACCAAGTTCCCAGTGTCAATAGATCAAACTACTCTTAGTCTCAGAATATCGGTTAAGCCCAAGTCTCAAACAACAAACTAAAGACGGTTAGGCGGTTAGAGGTTGTTAGCTGTCATACCACACTTATAAGTAGTAAAAATGTTGAAATTTAGTCACTTATTGTATGTGATGTGATTGCCTATGTTAAATCAATATCTCCTAATAAAAACCTAACAAGAAGAATGTTTCAAAACATTTATAGTGCTATTGAGGAATTAAAAACATTTATCTACCTGAGTTACAAGAGCATATAATGGAAGGGTAATGTAGCTGCAGAGGCATAGCATCACAATCCTGTAAACCCCATTGGAATTAATCAAATTGCTAGATTTTAGTAATGTAAAAATTAATTATAGATTAGATATACTAGTTAGACTTTAGTTGTTCTCATTGGCTATATACCCAAAAGCTACTTTTATAATGGCAAGCTTGTAATCCAAACGGAAACAATTTTCCAGCCCAAAAGAATACTGCAAAAAAATGAATAATTTATTGTTTTATTATTCAAAACTATAGACAACAAAAATAATTTAGTCAATGTTCAAGATTAAGGTGTACTAATAATTAAGGATCAGTACCCATGTCCACAAGATATATGTTATTTGGAATGAATTCTGCAAGTATAAGAAAATCAATTAGTTTATAACTTAATAAGTTTCATAGGATAAATTTTTTAGATAAGCTTTTTAAAAAATTGAATAATACCTGAAACAAAGCAAAATGGATAAGATGAAGAACTAATTGAGGTTGACCTAACCAAAAGTATCTATCTGAGCCTTGAACAAGAGGCATTCCTTGTACAACTATATGTCTCTCTGAGATTTCAAGAGCCATTCTTGCTAATATCACTTGAAGTTTTGTTCCAACAGCCAAAATTATCTGCAACAAATTAAATATTTTATAATATAGATCTCAACCAATATGAAAATTTCATATAGAAAACATAATACTTACAATAATTGTAATCAAGGATGCCCATATTGGAGTACGCCATCCTGAAAATTATATAGGATTAGCTTCCAACTATAATTTTTAGGGGAATGTTAACTTGTGCCTTAAGGCACAAGTTAATGAGTCAAATGTAAAAATATTTTACTGAATTTGAGCATTGAATTTAATGTTTAACATGTGCCCTTAGGGCACAAGTTAGCATGACCTTAATTTTTATTATACGGTTAAGCATGTTTTTAGTCCCCATAAAATTGCGTAGGTTTAGTTGTCCCCATCCCCACATAAATTCTATTTCCCATTTTTATGACTTTTACAAAAACAAAAAAATAATAATGAGTGTTTTGTTCTGCATTTAGTCCTTATAAAAGCAAAATAAGGACTAAACTTGAAAATTCGTGGCAGAAGTACTAAAAATATATTTAACTCTTAATCATGTTCATTTTAGTGGGCAGAAGTAATAAATTCCATATAACTCAATTAAGAATATAGATAGTTTCTTACCATCAATGTTTAGGACCAAGAAAACTACAGCTGATGCCCAGAGGACAGGACTGTTAAAAACAAAGTGGTCCAAGTTAAGCACTTTATTCAAATTTACTAGGACAAACCATACATTATGCAGTGACTGAAAATTGTTACCTTACTCCCACAACTACCTTGAAGTCATCTTCTAATGATCTTTTGATATACTTTTGGAAATTAAATTTACTTCCAGGAGCTAGATGGACCTATACATAAGTTAAAGAAGGAAGGTAAAATATGGATTCGAATTGTGTACGACAACTGCAATTGTGCCCGCATAAAATTTTTAGATGTCTCTGCAACAACAATTGCGCAAGCATTTTTGTTAAATATACTATATGGGGAATGTGCAATTACTTACACTGATAAATCCATTGCGCAAAGTCTGGTAATCGACCTTACGCACAGACCTATAAAACTGTCTAAAGAAGCAGCCCTGAAATCGAAATACAAGATTATGATTAGTCATTGATACACAACATTTTTACGAGGTTATAACTCAAATAGTGCTAGTAAGTGCCATCTTTCTGTATTTTTTTAAACAAACATTATATGTAAGATATCCATGATGGTTTGGTAAAATCGAATCTCATCCTTAAATTAGCAAAAAATTAAAAGTGGAAGAGAAATCAGATTAGTAAGACGGGACGCACAATATAAAAGGAGATAGAAACCCTAGTCCAAAAACTTGTATGAGCTCTAACAAATGATGTTTCATGAGTGAGCCTGAATTTTCCAGCATCTGCACACATAAATAATAAATAGACGATATAAGCATATGAGGTTTCATGCAATCATTTCAAATTCACAGAAAATGAAGAGAAATGTATTATTACACTAGAAAATGAAAATTAAGCACATGCATTGTTGGAACTCATACATACCATTGGCAAACTCATAACCATGAGTTAAAGTCTCTTCCTCCCATTCCTTCCATCTCCGTATCTGCAGAAACAAAACTTTCATCTAAGGTTTCTATTTAGATTGACATATTTGAGCTTATCTTTTGACATAAACACTTATTTGACGTAAAAGATGAAGCTGACCTTGAGTCTTCCAAGAAGCATTGTGACAGCACTGTAGAACACATGAAATACTGCTAGGAAGAATATGAGGATGTGTAACTGGTGCAGTCCATTCACAGATAAAAGTGGTTCATGTCCCTATAACCAGTTAACTTGGATAAGAAGCTACTAGAATTGTGAAACACTTCTAGAAGTAAGTTCAGCTTTGTGAAACAATTTAAGGCACTAAGAAATAAACAACTAAAGTTTCATTTTTAAATGAAAAAGAAGGAAAAAGGAAACATGGCTACCTTCCTGCTGCATTTGAAGGAGGGAGTATCAGCAGATAAATATCTACCTTCAAAAGACACTGGTTTCCTACTTTGTTCCACTTTACTATTTGATTTCTTATCACCACCTATATATTTATTATGTGGACATGGCAGCATTTTGTTTGCAATTTTTTCAGAAATACATATTCTGACAATGTAATTTTGTCCAATAGTTAATAACAGTGAAATGAATCCTAAAATCATCAACTCTGTAAAATAAACAAATAGCATTAGATTAGATTAAAAAAGAGAGAGAGAATATTTATTTATCATGGACTTGTAGATTTGTTTTCTATTTCAAAAATAGTAAATCCTTTGGTAAAAATTCTTACCAGCCTTGACCTTCTCTAGAGCTTCAAGTAAAGCCTTCTTTTCTCTTTTTCCTAACCACTAAAAGCAAATTTCAACTTGTGAGGAGTATTATCTAAGACTTAAAATACTTTATCTAAATTTTAATGATAATAATATTTATAATAATAATATTAATAATATTTCAAAAAAAAGAAATATTAATAATAAGGGTTAAATATGTTTTTGGTCACTATAAATATACCAACTTTTGTTTTAGTCCGTATATATCAACTTTTAGTTCCCAAAAAGTTTTCTATCACCATTTTGATCCCTCGTTTTAAGTGTTTGTTTGGATGTGCGGCTGCAACTCATGATTTATTCAAATCGGGACACAATTTGAGAAGCGGTTAGCCTGTAATTTGAATTTTATTGAAGGATGGTGGTACGATTTTACAAACCGTGACACAATTTTCACGTTACAGAATGAAGATCTATCAAAACCAAGTTTGTTTCAGTGCAAAGGGTTCGAAATTTTGGAGGAGAAAACACATTTTTGGAGCTGAAGATTTGGAAATCATCAAAACTCATAGTTAGTCATCCAATTAATGTAATGAACTCTATTCTTATATTAGTTGTTTATGTTTTAGCCATGAGTAACTAATTATTAGATCCTAGATGACTATGTTCTAGCTTTTGATCATGCAAGTAAACTCTAATTCTGGATAATTGCAAATCTAGTTTATTGAGTATAATTTATGCTTAATGGTTTTATGTTCCGATCAAATATAAATTGAGCTCATAGCCCTCTTTTCAAATTACGGCAAAAAAGTACTTTAACGTATGCGCTCCAATTTTCAGCTTCTTAAAATCATAGCAGGTTTACATTGTATATTGCGCGTATGTGTTTGCTTCATATTTACTCCGTTAAATATTTACACAGATTAGTGAACTACTTATTTGATGTGTATTATAAATACCAAAATACTCTTATTTAAATGTTTTACAAATACCAATAAGTATTTCATAAATAATTTTTTTATATACTGAATCTCAAATAATATTGTTAAATGTAAATGATGTTAGTTATAATAAAGATGCTAGTGTCTTGACAAAAAAAAACATTTGATAGAAAAAATATGTATTGGATTTTACTTGTTTTAGTATCCAAAGTTTCGAAACAAAGCTAAAATAAGGGGCCGGTCTAAAGGGGATGCCACTAAAGCAAAGGCTTTAGGTCCCAATTTTTTAGACATCATATTAGGCCCCAAATATTTTTCACTTTGAATATATTTTTGGAAGTTAAATTTTTTAAACATTTTTGTACCTAACTCGATTGTTAGTTAAATAGAGAGTTGTGTAGTTGTAGTTCATGTTGAAGGTTTGATCTTAAAGGTAGTTATTTTATTTATTATATGTATCGTAATTCTTTTTTCTTCAAATTTTATTTATATGATGTTAAGTGTTGGAAATATATTAAGACAGGTTGTGTGAAACCATAATATGCAAAGTAAAAAAAATAATTTATATTTGTGTTAGAATTTAATTTTACTTTACTTTTCAAGGTTTATCAATTGGTAAATAATGTTTATATTAAATATTATTTTTAGCATGTATTATTAATTAAACAAAAAATTTGTTTAAAAAAGTTCTTGTACTAATGAGGCCGAGTCTGACAGACGGAGTTAGACTCTCACAACACACTTAGTTTTCAACAAGCTACAAATCAATATCCGACATGCTTCAAATAAAATCACACATCTATCAATGTTAGAACTATGGTTGGGAGCAATACTTGTATTTAGTGTTCGACATGTTTCAGATAAAATTACACAATTATTATTCTTAATTTTTATGTCGCTTTGTCGTCGTACTTAAAAGGCCTCGATCTAAAATTCGCTTTAGGCCTCCAAATGTATTGGACCAACCCTCCCAAAATATTTAGAGGAACAACCATTATTATTATTATTAGGATCTTGCTAACAATTGCTCTAAGGACACTAGTTAAGGATTCAAAAAACGAAAATAATTGATGCCCTTGGGGCACTTGTTGGCATTTCCATTATTATTATTATTATTATTATTATTATAATTATTATACAACGTCACAACACAATATGTTATGCCATGGCAAGAGAAAACTTCAATTTGAAATTAAATGCTAGGAAGTTTTACTAGTAAAAGCAAATGTGGAAGGGAAGTTTAACTTAATTTAGAAACGCAAAAACATAGAGTTAATGATAATAATTACAACAAAAACAACAAGCAAAAAAGAACAAAAATTTGATGCTTTGAATAGTAAATTAATTGCATACCGTTCCTAATTTGTGAAGACCCTTCTCCAGGGCTATGGATATCAAGATGAAAACAGTGCAAACAGCAGCAACACCCCATGTTGGTGTTTGATCAAGTGTTCTTGAACTGTTCCTACTATCACTTGCAGTTGCAGCCATGGATAAACCTCCATAGAAGAGACACAAACAAGAAAACACCCTTTTGAACATGGATGAAAAATTACACAACTTTGAGCAAACCAAAACTCACAAAAGAAATATTAAAATTGAGTACTCCGAATTTTCTTGCAAGCTTTCAAATTATGTATATGGCTTCATTGTGAAGAAAGGAAAAATAAAATAAAATGCTTTTGAATAATAAAATGAAACTTGTTAAGTGCATTCATTTGTTTGCACATGAAGCAATAGTTGCAGGTTGATAAGAATCCTGCTCAAATGGTTTCCTATTGTTGTCAGCATTATTGGAAAAAAGGAGTGAAAGGACATAATTGTGTAATTGACTCATTGTCATGAAAAAAAGAAGGGACAAGGTTTAAATAGACATCAAAACGTACCATGCAATAATTATTATGAAATTAATTAGTTCATTGGTCAACTGATCTTTAGATTCGTTACTTTATTTAATTAACTTGGAGTGTTTATCACAAAGATATCAATGGCATTTGTAGGCAATATAAATAGAAATTCGGACACGTGCAGTCGTATGATGTGTCTTTAGACTATTTGATGTAGGACTTGATTAATTTTTTTTATCTCCAATATAGATTTAGAGAACAGTTAAAGAGAAATGTATTTTGAGACAAAATCTTATAAATTTTGATAGGTCGTAGCCTGAATTTAAATCCATACCTCATTCAGGTAAAAATACACCCCACATAAATTTAAAAAATTGCACATTACAATTTAGAAATACACATCATATCCCCGGTGAGCTTAGCTCAGTTGGTAGGGATATTGCATAATTTATACAGACACCCCACTTCTCTATATTTAATTGTGTGAGTTCTAGCCACTAGATCAAAAAAAATAAAAAATACACCTCACAAAGGTTTAAATTTTTTAGATAAAATATAACCCACAATTTACAAACTCAGAGAAAAATTGCTCTGTAAATTTCATAATTAATGGAAAAATGGTTCCTGGAATTTACAAACCCAAAATACAGAAATTGTCAAAGGACTCCATACATGTGATTAACATGATAACTCATGATGTCTTATAATGTGATATCTAAGTACCCTAACATAATTATTTGAAGGAGGAAGGGTTTAAGTTTCTCTAATGTCTTTGAAGGCAGATAAATGTAAATACTTTTTTAAATGTTCTTTAAGCCTGAAAGGCTTCTCTACTTTGGACTAAGCATCAATCCCTCATCATAAATTTTTATGACCAAAAACAAAAATATTACTTGTAGAAGGAAGTATTTTGGCTAGCGTCGCTGTGACTTTTGCCACCGCACCTTAGATTAAGTAATCTTTGCGCCACTGCACCACCTCTATTGACTGCGTTTTGTTTTTGGATTTTTGTGAGCCGGTTACTTTTTCTCTGAGATCGAAAATCAGATGCTAGACTCACGGTTTTGAGGACTGTTAGCTGCCTTTGTGATATGTCTATGGGTTTTGGTTGGTTGATCAATTTTGCTTCGAGATCGAGAGTCAGATTCAAGATTCAAGATTTTGGGCTCCAACGGACTGAGGGTTAAGCGGTGACTCGAAAGAGAGTTGGTCTAAGGTGTTAGAGGGAGTTCCTATTTCAAGTATTGTGCTCTCCATAGTGGTTCTTTAGGGTGGTCTTTGTGTTTGGTGGCATGTGTTTTTGATGATGCAAAACCTTTAGGTGCTTTGTATTTGATGTACCGAGTATATGGGTTCTTTGGTGGTGTTTCTCCTATATATGACGCCTTTGTTTTGTCGTTCCTGTCTTTTCCGACCGAGTTCTTCTTGAATAGTGACTTGGTTTTCAATAAATTTTGTCGTTAAAAAAGCGTCCTAAATTATCTGACTCTCACAATTTCAAACTTTAGTTTAATTGTTTTCTATAATAAAAAATGATAAGCTATAGAACATCTATTACCAAACAACTTTATCTTTAGTCATACAAATTTGATATAAGCCAAATCTTTTGAGCTTTCATTTGACTTCATGTAAAAAACCTAAGTAATTTGAAGGTGTTTCCCTTCTTTTACATGCATTTTAATCCAGAGTGGATTGATGACGATGGTTGAAGCTAATATATTGTCGTGGAAGACGTCGTTCTCGTTCCACAGAGAACAATGTACTTGCAATAACTACAATGCTTAATTGAAAATTTTAGTAGAACAACAAATAGTTTAATTAGAATAAGAAAATGTACCTTTTATGGTAAGTCTCTGACCTATATTGGATTATATGTTGATCATCGTCTAATAGTCAACAAAGGGTGTCGTTAACCGTTTTCTCCAAAAGAGAAAATTAAGTAGTGAATTGTTGTCAACTACAGTTGGAGGTATTGTATGTCATTTCCATGTGTGTGATAGTAAATCATTAGTCTAAAAAGCAATTCTCATATAACTAAGGCCCAAATAGTGAGCCCAAGTTCAACTGAGTTCACGTCAACGGTCGTTATCGTTAATAAACGAAACAAAAACAAAATAATCAATTTTCGACACCATCGAAGGTTAAATTTTCTATTTTAAAACAGAAATTCACCAACTTTTGTTCTTGTCTTCTTCTTCCTCGTTTTCTCCGAAGAAACCAAAATTCACGCAGTTTCACTCCGAAGAAATGGCTACTCTATCAAATTCCATCGCTATGCCGATAAATCAACAAACCCATTTTCTCGCAGGTGATTACTTCAATCTCAGTGGCAATCCATTTTACTGTTTTTTTAATTGTAAATTCATTTTTTTTTTTTCAATTTTTGATTTGATTAGTAGTTTTTTGTTAGTGAAGGAAATGTTTGATCTATATTCTCTTATGTTAATTAGTAAAAGGAATTTTTTTTAAGTGGGTTTTTTGGAGGATCCTATTTGAGTGAATTTATGTTAACATTTTTGGGGTAAATTGTTGTTAATTAAATATTGGGATTGATCTTTCCTACTGCATTTGTGAATTTTTTAACTTATAGAAGTTTATTATATTCATTACCCTAGTTTTCGTCGATTTTAATTGATATTTAAATTATTTAATTTCAGGTTCCATGTTGAAGCCAGTTGATAAATCCTTCTTGAAAATTAGCTCCACTGAACACTTTTCAGGCTCATCTGTTAAAGCTAAAGCATCACGGAACTTGTCGGTAATAGTTCGAGCAAGGTAGGTATAGGAGTATTGGACATATCACATATATTTATGGTGCATTTACATTAGTATTTTTTATGGTGCAATTATCTTATCATGTTTGGGCCATTTCTTTGTCTAATATCTTGGTAAAAGAAGCATAATATCATGCTAACTTTGTAGTGTTTTTATTCTCTCCTTTGCTGGTACAGTGGCAATGATGGAAGAACAAGTAGTGGAAGTATATTTGTTGGTGGCTTTGTATTAGGGAGCCTAATTGTTGGAGCATTGGGATGTGTTTATGCACCTAAGGTATGTTTGCAGAACCAGCATTTTCCATTTATGTGGCAGGACAGTAAAGGGTGCATTTGTTTCAGCTTTAACGAATTCAATAGTTCATCATAGGTTGGAACACATATTTATCTTGACTTGTATATTATGAACAATCTAGATAAGCAAGGCACTGGCTGGAGCTGATAGTAAAGAATTAATGAAGAAACTTCCAAAGTTTATATATGATGAAGAAAAGGCTCTGGAGGTAAGAAAGTTTACATGCAGTTATCTTTTATTTAAGGTCATGCTCATTGAGTGTGTTGTGTCTGAATTTGTGTGATAGAAGAACAATTTCAGTCTAGATTTAGTACACGGAATTCAATTTAACCCCATTCCCTTAAAAAAATAATCTAGATGTTTAGCATTACCCCTTCAAAGTTTATGGAACAATTAACATCAGTTACTCAATATGCTTGAATTTCGGCTGTTGCCACCTGTATTGGCAGTGATGGATCCAGAAAATTCATGCTGTGTTACAGGAAGGCAAATTGTTATCGATTGTATTGTTATGTTAGTCTTTCAGTAGTTAGATTTTTAGGTTTTAGTAACTAGTTTTTTCATGTTCAATTCAATAATCTATAAATATTGCACCTACGTCTCTCATTTGTAACCTTATACCAATACCAATATGAAACCTCTTGATGTGACTTTCTCTCCCTCAAGGTTTCAAGTTCTGGTTCCCTCTTCCTTTGATTCCTAACACTAAGGACAATACCTCAACCTCTGTAGTCAATAGCGGGCACAGTGGCCCCTTGGTGCTATGCAAAACCCTGTTGCATTGTGGTTTTTTAGCAGTGGCCTAATAGCGGTTGTAGTGGCCACTGACTACATAGGCTTCTACATAAGTAAATATTTGTATAATATTCATATTTACATATAAAAGTACCACAGTAAGCTAACAAGTTTTAATTAACTGTATATGTAAATTATTTCATATTTGACTTAATTGCACTTTGACTCGGGAGTATCACAAATCACAATAGTGTAACTTTGGTTCTTAGATTTCAATTGCACGAATTGGGTGTCCCAAGCATCGCAATTATTAAAGTCAGATAAAGTAACCATCCAAATGTTAACTTAAGGAGCTGCATGTCGAACATGGATCTAAGTTGGCGCTCACCTGATCTACCATGGCATATGCTTACGTGGCTAAAGGGCGAAACCAAGCCACACACCCTAGTAGCAATTAGAGCGCATGTGAGCATCACAAGGTATCGAAACAACATAAGGTCCGGCTCACAAGCACAGACTATGCTTGGTCACATTGCAAGCACCATGAGTCAAAGAGAGGTTAGGACTCATCTATCCATTTCAATCAATCGGGGATGGAAAAAACAGTGATAGAGGGACCTGCTTGTATCAATTGGAATATGTGAGGGACCCGATTCACACAATTGAATCTGGATGTTTAAAGTTGCACAATTGTGATACCTATGTAACTAATTGCAACTAAGTCTTTATATTATCATCTATTGGTATATTTACATTATACAACATTAAGAAAATCTAACCTCTGATAATTTTATCTAGCAGGTGGTGGGGGAAAATCTTTATCAATTGTGTAATATATTAGAATAAAAATAACACTATATACACATTTTGAAACATGTTGTGGGAATGTGGACATGTGACCCCTATGACCTACAACGTTTTTCTGCCCCTGTAGATTTGTTGTGAAATGTGTGTTTGATAATTTTTCTTCAATAAAGTGTACATTTTCAATTTGTATAAACTTGTCATGTCATTTTGTCACATAAACTACTATATTGAAATTCCTTTTGTTTTTCTGCTGTGATTAAAACAGAGGACTCGCAAGATGCTATCCGAGAAAATAGCAGAACTGAATTCCGCCATAGATGGTGTTTCTGGACAGTTGCGTCCAGATAAAGACCAAAATGAATCTGCAGTGATCTCAGAGGAAATTGGAGCTTCTAACTAATAAAATTTAGGGATATTTAAGCACTCATTTTCACCTTTTTTTTGTTGGTTATTGAATTTTAAGTTTTATAAGTGAAATTTTCTAAGCTGAATTAACTATTTCTTTTTATAATATGGTTGCATATGTTAATCCAAACACACACCGATTGATTATGAGAAAATGACAGCACTAATCATGCATGATTGATTCCTAATCCTGGTTCTTTGCTGAAAGTTTAGATTGGATTCCACAAACTTTAAATGATGTGTTCCATTTGAAGTTGATGTCTAGAAATTGATTTTGGATCATTGAATCTATTCCTATACCTAATTGTCACAAGGTGGTGGTGGGATGGTAAGCCAAATTGAAACATTTTGCATGTTAAGATTTTAGCGATGTCTTGATGTGATTATCATTCCACTTTTTATGGTTATTGATAATTGCTCGTCATCTCGTATGACACATCATTGAAAACATGTCACATTTACGAGTCCAACAATATGAAAATAGACCAAAATTCAGTGATTTTAAAATGGGGATCAATCAAATCATCTCGTATGACACATCATTTAAAATATGTCAGATCATCGTTTATGAGTCCAAAATATAAAAGAGACTAAAATTTGGTGACTTTAAAATGGAAGATCAATTTCAATTTCGTGAGTGAGTGAAATTGATCCCCCATTTTAAATTTATAATTTTGGATTTTAACTTATTAAACATGTAGGTGTAGTGATAAGTCCAGTTCATTTACAAAAATCAGTTCGATACTGGTGTTGATTTGTTGCATTCATTGTTGTTTTTACTAACAATAATCCAATTCAATGATCTAACACAAGTGGTTATTACAGAAAGCTACGTTTGAAAATCATTGGTTAAACATCACTTTTGTGGAACAGAGGAGCAAACATGATAGCAGTTATGTATGACAAGGCATACAGTTATGACAAGGACATGGCCATGTGACTGAACCTAAGCAAGTTAATCCAAGAAGCTTGGAATGTTCTAAAAAAAAATTAATAAATTGACAAAAAAAACTTATATATTCTCACACAAGATCAACCAAAATTCAATCAAAGTTACTAGGAAAAAAAAAATTGTTAAGAAATTAAGTATGGTGTTAGATGTTTTTGAGTTACAGAAGTAAGGTAAAACAAAACGATAAAGGGATAAATTATCAAAATAACATGCGGCGTGTTAAACAATTTACAAGTGCAATATTTATAGGCAAACACTTGTCTTACTGGTTTCATACTTTCATTGTAAGGTAAAAAAAAACCTTAGTTGATGTGCATAATATTGACGCTACTTTATTGGTAATTGTTGTATGAGTTTGCGTAATTCTTAAATGATCGTTCTAGATAATAGACTTTCACGCTCAAACCTCACACCACTTTAACATGCTTCTGGAGATTCCTCCTTCTTCCTATAATGCAATATTTGTTTTTGATGCATAAATAAAGACCAGATAAAGTATTCAACAAAACGTGACTATATCACCATTAAGTATCAAACACACTATATCAAAAAATATTTGTTTTTTGATTCATTAACTTTTTAAGAAAAAAATAGAATAGAAAGTTATAAATTGTTTGGTCAAAATTATAAAAGGTAATTACTTTTTTTTTATTTGAAAATTTAACATTTATAGTATTAATATTATTCATTTGAATTGGAATCAAATAGATTTAATGACATCGTCAAAAACTAGGTACTTCCTTACCCATTAATAAAAGACGGGTAACACAATCTATGATGAGCTGACACCAATCAAAGTTATTTATATGTTTTTTATTATTTTGAATGTTATATAAATACATGGTTTTGATTGGGCCAACTTAACAAGGGTTGTGTTACCCACCTTTTATTGACGAGTAAACAAGAATTTCTCCATATAATTATTTTTATACCAGTTCTTTAAATTTTAAGGGTCTTATATATTATAGATTCGGATGCTAACCTCTCACCTTAAATTTTGTTTAAAAATGAATTTTCTATAGTGCAAGAAGTAAAATAATTTATTTAAAATGCAAGGAGTGATTAATATGTCAAGTGTATAAAATATTTGTTGTAGATATTTATTTTATAGAAGTTTCCTTATTTATAGTATAGATATAGATATATGAAAGTCATATATATCTTGTATTCCCTCCGGTCACATTTATAAGTAAAAATTAATTTTTTAAATTCATTCAATAATTATTGCATCTAGTCACATTTATAAATCATGTACATTAATCATTTAATAAATTTAAAAAATTACTTTTTGCTTATATATGTTACCAGAGGAGTATAAGTATATGACAACATGAGAAACTGGAACATAAACATATTAGCTTCAATGTTCATCCCATGCATTTGCGTCATTGACTACATTGGATTTGGTCAAAGTTGGAGAAAAGAAAAGAACTAAATTTTTTACTCCAACTTGATTGGGGATACCAGTTTCAAATACAGAAGACAAGGCACAGCTGGCTCAACTTCCCTGAAGAATACTCCCTCCGTTCCTTTTTAAGTGTCACTTTTTGACATTTTACACAAACCAATAAACTCAATAAATATTACTACTTTTGATACAATAAATTATCTTTTTCCAATAATAACCTCATTCATT
>Ga0099826_10000467_pt1 | contig 19512 bp, 14 predicted proteins | sample Mtrugardesep15_FD_76830 | JGI IMG/M metagenome (GOLD analysis project Ga0099826, IMG submission 76830) | Root nodule microbial communities of legume samples collected from California, USA - M. trunc garden sep15 | ecosystem: Host-associated > Plants > Roots > Nodule | place: USA: California... | reverse complement strand
TGCAACCACAGCAAATGCAAGCAACATTATCTGCATTAGCTTCTCTGCTAGGTTTTGCCCTTGCCAATCCATCTGATGAAGGAAAAAGTTAAGGAAAAAAATTGAGCAACACTTAGCAGCAATAACAATAAGTCAATAACAACAACAACAACAACTAGAGCTATTACTGCAACAACAACAACCTCTAAGTTCTAATCGCTTCTATCACAGAATTACTTAGTTCTAAAACTGTACTACAAAAAGTGCAACATAACAAAACGTATATAGTTCTAAATACTATTCTTAGTAACACCAAAAGAATCTTCATGTTCCGAAATTTAATATTTATATTCCATTTATTCATTTCCAAGCAAAACATGAAGATACTAGATAATAGAGAAAATACACAGAATTATTGCAAGTACTACAGTTTATTAATCATAGCCCTGAACAAGCCATATATATGTGAAAATGAGGATGGTTTCTGAATGAAATACAATACGTGTGATATTGCATAGACCCAAAACATACAACAAAATGCCACAAAAGACTCGAGACAAATCTTTTGTGTATGGTTCTGCAATATCAAAAATTGATTTGGAATGAATGGATTTTATAAAATTGATTTCGACTAAAAATGAGTTGAATGTAAACTGATTAATGTTTGAATATCCTCATGTAAAGATGAGTCGGACAAGAAATTCAAGGCTAAAAATCAATTGTATAAGCAAAAACTACAAAATTCACGTTTCAAATTAGAATCAATTCATATTCAAACATATCTAAATTAATTATACACCTCTAGAATCAATTTTGAATCCACTAAGAGTAGAATCAAGCGCACACACAAATTTGAACTAGATCTCGGCTTAGCGGGGCAAGTGTAAATTCTTCTTAAAGCAAAAACAAAATTTAACATTCTAATATATACTTTAAACCCTAAACCCTAAATTCATAAGAGGATCGAGACCAAATTCATCAGTTCCTAATCAAACTACATTTGTAATATGCAATCCAAAATTCGCAATATCCCCAACACAGTGACACACTTTATAAAAGAAATACCCGACATGAATTTTCAATGGAAAATCGATATAGTTATAGAAGAAATTTCAGAACAATGAACGAAGAAGGTGAGTTTTTGGCAGAAGAATTCACACGTTATAGAATGAAAATTGAAGAGGAGAAAAATGTTACCTTTGGGAGAAAGAAACGTGAATTGGAACGAAGGTGAGTTGAATTGAATTGATCGAATGCAGAAGAAAAGAGTTTTCACCTTGTGGGTTATGAGAAAAGGGGGGTTTTATGCTTGAAGGATGACGTGGTTGCACCAATAATAATGTGAGAAAAAACTACTCACAATATTGTTTTAGAATTTGGTCCAATAAGAATAAAATATATTTTTTGGGTTAATTGAGTTTTAATTTGAAAATACTAAATTAACCATTTACTTATTATTTTTTAACCCTTGTTTACCTAATTGAATTTTGTTTGCCAAAAGCAGCAACAATTGAATTTATCCCAATTTTAAATTTGAATCTAATCATAATTTTTTTCCCTACAATAATCATAATTTCATTGAGTTATGTTATATCATACCTAATCCTTGTAACAAATTAAATAAAAAATAAGCATAAAATCTAACTTGAATTAAAAATATAAAATTGAAATAAAAATAGTAATATTAAATGATAAGAAAAACTCTCTCAACTCCAAACTAACTTTTGACACAATAGAAGCCAGCCGTAGTTTTTGTTCGAAAGTAAGGCAGGCATACTGCAATAAGGAAGTTAAATATCGTTAACTACTTATATTGGTTGGAAACCATTTTTTGTTAACAATGAGGGCTTAGGTTTTTTTTAGAATGATAGAGCGGAAAAAACTTAAGGGAGAATAGAGAAAACTTTTTGCATCATTCAAGAAGAGAAGCAATCATAAATCATTAACTTTATGTGAGCATTACATTTGTGTATCATGCAGGGTAAGAAGTTTAACATTCGATTCTTAAGAAAAAGTTTCACATTTGATGGCAAACTCATTTGTGCAGTTGTTTATAACGTAATGTGACGATAAATTAGTGTTTTAAGCTCCCTCAAGTTTCAACCATAGTATCAAAGTCTGGTTCGGCTTGGTGCACGAGTGAGAGTGAATCAGGTGTTGAACCAAACTAAGGTAGAATCTAACACTAAATGAAAAGAATATATTTATTTATCAAATATGAGTCAGAAGTTTCATATTGTATGAAAAATCAAATATTGAACAACCTACAATTGAAGATACTCATATATGGCATAAATTTTTTCGTAAATATAAGATGTCCAACTTGACTTTCTTTTTTTTGTCCGTTCTAAATGATCCCCAGAAGTCATATAATAACAATTTCGACGACAAAGACTAAAAAAAGAGGTAGCACTTGGATGCCATTGGCTTTTTTGATGTCATTGGTACCATTATTCTTATCTCACTCTTAACTACTCATTCTTTCATCTAAATTATTTTAATAATTCATTCATCATTCTCTTGTCTAAATGAACTAATGGTACCAATGACACCAAAGGCTGCACCCAAGTATTTTAAAAAAAAAAGTTACTCATATGGTTGGGTTTCACGCTTACAAACAAACAGAAGCCTTTCCTCCGTCCAAATTTCGGAGATGGTTGCCTAGTAAGGAGGGGTTGGAACAGTGGGGATTAAATTTTTTAGTAACCTTTGTCTTGAAAAATATTATGTTATTGTACAATAAAAGGTTTATTCATTACTTAGATTTTTTTTTTTTTTTACGATTCGAGGGTTGGGTAGGTGAACGGATTGGATATGGAATTTTCAGTGATAATAAAACAAGAGAAACAACCTGTATATAAGGTGAAACAAGAAAGAACGTGTTTTGAAAATGAGGAAGAGAGTGGACAAGCTGATTAAACATGGGGTATGTTTGGATAAACAGCTTATTTGTAACTTAACACTCCAGCGCTAATCTTTCCTTGTCAAAAGATTAGCTCAAATAAACAGATCCAAACAACTCCTCAAATAAGCTGTTCTAAACGACCCAGTCAAAATTATTAGAAAACCACACAAACATTTTAACAACCACACAGGGATGCAGAATAGAGAAAAATGAATAATTGATTCGATTTTTGAAACAGATTTTAACCAAAAGAAAAAGAATAAAAAAAGGAACTGCAACAACCAGAAAGGAATATCAAGGTACCCTCAAGGGCAAAATAAAGAAAAAGTTGCAACTCTTTACGCACAAACAAGAAAAGATCGTGCAAAACTCATCAACAGGTATTTTTTCGAGGCCCAGATAAATAAAACTTGAATCAATCATGCAATTACCACCATAAAATTTTCCAAGCAAGTCGATTAACATAAACCATAGTTGAATACGAAACAAAATCTGCTGCTCAAACTTCAAAAACAGCTCATAACAAACATAACTGAGAAAGTGCAACAAAACTGACATAATCTATAAATAAAAGGGTCTCAACTATTGGCTCCAATAACAATTTATGATGAAGCACCGCTTCGAAGAGCTTGAGACTTCTTCTTGTTTGTTGCCAACTGAGTCTCGGGCTACAGGAACACAACAACAGTTAAGTTTAGTACAATGCCCCTCTTTAGAGTGGAGATGAAAATTCAATACATAGCAGCATAATAACGACGCAATACCTCTTTCTGGACAGCCTCTTCTTTCTCAGATAGTATCAGCTCAATGTGGCAAGGAGATGACATGTAGGCTGCCAAAAAAAAAGGTCAGTATATAAGTATAATATGCACAAACACAACAATCCATTCAGACAAGAATAAGAATAGTGCAACATACGATTGATTCTTCCATGAGCCCTGTAGGTACGTCTTCTTTGCTTTTGAGCTTGATTGACCTGGATATGAGACACGTAAAGAGCATCCACATCCAAACCTTTCACCTAGAAGTAAACAATCAAAAGAACAATGTGAGTGAAAGCCAGTTAAACATATCAAACTGCAAATAGAATACATGATACAAAGCACATGACCAAATAAAAAACTTAGAAATAGAAGACATACTTCAGCATTACTCTCAGCATTCTTAAGCAAGTCAAGAATGAATTTAGCTGACTTGACAGGCCAGCGTCCTTGCCCATTAGAATGTCTGTTCTTAGCTTGGGCAGTCCTCCCAACACCACGACAGAAACGTCTGAAAGGAATGGCCTGTTTGTGGGCCAAAACATCTTCCAAGTATCTTTTGGCTTTGGTCAGGGGCAATTTCCTGATGGCGAACGCTGTTTCCCTGGTGTTCTGCACAGTAAAATAGAACCAATAGTAAGTCTTTGAAAAATCAAACTAAGAACAAAAACAACTAAAGGAGTCTATTGTTTCTTAAAAAAAGAAATTAATCCACCAAAATTGACACTAAGGGGGAGTCGAACCTGAGGCCTTTAGAGGAGCACACTCCAAGGCCCCAAGGCAACACCATCATATCAACTCAAGTCGGTTTAAAGGAGTATATTGAACTATCAAAAACAAATAGTTAAAATAAATAAAAAAATACATATGAAGGGCATATTTGGAAGGACCAAATGGTCATTTTAAACTTATCTACTGATATAAGCACTAATGAGAATCTTTGGAAGACATATGGAAACAGCTACAAATAGTTCACAAAAATAGTTTACAGCTACAAATAGAACAATGACATTATTTTATCTTGTTGTAAAGTTAATTATACAAAAACAAATTATAAGATATATGCGCTAATTAACTTATTTATCCAAAAGGCAGGGGGGTTTAAAATTAAAAAACATAACAGAATGCAACTTCTTTATAGGAAGTAGGGCTCATTTGGATTGGATTATTTTTGAGCTTATGAAAAACAGCTTATGCAAATATAAGTTCTCTAACGAAAATTGTAATCCATAAGCTGTTTTTAATAAGCAAAAACTTAATAATTTGCATAAGCTCAAACATAAACCAATCCAAAAAGGCCCATGAATTCACTAGATCAGCTATTCTGGCCGATAGGTGAGTCTAGCATACAAAAATTAAATAAAATTCTGAAACCTAACAGTCTCATATCATGATCTATCTCTACAACCGATGAAGAAAAGTTAACAGAATTAAGTACCTTGAAATGAACCCTAAGGTCAGCACCTCTGGCCTTGGTTGCTGCAATTACAGATCAGAAGCAGAAATTAGGTTAAATTAATCTAAAATCAACACAAAAACGCAATAAAGAACAATTTATGAAACACCACACGAACAATGGCTGTATAAAGAACAGATTATGAAAGAAGAAATCGAGAGAGGATTTACATTTGGTGGGATTGTCGGGCTCTCTGGAGTACTTCACCATGGCTGCTCTTTAATTCGTCAGGAATGAACACGATTGTGTGAAGGAGGCTGAGAAGTTTCAGCAAATTAGGGTTTTCTCTATTTATATATAAATGGTACCCTGTTAAGATTGTAAAGAAGATGGGTTTGGTTTGGACTTTATAGACCCGGCCCATATTGTATTGCTGGATGTAAATTTGATATTGGGCTGCAAAATATCGATCTTTCATATTTCACCTATAAATTTTAGAATTCTGCACTCCCCCAACACAAAACACTCGCGCCCTGCAACCATGCCCAAAATACCCTTGCGCTAGTTAAGTAACGTTGTGCAACTTAAATCACGCAGCTTGAGTTAAGTAACGTAGAATTACTGTTATCGTACAAAATCCATCAGTCCATACTCCAGCACCATTTTCTTTCCCACCACCTTCAAAAACCCGAAAAGTGCGAATTTTTGGGTCAAAATCCTCATCCCAAATCATTGCAAATCGTCAGGAAGCAAGTTTCTACGCTCATCAAGCACCAACTATCAGGTATTGTATCATCAAAAGTCATCTCATTTTGCTAGTTTTTGTGCTTAGTTCACCTATTTTTCGTAGGCAGTAAGGCTTGGCGCGTAAGTTAACTTGCGCAGGTGTTAAAGGATATGTGACTTAAGTCACGCAGGAGTTAATGTGTTGTGTGATTTAAGTCACGCCATTGTGCAGTCCTGTTTTTTGAATTTTTTGCGCCACTTTTGTTCTTGGTTAGCTTGTTCCACGAGTAAATTATTTATTCTCCATTTGTTATATTTTTTATTCAATAGATATATAGTGAGATGATTGACAATGTCGCGGGTGATGAAGTTGAACCGAAACCGACCAAAAATGAAGCTTTCGGTGATGGTTCCGGCGATGTCAAACCAACTTCTAATGTGAACACTATGCGTCAGTTAAGTCACGCAGTGTTTTGCACATGTGCATCTTAACTAAAGTAACGTTAGTTAACTAACACATAGCTTTACACTTGCGTTAGTTAACTAATGCAGGGGTATTTTGGTCAGTTTGACAGGGTGCGAGCAAAAAGTGTACGGGGGAGAGCAGAATTCTAAACTTTATGATAATATAATAACAATTTTTTTGAAGGATATGGACACAAACATAAATATTTTTTAAGTATGTAAACGCAACCATAAATATTTTTTTGAGGGACAATCATAAATATTTTGTCAAAAAAAAGTATGTAAATACAATAAATAATTTTTTTAAGAAAGTACAATAATGTTTGCTCAAAAAAAAAAATACAATAAGTAATTTTTAAAGTATACATGATCCATTAGTTTAATTTTCATATATTTAAAGATTAAATTAACCGTCCTCGTGAGTTTAACTCAGTTGGTATAAACAATACATAAAAGATTAAATAGAACAATTTCATTGTTTTAAGGTGTATTATTTAACGAGTTTTTAAAACCTTTTTTAAGATTTATTTATTGCTGTGACAATTAAAAGCAACAAATTAGTTTGTTTACATACTAAATTGGAGAAATAGTTATATTTAGAGGATTAAGTTTGTCAATGGTGGGATGAAAAATCTTGCGTCCAAATGCATGTTTGCTGCAAATTTTATGAAGCTACCAAATGAAACTTCTAGGCTACCGGGCGATGTCACCTCAATTTTACTCCAAATACAAATATATGTTTATTTACTCAACTTCTTTTATTTATCTGTAAATCTAGTGTATTTAAGACATGTTAATAATGCATTCGATTCACTTGTATTGCTATTTTTGTGAATGATTTTTGTAGCTATTTTGTATCCCATTTTTGTTTTTTTAGTATGTTAAAGGATCATGGCATTATTCTTTACCACCCATTATACGTGAAAGACATTAGTTTGATTGCAACTTGCAAGGATTTAAATTTTAGTTTGTTAACTTCTTATAACCTTATGAAATGAAATGTTCACGTGTGTATCGTTAGAGTATTCCGACTCACTATCACTAAAATTTATAAAAAAAAATTAGAGTGACAAGACGACATCATAATTTAAAGTATGATAGATTGTCGAACTCTAAATACTTACAAATATATTTAGATTTACATTTTTTCAAAGGTTTTCATGGTCAGAGACAGAGCCATAAATTAAACAATGGAGGGAACAAGTTTAAAAAGTATACTTCAGTTAAACACAAAAAATTCAAATGTATTATATAAGAAATTTAAACTTTCAAATATAGAGAGAAAATAGAAAAATTATATGTATGTACATAATATAAAACTTCAATATCTTTATTTTAACATTTTTATTCAAATAAATAGTGTGAAACAGTCCCAGGTTTTCAACACGATTAAGCGTAAACAAGTGCACCTGAGCTAAACCCGAACTTTGATTTGAAATCCTCTTCCCTTGTTAAAGAAGTTATCCACCGCTTTTCCGTTTCATGCAACCAAATTACCAAGCGATGCATCTTCAGCACATGCATTTCCACACACTTATGGTCAATGCCACTGACCACAAACACAAAGTAAATGAACCAACTGTGCCATTAACAGCTTCACTACATCTTCATACAAATTTTCATTAGTAGAAAACAGAAAAGAAAAAATGTTAGGTAAAGTGGTTATTTCTTTCATCTTAGCACTCTTAATCTTCATTCCATGCTCAGTTTTAATCGGAACACTCGACATTCGATCTTATTGTCAACAATCACCGCCGATTATTGCAACTGCTCGGTGCGCCGATGAAGCTCCGTTAAGAGTACCGGCGATTATTGCAACTGCTCCGTCCGCCGATGAAGCTCCGTTTAGAGTACCGGCGATTATTGCAACTGCTCCGTGCGCCGATGAAGCTCCGTTAAGAGTACCGGCGATTATTGCAACTGTTCCGTGCGCCGATGAAGCTCCGTTAAGAGTCTACATGTACGATCTCCATCGCCGGTTCAACGTCGGCATGCTGGACCGCCGGAACACGACGGAAGCTCCGGTGACCGGTGTTGATTATCCGCTGTGGCTTGATAATTCGGGTTTGATGAGGCAGCATAGTGTAGAATACTGGATGATGGGTTCTCTTCTTAACGGTGGCGGTAATGGAAGTGAAGCTGTGAGAGTTTTGGATCCGGAGGTTGCTGATGTGTTTTTTGTTCCCTTTTTTTCTTCGCTTAGTTTTAATACTCATGGTCATCTCATGACGGATCCGGAGACGAAGATTGATCGACAATTGCAGGTATTTGATTGGTTTGACCCCACCTGAATTCATGGCTCGTTTGTTGTGTACTTGTATTCGTTGCAAGTTCCAATAGTATTGCATAGAAGTTGCTTGTGTATTTGTCTGTTACATTGTAAACTTAAAGTTCCATAATTGTGTATTAGTTGAATTGGGATTACTCATTGTTTGGTTCTGCAATGCCATAAATTGATTTTGAATGAATTGATTTTATAAAATTGACTTAAGTAAGAGTGGGTTGAATGTGACTTGGTTTATGTTTGAACTTTGAGTCTAAAAATTACGATTGGAGACAAGCTATAAATACTAGCTTCAAGTTATAATTAGAGGCAAAATCAATTTGATTTGGAAACATCAGACCATGTCAAAATCAATTTTACACCTTAAGAATCAATTCCGCTCCATCGAAAATTGACACCAAACATACACATAATATATTCCACTTGTTAGTGTCTTTTATTGTTTAAAGTTATGTTGTTACCACTTGTTAGTGTTAGTTTTAAGCATGGCTTGTTTTTGGTTCCAGATTGATTTGATGGGATTATTAAGGCAATCCAAGTATTGGCAGAGGTCTGGAGGTAGAGACCACATATTTCCTATGATACAGCCCAATTCATTTAAGTTCTTGCGTGATCAACTGAATGAGGCTATTCAGGTTGTTCTTGATTTTGGTCGTTACCCCAAAGGCGTGTCTAATTTGAACAAAGATGTAGTGTCTCCATATGTACATGTCGTCGATTCTTTTATAGATGACGAGCCTCCTGATCCATTCGACTCTCGTACCACACTGCTTTTTTTCAGAGGGAGGACGCGCCGTAAGGATGTAGGTATTTAGCCTTCATGAGATATAATTGAAAGAATAATGTGGAGTTCTTTAAATTTACAAGCAACTTGATTTTTGGTGTATGTGATGTTTGCAGAAAGGCATTATTCGTGCTAAATTCACAAAGATATTAGCTGGTTTTGATGATGTTCACTACGAACGAAGTTTTGCTACGGGAGAAAACATAAAATTGGTATGAAGTAAGTTATGCATGAAGTTCATAACTTTTACGGTTTTCACATATATGTAGCTGAAAAATTTGTGCTTATTAAACATCTCATTAGTTGAAAGGTCATCTTTTACTTGCATTTTGATACTGAGGTTCTATTTGCTTTTTATGAACAAAATGAAATGTCTTGGAAGTGTGAGCACATTCTTTTATGTTTTCAACTATTATCATCAATTCTTGGAAGAAAATTTCTTATTTGTAAAAGAGTACTTGTAGTTCCTAGCATTTAGATTGTTCCTCTACTACCAAAAACATTCATGTAGTTAACCTTTACAATGGAAGAATCACGATCAATTAATTGTTTTTCTCCCTTGCATCTTTCTTTGCGTTGTTGTCGTTTTTGTTGATAATGAAAAGAACATTAACTATAGTATCCTTCATGCTCTGCTATTACAGTCTTCTAAAGGGACGCGTTCATCAAAATTCTGTTTGCATCCAGCAGGAGACACACCTTCCTCTTGCCGCCTTTTTGATGCAATCGTTAGTCACTGTGTTCCTGTTATTGTGAGTGATAAAATTGAACTCCCATTTGAGAGTGAGATTGACTACTCTCAGTTCTCATTGTTTTTTTCTTTTAAAGAAGCACTGGAGCCAGGCTACATGATCAATCAGCTTCGCAGTTTTCCAAAGCAGAACTGGACTGAAATGTGGAGGCAGCTTAAGAACATCTCCCATCATTATGAATTTCATTATCCACCAGAAAGGGAAGATGCTGTAAATATGCTGTGGAGACAGATCAAGCACAAGCTTCCAGCAATCAGACAATCTGTTCATAGAAGCCAGAGGCTTAAAATACCAGATTGGTGGAAGAGATGATTTTCAGATCTCTGATCCATCTTCCCAGACCTTGTACATTCGTTCTCCAATTAAGTTGCTGCTTAATAATGTGCTGTCTTGTTGGTCCTTGAGGTCCATGAATTTATGATTAATGTTTTCAAAGCTTGAATAGAATTCAGACAAGGGATTATCAGTGCTAGTCAATTCTTTGTGGGTGCTTCAATGATTAGGGCGATGTTAAATGTTTCAACATCTTTTCTGAAACAATTTAGATTGAAGGACACAGGTTGTACAAAGTACCACTGTGAAATTTATGTACTATAGTCTATTGTGAAAAATAAATAAATTATATTTGCAGCTCCATAGCTCAAAGTCTAAACTAGACTAAAAGCATGTTTGATTGTAAGCTGTAAATAGTTTTTTCTAACATGCTGAGCTGAGATAGATTCAATGCAGAAGCTATTTCTTGGAGCTGAGGTAGATTTTATTTTTCTGCACAAGTGTAGGACAGTGAAAACTAGAAGTTTGCCAAATATGGTGAATGGTCGTTGTTGACTATGACCGTTTGACTGCAAATTTGGGATCAATTTTTCTTACCTTATCATAAATATTTGAATATTTTGTTCCCTTTCTCTCTTGAGACGGTTACACCCACCCAGTTCATATGTTTTTGTTTTCGTCACATGAACAGTTTATTTTACATTTAATCAGCGTGCTAAAAAAGAAAACAAATAACTTCAGTCAAGAAAAATAAAAACAAAAATAAAATATATGAATAATGAATATAATAAAGAATAAATAATTTATTATACGTAACACAAAATTCCATTTGCAAGTAGGAGAAAGCACCCACAATTGATAATAGAACCCTAGGTCTGTTTTGTTTCGCGTTTGGATACATACGGCACTGAAACACGATAAAATTTTAGTTCTTCTACAAGGGACTAAGAACAGAGTACTACACAACTGAAGATTATGGTGCAGCACTTGAAAATCATACGGACATTGTTAGGATCAGCTTCCTCTACCGCACTCTTCAGGTCATCTTCTATCATCAACCATATACATATTTCATTCTTCTTGTTTATGTTAAACCATATACATATTTCATTTGCTATGATGAGAGAAAAACTGAAAGTTAATACTCATCCAATCTCATTTTTTCTAACTATAGTTTTTTTTTCTTGTGTTAATGTTACCAGAAAAAAGGTCTCCTAATCCAAAGTTCCATCGTAAAATAAGTATAACGTGATCAATAATTGTTCCAACAAATTTTTTAATAAAACTTACTTTCTTAAATGATTCGTCATTTAATGGAGCTTTGTATTGGATTGAAATTTTAAAATACTATTTTGATAGAAAAAATCTTGAATATTTTAAAAGATTTTGTTGGATTGTGTTGATTTTATGAGATTTTAAAAGAGATTTTTTGAAAGACTTTTTATAACCAAGATTCTTGATGCAAGATTTTAATAAATTTTAGAGGACTTTATGGATTTTAGAGATTTTAAATGGGTCAATGAATTTTGAAGATATCGTACATTACGGTGTAGTAGACATATAGATCAGTAGAAAAAATAAATAAAATTGTTAAAATAAAGTATAGTAGTTATAAATCAATCACAATAATAATAAATTAGTCAACCTAAATAGTATTATTGATCAACGAACGTATAGACTATTAGACGGTTGTCTAAAAAAAAGAAAACTCTTAGAAGGTAGTATTACTAGCATCTTAAAAATTCTGGGCACATGATTGATTATAATAATTTGATATATAATAAGTAGACGGATAAGTTCTGTTAAGTAAAATGAAAGTCACGGGTATGAAGATTTCGACAATTATATTTGGCAAACAAAAAATATAAAATGGGACTGTCAAGGCAGAACAGAAAAGAATTTGGGAAAGTATCACAAAATCTCATGAGTTTGTGTGAGATTGTTGGATAAAGGTAATGCAACTAAAAAGTCTCACACAATCTATTCAACACATGAATCTATTAAAATCAGCCTAATTTTCAATACCAAAAGACATTTTATAAGTTTTTAGAAATTTCATCGTAGTTCAATTGGTAGGGACAAATGCATAATATATGCAGGGGTCGGGGTTCGAACCCGGACACCCCACTTCTCCACATTAAATAAAATGTGTGAGCTCCAACCACTAAGCTAGCAGACCAAAAAAAAAAAAGTTTTTAGAAATCTCAATTAAATACCAACATATTTGGTTGTCTTAATTGAATACCATATGATTTGTTTAGATTTTATAAAAGTCATGATTGAATATCACAAACTTATTTAAATCATAAAAATCCTTTGAAATCTCAATCCAATATACCCCAGAAGTTATCAAATCTAACGACTACGAATTATTTTAACATTTTTAACAAAAATTGTGAAACAGTCGCAGCTTTTCAACCCGATTAAGTCTAAACAAAGTACACCTGAGCTAAACCGAAACTTTAATTTGAAATACTCATTTTTAAATCCTCTTCCCTTGTTGAAGAAGTTATCCACCGCTTTTCCGTTTCATGCGCGAAGTACAAAACTCAAAAATAGTAGCTAACACATGCTAATCAAATTATTCTGATGCAAACAAATTACCAATATACTCAACCTCCAAACCAAGCAAATGCAATGCATCTTCAGCACATGCATTTCCAAACAAACACAAAGTAAATGAACCAACTGTGCCATTAACAGCTTCACTACGTCTTCATACAAATTTTCATTAGTAGAAAATTAAATTATATACAGAAAAGAAAAAATGTTAGGTAAAGTGGTTATTTCTTTCATCTTAGCACTCTTAATCTTCATTCCATGCTCAATTTTGATTGGAAGTGGAACACTCGACATTCGATCTTATTATCAACAATCACCGCCGATTATTGCAACCTTGCCATGCGAAGATGAAACTCCTCTCAAAGTTTACATGTACGATCTCCCTCGCTGGTTCAACGTCGGAATGCTGGACCGCCGGAACACGACTGAAGCTCCGGTGACTGGTGTCGATTATCCGCTGTGGCCTGATAATTCGGGTTTGAAGAGGCAGCATAGTGTAGAGTACTGGATGATGGGTTCGCTACTCAACGGTGGCGGCAATGGAAGTGAAGCGGTGAGAGTTTTGGATCCGGAGGTTGCTAATGTGTTTTTTGTTCCGTTTTTTTCTTCGCTTAGTTTTAATACTCATGGTCATCACATGACGGATCCGGAGACGGAGATTGATCGACAATTGCAGGTATTTGATTGGTTTGACCCGACCTGAATTCATGGCTCGTTTGTTATATTCGTTGCAAGTTCCAATAGTATTTCATAGAAGATGCTTGTGTATTTGTCTGTTAGAATGTAAACTGAAAGTTCTATAATGGTATTAGTTGAATTGGGATTACTCATTCAAAATTAAGTTAAAAGTATATTGAGTGTTTGGTTCTGCAATGCCATAAATTGATTTTATAATATTGACTTTAGTTATAAGTGGGTTGAATGTGACTTGGTTTATGTTTTTGAACATATTTAAGTAGAAGTGAGTTAACCATATTTGGAGTCTAAAAATTACGTTTGGAGACAAAAGCTACAAATCCTAGTTTCAAGTTATAATCAATTTTAGAGGCAAAATCAATTTTACTTGGAAACATCACAACATGTCAAAATCAATTTTTTATCTTTAGAATCAATTTCGCTCCATCGAAAATTGACACCAAACATACACATAATTTTCCACTTGTTAGTTTCTTTTATTGTTTAAACTTATGTTGTTTACCACTTGTTAGTTTTAAGCATGGCTTGTTTTTGGTTCCAGATTGATTTGATGGGATTATTAAGGCAATCCAAGTATTGGCAGAGGTCTGGAGGTAGAGACCACATATTTCCTATGACACATCCCAATGCATTTAGGTTCCTGCGAGATCAATTGAATGAGTCTATTCAGGTTGTTGTTGATTTTGGTCGTTACCCCAAAGGTGTGTCTAATTTGAACAAAGATGTAGTGTCCCCATATGTACATGTTGTTGATTCCTATATAGATGATGAGCCTCATGATCCGTTTGAGTCTCGCACCACACTGCTTTTTTTCAGAGGGAGGACGCACCGTAAGGATGTAGGTATTTTGCCTTGCTGAGATTTAATTGAAAGAATAATATGGAGTTCTTTAAATTTACAGGCAACTTGATTTTTGGCGTATGTGATGTTTGCAGAAAGGCATTGTTCGTGCTAAATTCACAAAGATATTAGCTGGTTTTGATGATGTTCACTACGAACGAAGTTTTGCTACAGGAGAGAACATAAAATTGGTATGAAGTAAGTTATGCATGAAGTTCGTAACATTTACGGCATTCACATATATGTAGCTGAAAAATTTGTGCTTGTTAAACATCTCATTAGTTGAAAGGTCATCTTTTACTTGCATTCTGATACTGAGATTCTATTTGTTTTTTATGAACAAAATGAAATGTTTTGGAAGTGTGAGCATGTTCTTTTATTATGTTTTCAACTAATACCATCAATTCTGGGAAGAAAATTTCTTCTTTGTAAAAGAGTACTTGTAGTTCCTAGCATTTAGATTGTTCCTCTACTACCAAAAACATTCATTTAGTTAACCTTTGCAATGGGAGAATCACGGTCAATTAATTGTTTCTCTCCCTTGCGTCTTTCTTTGCTTTGTTGTCGTTTTTGTTGATAATGAAAAAACATTAACTATAGTATCCTTCATGCCTCTGCTATAACAGTCATCTAAAGGGATGCGTTCATCAAAATTCTGTTTGCATCCAGCAGGAGACACACCTTCCTCTTGCCGCCTTTTTGATGCAATCGTGAGTCACTGTGTTCCTGTTATTGTGAGTGATAAAATTGAACTCCCATTTGAGAATGAGATTGACTACTCTCAGTTCTCTGTGTTCTTTTCTTTCAAAGAAGCACTGGAGCCAGGCTACATGATCAATCAGCTTCGCAGTTTTCCAAAGCAGAACTGGATTGAAATGTGGAGGCAGCTTAAAAACATCTCCCGTCATTATGAATTCCATTATCCACCAGAAAGGGAAGATGCTGTAAATATGCTGTGGAGACAGATTAAGCACAAGCTTCCAGCAATCAGACAATCTGTTCATAGAAGCCAGAGGCTTAAAATACCAGATTGGTGGAAGAGATGATTTTCAGATTTCTGATCCATCTTCCCAGACCTTGTACATTCGTTCTCCAATTACAGCGGCATCGCTGAAAGGGAACAATATATTGACACAACCACTTCAAATATAAAAATCTTAAGTAAAGATTTGATAGCATTTTGATACGTGATTTATTTTAGTCCATGGCCTCTGATTTGGCTGATGTTTTCACCTCATTTGGGGTCATGATTTTCATCTATATTCTCTGTGCGGATGGAGATTCAAAGATTTTATTCCACTTCTGAAACCCCGATGGCTTCTTTTCTTTCTGATCGTTTTGGTTGAATGCGGACGCTGGTTGCTCAAGTGAGAAGATATGCTCTCGGGATTTATCGAAAAGCCAAAGGTACCTGTGCATATGCCACATGAAAATGGTCATTTGAGGTTTCTTTTAGGGTTACTGCCTGACTGTTAGAGTTCAGTAAGTAGAGGAGGGAAAAGGACATATAAACAACAAAAAGAGATTACAATAGCTTACTGTTTTATTCAACCTATTACTTTGTACATATTTCATTCATTGAAAGAGAATAGTAAATTTCTTTAGAATTCCTTTGATTATGGAATTTATTTTCTATGTGATGCTCGTTGGTTTGAAAGTTTTTTAGTCTAATATGAAGCTTAAGAAAGGAAATTAGTCTATTCCAAATTCAAGCCACGTGACAAATGTTAATGATAACTTATAAATGATCTACCAATTAAGTATTAAGGGTGACATTCACACACCAAACCCAAGTTCTTTTAGATGATGGCCTGTTTACTCTGTTTTCTTGTTGAGATAATGGCCTACTATTAATCTGAGTTTGTAAGAACACTCTCATGGAGGTGGTCTCTATATAATAAGCATACCCGTCAAAACATATCCACAGTTATAAATAATTGAGTGCTAGCGATACTAATTCTAATAATTTCTTTCTTAGCACTCACTCTCTTATTTAGTGATAAGTATACATGTTCCGCCATTTTAAAAATGGACCCGACATAAAGTCCTACAAATATTTCACTTGATAAAAAGAAAATGTTAGATTGAATGTCGGTAGCACAACTCCACTTATTTATTGAGTATTGGTGGGCATTTAGTTGCTGCTTGATAATGTATTGTCTTGTTGGTCCTTGAGGTCCATGAATTTATGATTAATGTTTTCAAAGCTTGCATAGAATTTAGACAAGGGATTCAGTGCTAGTCAATTCTTTGTGGATGCTTTAATGATTAGGGAGATGTTAAATGTTTCAACATCTTTTATGAAACAGTTTAGATTGAAGGACACACGTTGTACAAAGTACCACAGTGAAATTTAATGTACTATAGTCTTTTGTGAAAACAATTTATATTTGCAGCTCCACCATAGCTCAAAGTCTAAACTAGACTAAATGCACGTTTGATTGTAAGCTGGAAATATTTTTGTCTTGGAGCTTCAGTTCAGTTTCATCGTGTGATTTTATTTTTCTGGCTTGATATGCTAAGTGTAGGACAATGAAAACTAGAAGTTTGCCAAATATGGTGAGTGGTCGTTGTTGACTATGACAGTTTGACTGCAAATTTGGGATTATTTTTCTTACCCTATCTAAGGGATCAAAATATTTGAATATTTTGTTCCAATTTTCTCTTGAGACGGTTACACCTACCCAGTTCATATGTTTTTGTTTTGGTTACATGAATAATTTGTTTTACATTTAATCAGCGTGTTAAAAAAGAAAACAAATAACTTCAGTCGAGAAAAATAAAAATAAAATATATGAATAAAATAAAGAATAAATAATTTATTAACACAAAATTCCATTTGCAAGTAGAAGAAAGAATCCACAATTGATAATAGAACACTAGGTCTGTTTTGTTTCGCGTTTGGATACATACGGCACTGAAACACGATAAAATTTTAGTTCTTCTACAAGGGACTAGGAACAGAGTACTAAACAACTGAAGATTATGGTGCAGCACTTGAAAATCATACGGACATTGTTAGGATCAGCTTCCTCTACTGCTCACTCTTCAGGTCATCTTCTATCATCAGCCTTTATTCATATCATACATATACATATAAACTCATTTCATTCTTCTTGTTTATGTTAATCCATTTGCTATGATGAGAGAAAAACTGAAAATTAATACTTATCCAATCCTATTTATAATAGACATATTTGAATCACCAAAAGTTAATGTAAAGTTTGTGTATTAATTACATATACATAAACTTTTATTGATTTGAGGGAGTATAAGATAATGTATTAAAATTGGAAGGATCCAATGTTATGTTTACCAACCCAAAAAACTAGATAGATAGGTAGAGATAGATAGATAGTAATCAATTTCAGTGCCAAATTCGGTGTTGTTTGTTTCGTAACGTAAACAATCATCAAAGATACGTGGTGGCTAGGGAGGGTCCACCAATGTGAACTTGGTCAAACCAAACTACATTAGAAGACAGGGTTGGTTATTAATGGAGTTGTTTTGTTGTTACTACTTGTTTCAGCGTGTAAGTGAGTGGAGGAATAAACAAGAACCATGATGGGAGTGGTGGGTACGAGGAGTTACCAAACCAAAAACAACTAAACTAATTTAGAGGTCACAATTAAAGAAAAAAACATAAAAAGACAAAGGAAAAGGAAAAAAAAAGAATTTAAATTTTATGTGACACATCACATGGAGAGGATAACATAACAAAATATTATTAGATGTATACTTGTATAGTAGTAATGATTAATCTTAATATGTCCACGTGGCTTAATGTGGTCCCATATTCCCAACAATACACCATAGCTCATGGCTTGTCTATGTCATTTTGCTTATTATGTTTTGTCGGGGCAAAAGACGACAATGCACACTGTTGAAAAATTACCACACTTTCTTCTCCACTATACTGTTTGATTACCTGCTTTGTAATCAACTTGTTGTATAATAAAGGCCATACTTGAACTTAGTGATATTGGCTTTGTGAAAAAGAAGAGTGTTGAAATGAGGAACTCTTCTGATTGGTTATATGCAGATGATGCTGCAACATGTGGTTCCCCTTATTGGATTGGTAAAGGACTCACTTGTGTTTGCTTCAAGCCTAAGGGAAACTGTCAACCAATCTGCATTAATTTGACTCCTTTACAGGTATGTGTTTTACTTAATTACTTGCCTACTTTGTAGTTATGTATTAATTTCATTAATTAGTTGCATAATTTTTAAGCTTTCTATTGTTGTTCTTCTACATGAATTGAATCATCTGCTACAAGTGAAGTTGTCATAGCTGCGTTTTTTTTAACTATTTGATGTCTACCTCTGAGTTTGAAAGGTTGCATTAGTTGTATAGGTACTATGTCATGATGTCATTATCAAAAAAAGTGAATATAATGTAGCTAGGGTTTTAATGTTATTGGAAGTCTAGTTTGTTTTCTTAGATTAATTGCAGAAAGAATGTTTAGTATGCATCTGAAATTTGATTCCAAACATGTGTGTTTGTGTTTTCCACATATCTTTTTGTCACAAATATATTGAGGACTGATAGCATTGGGTAATAATAGAGGAGATGGTTCGGTGTTGGGGTATAGGCTTGTTCAAAAAATTAGACAGATGTTGTAATTGGAAATCAAAAATAGCCATGTGTATCGTGAAGCAAACTTCTGTGCGGATGGACTTCTGTGTTGGAGATTGAAGCTAAAGAAAGATTCACTATTTTTTAGGACTGCCCTGATCAAATTAGGCATTTTTTCCTACTGATATCCCTGGAGTTGCAACTCCGCATGTAGTTGTTTTGTAATTTTCTCCTTTTTGGGCTACAGCCCTCTTGTATTCCAGAAAACAATGAGTGACATTTTTTTTCTTTGCAGGAGGAAAGACTTAGAAGATTAAAACGTCGAATGAAAGTTTTCTTTGATGCTTCAAAGCTTGATCACCAGGTATATATTTTATTCTATAACTTTTGGTACTTTCATGTGTTTTCATATTTTACTTTGCATCAAGTAAGCATATTCTGTTGAGTGATTTGATGTAACTCTTTCAAGGACAGGATGCTTTGAGAGCTCTTTGGTCTGCTTCCTTCCCTGGT
>Ga0099826_10000466_pt1 | contig 19529 bp, 10 predicted proteins | sample Mtrugardesep15_FD_76830 | JGI IMG/M metagenome (GOLD analysis project Ga0099826, IMG submission 76830) | Root nodule microbial communities of legume samples collected from California, USA - M. trunc garden sep15 | ecosystem: Host-associated > Plants > Roots > Nodule | place: USA: California... | reverse complement strand
TAATTTTGATTTCAGATGGAATCTAACAGCAAATGCAGCAAGGCCAAACCCACAAGGATCATACCATTATGGAAAAATTACTCCTACAAAGACAATTGTATTAGCCAATTCAGCACCATTAATTAACGGAAAATTACGTTACGCTGTTAACAAGGTTTCCTATGTAAACTCTGATACACCACTCAAGCTTGCGGATTACTTCAACATTCCTGGAATTTTCAGTGTGGATTCAATCCAAAGCATTCCTTCTAATGGTCCTGCTTATGTAGCTACCTCAGTATTGCCAACTTCTCTCCATGACTTTATTGAGCTTGTTTTCCAGAATGATGAAAACACAATGCAATCTTGGCATCTTGATGGTTATGATTTTTGGGTTGTGGGGTATGTAACCTTTTTTTATTTGCTTTAGAAATAATCATCGTTGCTTAAAATTGTTTTAAGGGGGAGATAATGATGATGTTTATTGTGATGATTACAGTTATGGTTTTGGCCAGTGGACCCCAGCCAAGAGAAGAATATATAATTTAGTCGATGCCCCGACCAGGCACACTGCACAGGTAACTTTTTAGTCCGAGTCCGAAATTTACAACACTTATACACTCCATACTAATCATTTGCGTTAGATTTTGATGGTACATATACGTAACTAAAAATAAAAATCTACTTGACAAGACATATAGCAGATTTGGATTGTGTACGTTATCACTGCATGCGGTCAATCACGTTTGGACCATCTAATCGGATGACGTTTATTTAAAATAAGTGAATATATGATATTAACATGTGTAATTTTCATCGTTTTGGTATGCTTACTTGGTGTGCTTCAAATTTTTATAGGTGTATCCAAACTCTTGGACTACCATATTGGTGTCGTTGGACAACCAAGGTATGTGGAACCTGAGGTCTGCAATCTGGGAACGTCAGTATCTTGGGCAACAATTATATCTTAGGGTTTGGACCGATCAACGTAGCCTTCGGAATGAATATAACATTCCAACTAATGTATTGCTTTGTGGTAAAGCCACTGGACATCACGTTTAATATGTTATCAACAACCAATTTTATGGTATTCATCTTCTATTCTTGAGTGTTTGACTGCAAAAGAAATTTCAAGGAAAAATGATAGAGAGTTTCTAAATTATGTGGCTGTTTTACTCTTGTGTAAATTTGATGAAGACAATCTTTTCTTAAAATTTCATTGCTCATTTTTGCATATGATTTTGCAATTAATTTCCTAGTTGGTCATTGAAATTCATATAATACTGTGAAAATGAACGAGGTTATATTTTGCAAAAATTGTGCTTTATTGGATGTGTACATTTCAATTGACTTTAAGGGTGATAAAAAGTTGGAGCAAAATAGGACAATCAAAATTCAAAGAGTTGCAAAGACGAAATACTCACTAGAATCATATTGAGATATTAGCTTTGAAATAGATGACACTCCCTCCCTCCAACAAGTTGTGATAATCGGGAAAGATAAGAACAAGTGATATGCATCCTCAATAGGACTGGCTCAACAAATATGATGTCTAAGAAATGTCAAGACGCAGCCTTTGTTAAGTCTATAATAGTGTTCGAGTAAAATTATTAAAAAAAATTCTTAAATTTTATTTTTTACACGTTTTAAAATACAAATTATTTATTAAACTAATGTAATCATTAACCAGCGGGTGTTGGGTCTAGTAAAAGAGACTAAACTCTTGCAACTTAGCAAACTAAGGTTTAAATCATGGTTGAGAGAAGCACCTACATTTTGTATCCAACATGCCTTGAATAAATTACCTTCCGTGAAAGGATCTTATGAGAAAATACTAATGTGTTATCCCTTTTAATTAAGTGTGAAATGTTTTGTTTCAAAGTAGCTGAGCGAAGGTTGGAGACCTGATCTTTGGTAATATAATTGTGTGATAAGTCTGGTACTCTATTTTTTGTGGTAGTGTTTTTTTTTTTTGGTAGTGATACTCTTTTTTTTTGTTACAAAAAAGAAGGCAGAGCCCAGGTAGTGATACTCTATTAAGATAAGATAAGAAGTAATCAATTTTTAAATATTTCTTTTTCATTTGATAAAAAAGACAAGCAATTTAATCTTTATTGAGATGATATTAGTTTTTCTTAATATATTATTAATTTTGGATTTGAAACTAACAAAATATCAGACATTTTTATTAACTAACTTTAAAAAAAATATTGAAGGCCTAAGGCGATTGTCTTGATGGCCTTATCTTTGCACCGGCCAACCTCAAAACGATTACAACACAAATTGTTAAAAAAGAAAATCAACATATTTTCTTTGCAAGTTAAGTATGGCCATGAGACAACCTCTACAAATTCTCCATGAAAAAAGCTTCAAGAGAGGGAAAACTTGTGGTCTATTTGGGAAGAGGATTTTGGAGGAGAGAGGAGAGGATGACTTGTTTTTCTTTTCTAAAAATTATGCAAGTAAGAAAATGTTTTTAAAAATCATTAAGAATAACTAAATTATTAAATGATCATATATCATGATATTCTTTCAATTTTTTGAAAGACGATTGTCTTGGTGGCCTTTATCCTTGAATCGACCATGTTCGATATAAAAACCACACAAATTGCACACAACAAGGGACAACTAATTAAGAACTCAACTCACCTAAGATCACACCTTCTATTTGATATATTTTTTCTTTTCTGTTTTTGGTTGGGTTCTTGAAGTTTCCTATCAAGATTAATATATAATTCTTTATTCTTTTCCTCACATGCATTATTTTTCTGTCAATACCTGAATATACCTAGCAACACTCAAATTTTCAATTCTCTCTCAATGATAAAATCCACTAGTCATTCTTTTCCTTTCTACACATTGTTGATTTCTTTATTTCCAAAATCTTGAAAAGCAAGAGTTTTTGACAACATACTTCAACTAACCATTTATTCATATTTTCTTGGAGAAGATCATGAAAAGAAATTATCAACTGATCTTTTAGAAGTGGTAATTAATTAAGGAGCTTTGTACAATATGGAAGATCAAGAGAAAGGGAATGGCAAATGGAAGCTCAAAATCCAGCCTTCGAATTAACAAGACTTAATGTAGATGATGATAAGCTTGTCTGAATGATTCATCAAGGTCTATTAAAAAGAGTTGGTATGAAAGATGAAGCAATGGTAAGCATTATCAACAATTATGTGAATATATTAAATTTGGTCCTATTATTGGATCAAGATCAAGCATTTGCCAAAATTGCAAGAAAACCCACAATAAATTGATGATGTTCATTCTTTTAGCCTCATTGCCATTTTAGCTTCTAGCCATATAGATCATAGATAATCAAGCAATTAAAATTTATTCATTTTAGTCTAATAAACATTTATCTTCTATCCATAAAGATCATGGATAGTTAAACAATCAAAATTCATTATGTTTACCTTAAAGAAGCTAAAATAGATAGTTAAGCCATCGATATTCATGGATAGTTAAGTCATAAAGATCATGAATATTGATTGCATTTTAGCCTCTTTTTATAAAAAGAGATCATGAATATTGATCGCATTTTAGCTAATGAATAGAAATTCACTTTTTAAGATTAAAAATAAAAAAAATAAAAAAAATTGATAGTTAAGCCATCAATATTCGTTTTTTTTATATTTGGAAAAATATTCAATCTTTATACATTTTGGCTTCTATAAAGGAAATTGATAGTTAACACATTACTTAAATTAGTTTTTAGAGACTAATTTTCACACAATAAACTGTTATATCTGTGACTAACACTAATTTATTGCTATATGAATAAATTGTTATATGTGTGACTAACAATATTGAATGATTGATGTATAGAAAAAGATAAATGTTTGGGATCGTTAAATATGTCGACATTGTTGTTTAAGACACACATAAAAAAGTTACAGTTCATTTGTCAAAAAGAAGTTACTGTTCCAAAATAAAATATAAACAAAAATTAAAGTAGTAACTTTTTGCTTATAGTATTTCATTTTGAATAGAATACTTCATTATTGATGGAAGTAGCTTGGATCCCGATGTTTACTACTCACTCATCTCACTCCATGTTGAATCACATTACCGAGCATGTGACATAGCCATAATTTAGTGCTATATATTGTTTTGACCAGTAACATTATATTACAGTTCTTAACACACTTGCTATTGTTGACTTAAATTCATAGATTTACTAATATGAGTTATGTTTTATTTTTAAAAAAAAAAAAAGTATGTTAACAAGTGTTAAATATGTAAAAGAGAATTTCATATAGAAAGAAGTCACGTAATTTGACAAGGTCCGAACCAATTTAATCAAAAGGGTCCTTCCTTAGATATAGGAGATGAATTTGTAACTATGTTTCCTATAGATCTGTTCCTATATATATATGATCAATTGCAGAGTAATTATGCTGGCCTTATTTGACTTAGCAAGAGGAGTGTTGACTTAATCGATTCCAAAACTAGTTGACTTTTATAAAACACCTTATCAGTAATTACACGAGGCACATTATTTATTCCCTATCACTTCTTAAAATAAAAAATCCATCATTCAGTCACTCACTATCAAAAAATCGCTCTTGAATGATTTAATTTTTTTTGCTTAATTTCTCTATTAAAAACTTTTAAAATATAGTTATACGTTTTAAAAGAAGGTTGAGATCAACTTTAAAATACTCTGCAATATTTTTCACGAAGTCATTTCTTATATTAAGAAATCTTAGTATCAGTACTATTGAACAAATTAATTTGATATGATCAATCTCATAACTCATTTAAGGTCAAAGTTATCCCACAAAAATTGATATCATGTGGATTCGAAGCACACGAAACCTTAATATCATAAGCCACACTTGTTTGGGTGCAAATCTAAATAAAAATAATTTAAACACACATACATCAAAGTATATATTATTTACTTGTTTTAAAAAAAATATACATTGTTTAATTCACTTTTCTTTTACTAATAATAACAAGTTGAAAATTTGTCAAGGTGCACAAGTACAGAGATTAAACATAGTCAGATCCAATGCTAAAAAATACTCAAATATGCATGTTAAACTGCACCTTTCATTGCATCACTTTTGCAAGCTGAATGGTTCCTAGAAATTCACAACCAAGTAATTTCACAAAATTCATGATCTCTTTTTTGAGTTAAATTTCAGAACCATGCATCATAATTCTTTTTCCAACATTCTTTTATTCACTAGAAATCGCGTTTTACGAACTCATGTGCACTTGCCATCTGCAAGGAAGGAAAAATGTGACATTGTGGAATGCAAGTAGGAAAGATGGAATTATATAAGCAACAATTTCAGAGTCCAAATGAAATAATTAATGAATTCAACATCGATCCATACTATTCGATCACCTTGTCCAAAAATATGCTTCCTCATCCACGTTACACCTCTTCAATTGTTTCTACCTAGTTGAAACTTTAAACCATAAAAATGAGACTCGTATACATATATAATAATAATCTACCATATAAACGTAAAGAGCAAGATATGAAAATTTCCTATTCATGCATGTATTTATTTGAACATGTACCATATATAAGTACGGGTACTAGAGAAAAATAGTAGACTTTTTTTATTTGACAAGTGAAAAATAGTAGACTTCGTAGCCAAACCTAGAGACAAAAAATTATCTATCTCTAACTTGTTTCTCATAAATCTAGTGCTGAAATAAGAAATAAATTTCATGTTTTTTATTTTCTAAAATTTTCCAACAAATGGATCCAACTCATCTTATTGTCACCTTTAATACTTCTTTGAGGTTGTCCAACCAAGTATATGTAGTATATCTAAAGGTCCCGTAACAAAACAATGCGAAATTCTAATACAACTCTTAATTTCTCTTGGACATGACTCCGTAAAACTTCAATAATAACAACAACAATAAAAAACATGTCGTAATTTTGATAAACTATCGTGACATCTCGTAACACATTTAAAGATCAAAACGACAGTTTACTTAAAAAACAAGAAAATCTCATGCTCATCATCATGCATGGATGAATTTTCTCTCTGTCCGCGTTATAGCTAGTTAGTAGCTGTATGTGAAACTTCAATTAAAATGATAACAATAATGAATGGAATTTAATTTAATTTAATAATGTTATAGATTTATTTAGATATAGGGTCGTAGAATTTACCCAAATGTATAAGCAATGATAACTGGAAACTAATAAATGAGGATCCGTTATCGGTTGCGCCGCAACCGCTTTGTTTAGATCTAAACTCCCTCCTTCTCCTTCTTTTCGCGCCAACACCGACTCATCTTAGTTCACATTTTCACCAATTAAATTATTTGAATAAACTTATACTAAATCTTAAGCAATCCATGATATAACAAAGTCCATGTTTATATTATTAGTTTTTATAAGTAACGCGGTTGGATCTTGCTTACTTCAAGAAATTCTAGTCAACTTCGTAACATGTGAGCTTTTAATTTTGAAAATATTAAACAAAACAAATTAATGTGTAATGTTGATAATGCATGTGGTTGTAATTTGCACATACATCCATTTTTGTACTCAATCTTAATATATATAGGATTGCCTCTATCACTGTATACTCCATCCTCATATTAGTTCTTCTCATTCTCAATTCCTCTACTCAAGAGGAAGTTAGGGTTTTAATTTGGTACGTTTCAATTTCCTCGTTGAATCTCAACTCATAAAGCATTATTTTCTTATGTAGTTTTTTGACATGCAATGTTTTTGGTTTGTATAGTAGTGGTGAATGGTGATACATTTTACAATAACTTCAATTTAAACTTTAATTAGTGTTTCAATTTTCACCATATATACCAACCACAAAATCATAAGTGCATGTTCCGAGTTATAACGAGCTTTACAAAATCAAAGTGTTACCGTCATTTTGTTAAAGTTCTAAAATGAAGGAAGCCAAAATTACGGCAGCACATAGTGGTTTTGCTAAAATCGTTAATCTAAACATGCACCAAGTCATGCAAGATTTTTTTGGATCATGCCATCATCTAAGTATGCCAAAAACATTAAGCTATAAGATGAAAATACATTAATTCTCCAATATTGTACAAACTAGAATAGTAATTCCATCATTGTAGATATCTTTCTCTTTATGTTCTATTAAGTCATATATTTGAAATTTATAGGGTATTATTTTCTTAGGCAAGATGAAGCAAGCCATTATCACTCCAATTTTTCTTGGAATTTTGGCATGTTGGAGTGTAATTTCGGTTACTGCAGAAGACCGATATCAGTTCTTCACATGGGAAATTACAAAGGGAACAATTTTTCCTCTTGGTGTTCCTCAAGAGGTTAGTCTATTTTTCCACTACTGTTTGAAATGTCAATTCTTTCACATTTGAAATAATTATTCATATTTATTTACTCTTTTACCAGGGCATTCTTATCAATGGCCAATTTCCAGGCCCAACAATTGAAGCCATCACTAATGACAACATTGTTGTGAATGTGATTAACAAGTTGGATGATAAATTCCTCATTACTTGGTTAGTGATCTGATCCACTATGAGTTGTTAAGTCAATCACTAATTCAAGCATTGAAAGTAAAGAAAATCTAAAATATTTTCTAAGTTTAAATTTTTTTCGATCACATTAATCTTTTTGTATCGTCAATTTGACACTTTGAATTATTTTCTGTAGACAAATGTTGTTTAGAGTCTTTTATAGGATGAGATAAAGTTTTAATATGTGTTATAAATGAGAACAATTCTCGACTTTTAAAGTTGATATTGTAAGATTTAATTAGGTCAAATCCAAATTCTGAAAAATGTGATTAAAGAGTGTAAATTTTAGAGGCATAAAACCTTTTTAATTTTTTGGTTCTAATGAGTTAAACCCAACCCAAATTCACATATACTAAGTGTTGAGAAATGAGAATCTATGCAATATTTTACCGCATGAATTGTGATTTGTGCATTAATTAATTATTTTTGTTGTGTAACATAAAACAGGAGTGGTATAAAACAGAGAAGGACATCATGGCAAGATGGAGTTTTAGGAACCAATTGCCCAATCCCTCCTAACTCAAACTGGACATACAAATTTCAAGTAAAAGATCAAGTTGGAACCTACACATATTTCCCAACAACCAAAATCCATAAAGCAGCTGGGGGTTTTGGTGGATTCAATATTGCTCAAAGGTCAACTATAGCCATTCCATATCCTGCCCCTGATGGAGAATTCACCCTGCTTGTTGGTGATTGGTCCAAGACCAACCACAAGGTTTGTTAAAAAAAATCACAAGCGAAAAGACGCGCACTCACGTGTCCGTTCTGCTCTTTTAATTAGAAACATTTGATCACTAAGATTTTAATTAGAAACATTTTATCGCTAAGATGTGCAATTTAATTTGTACTAGGTGCTAAGGAGACTACTCGATGTTGGGAAGAGTCTTCCATTTCCTGATGCTCTCCTTATAAATGGTGCAAAAGATAGCGCTGTATTTACAGGAGAAGCAGGTAAATTAGGAACAATGATGTAATAACTTTGATAAAAACTTTATAGCCATGATAAATTTGAGTTTTAATTGAAATCATTATCACAAATTAAGTTTGGTTGAAAATTGACTTATTTCAGGAAAGACATACAAGTTCAGAGTGTCCAATGTTGGGTTGGCAACCTCAATTAACTTTAGAATTCAGGGTCATTCATTGAAGCTCATTGAAGTTGAAGGTGCTCACACATTACAAGAAACATATGAGTCACTTGATATTCATGTTGGACAATCTATGACTGTTTTGGTCACACTTGATAAATCAATTGGTGACTATTACATTGTTACATCAACTCGCTTCACTAACCCGACTCTTACTACGACCGCAACCCTTCGTTATTCTGGATCGAATAGTAAGGCCTCAGGTCTATTACCCGTTGGCCCAACTATCGATGTAGAATGGTCCATTAAGCAAGCGAGAACCATCAGGTAAATCAAATAGTTAAAATTTTGTTGACTCAACTTCTTCTTATACACGCAGGACTATGTAGTATGTTTTAAACATATTTCCAATTAAGAATCTTATAAATTTTTAATCATTGACTTTCGACTCTTTTTTTTTTTTCTTTTCAAAGATTGAATTTAACAGCAAATGCTGCACGACCAAATCCTCAAGGATCATTCCACTATGGAACCATCCCTGTGTTGAGGACATTGCAATTGGCAAATTCTAAATCCATTGTGAATGGAAAGTTAAGATATGCAGTAAATGGAATTTCACACGTCAATCCAAGCACACCATTGAAGCTTGCTGATTGGTTTAACATTCCTGGCATCTTTGATCTCAATACAATCAAGGACTTTCCTTCTTCTTCAAGCAAATCTGTCAAACTCGGCACATCCGTCATAGGTTTGATCCTTCATGACTTTGCAGAAATAATATTCCAGAATGATGAAAACACTACTCAGTCATGGCACATGGATGGATCTAGCTTCTATGTTGTTGGGTAAGACAACTAAATTTTTTCCAGTCTAGTTTAACTTAATTATATTTATCAATATAAAAATTACTTAATAATCTTATGTTCATTGAACCCTAATATATTTAGATTTGGCCATGGTAAATGGACACCTGATGTGAGAAGCACTTACAATTTGGTTGATGGTATTACAAGACACACTACTCAGGTTGGTCAATTTTTTTTCGCAAATTCAACTTTTTCTAATAGTCTTCGTGAAATTGGTAGGACGATATGATCGGCAAAACTATCTTCCTAAATTTTTGGCACAACAAGATTATTTAAATTATTTCGAGTTATATTTTAAAATTTTGTTACATTTGATTGATAAGAGTTTTTCTTGCATGCATGGACAAATAGGTGTATCCAAACTCTTGGACTACCATCTTGGTCTCTCTGGACAATAAGGGTATGTGGAACTTGAGGTCTGCAATATGGGAAAATCGGTATTTGGGACAAGATTTGTACATGAGGGTATGGAACAATGAGCAAAGCTTATACACCGAGACCAGTGTTCCTTTGAATGCATTGTTTTGTGGCAAAGCTAAACACTTGCCTAAATTATAAGCATTGCAAGAGGGGTCTACAATTTGATTATTGGCATGATTAAGTTTGTAATTGAGTTTTCTCTTCTTTTTATTCTTAATATATTACTTTGTTTAGAAATTTCAGTTACGAGGGTGTGACTGTCGTGAGAAATGAAAGGAAAAGGGTCATATTTATTTTAGTAAGGAATCCCCTAATTGATTTGATGTTTCATTAGATTATTATTTCTTGTAATCAAAATAAATAATAGTTATGTCACTTCACTCCCATTGTTTCCACAAATGAATTCTTATAATTATAATTTACATGATCAACATTCTTAGTCAATGAGATTGTAAGCCATATGAATATGAAATTGAAATATGATATCTAAGAGAGGAAAATTATTCACATAGACCGTATAGTCATACCTCTAAATCATTCTATTTTTGTTATGAATTCGGACTCAAATTTCACATCAATAAACTTAGATGTGTGAAGCAAAATAGAAGTAGTAATTAATATCAAAGTAATATCAAGCAGCAACAACAATCACCCTGAATCTAATCTAGGAACCAAGTGTAAAGTATAAAACTACACGTAAAAAGATAAAAAGAGAAGAAAAATAAACACACCAAGAAATTTTTATCCAGTTCGGCCTAACAATAAATTGATCTCTTCAATCTACTATCAATGAGTTCTTTTACAAATAGATACAAATGGGTTACAGGAAATTAGCTTCAACAAACTCTCCAAGAACAAAACCTGATTTCTACCTTTTTTACCAATCTCTTCCCAAGAAAAAGAGACTAAATGATTTTTAGTCATCCAAGGTGTTTACAAATGTTTCCCAACCCAAAAGAGCCCTCACCAAAGACTCTCAATCCTAAAGTTATCTCGTTTGTTGATTTTCCAAGTTTCTCTCTCTTGAAACTCTCTCCAAAACATGAAGGATGAAGCCTTATATAATGCACAAAATTCAAGAAAACCGTGTCACGGTTTCACGTTAGTACACAGTACAATACAAACATTATCCACAAAATCGTGTCACGATTTTACCTCTTCGTGCTACAAAAATTGTTGAGACAAACTACAAATTCTTAACCAAAATTGTGTCCCGATTTCGCTAAATTGTGCCACGATTTCTGCCGAACCTTCAATTATTAATTTTGAGACAATTCTCAACATATATCAATCCCTACACATTATGCATCCTCCAACTCTCTCGACACTCAAAATCATCTCCCTACTTCTGATGGGGAATTAACAAATAAACTAATAACAAAGCATATAGATCCAACTTGCAAGAAGGAGAACACAATGATATTTACCCATGTTGGCTCAAAATGACCTACATTTGATTGAGAGAGCAACTCCTCAATTCAGTATTAACGAGTTTCCTACAAAAGAGTTACAAGAAATTAGCCTTCAAGAATAAACCATAATTTCTCATTCCCTCCTCATGTGAGAAATAAAACCCTTTTTTATGTTTAGGCACCTCTATGCTTATCTTGCTCGTCAAGATACTACCTTGCATGCCACATGACTTTCCGATCAAGAAAGTAAACAAGTGAAGCAGCAACCTTGCTTGTGTTGCACTTCAAGAAATAGCCTTGTGATCGATATGTTTTGTTGAGAAAGAAAATCGCCTTGTATTTCTACTTTCTTGAGAAACAAATAACTTTATAGTAAAACAATTTTGAGTCACACACAACACCCACATACTAGAAAACCACACTATGTAGGAGCAGAGATAGTTTCTAATCCAGTGATCAAGACATCTCAATAACTTTGGCGTTGCCTTAAGTGGGAATATTTGGTGGTGGGGTCAAGACTCCAATGGGATTTACTCTATCAACTCAGCTTATAATGTGTTTGCAAAAGTTTCACCTATTGGAGTTGAACTTCGAGAATAGGAGCTCCAAAGTTTTCCTAAAGTCTAGAATAGTTGGGCTCCGTCCAAAGTTATTTCCTTCTCGTTGAAGTTTCTTCTTAATAGGGCACCTACTCATCATAACCTTTTTCGCCATATGGTAATAATGGACTCTAATGTTATCTCGTGTTTGTTTTGTCGACTCCAATTCCCATTTGTTTTTAAGATGTGATTTTTCCCTCCGAGGTTAATGTAATATGTTGTTTTTAGTTTTCTAGGGTTAGAGTTAGATATGCCCCTTGATATGTTCCATTTTTTTTTGTTGCAGTTTTTGTGTCTTATGGTGTAGGGTAGATTGACTTTGGTTTGACATTCGGTTGTATATATGGTCCATCTGAATATTATGTAACGATGATAGTTTCTCTAGTAAGAGTGTGAATATTGAGAGTTGATTGTAGAACTTGTCTTGTGCTTGAGTCGTTTGTTGATTGTGGTGTTGGCTAACTTTGTTAGATATGTGGTTATTTTGTTGGTGAGCCGCAATGTGTTGTCTTACCTTCGAGTTGCTGATTTTGTTTTAGTGCTAATTTGGCCAATACAGTGAGGTTCGGGAATCTGGATAGTTATGTGCAACTTTTTGTTGTTTTTTTTTTCCTAGTTGGTTTTCCTTTTCTAATTTGCAATGGTTCCGTTTTGGTCGCTTTTTTGTGAGTGGATCCTCTTCATTTATAACAAATAAATGAAGATTGTCATTAGAAAAGAGATAAACACAAAAATTAGACGGTGGGTTTTACCACTAAGTGGGTTCCACCATCATTAATTATTTTAATTTTTTTTTAAATATTGTATGTATTTATCTTTCCAAATGAAAGAAACCTTGAATATCCTAAATGGTGAGAATCTGAACTCCTGTTTTTGTAAGGGTTGTGTATCCTTTCGATATAATTTGTCATTTAAAAAGAAAAAGTAGAGCAAGTGAGATAAATTTTGTGAAAAAATATTCTTTGGATTGTTAATAAATAGGATAATGATTGGTGTTTAGAAAATTGATGATGATTCTATTTTTTTCTTTTGTTCTCTCTCGTAGATTAATGGCTTAAGTGGTTGTGCTTGGCATTCTTTAATTTTTTTCTTCTTAGTACTTTTCACTTTCCATATGAAACGGATTTCAATCAATGTTAGCTACATGAAAATTTGTAGATATTGTACTATTGCATTGATTTAATAGTGGAAATTATTAAAAAAAAATTAGCTAGATGATTGTAGTCATTATCCATTCAATTGCTGTTGAAAATTCCAGACCCTTACAGTAGATTGATTTCAAGAGTTGAGGGAATTGCTGGGTACTGTTCAATTGGATGTTTGAATTAAAGGGGAGTATTTATTTTTCTTTGATAAGCAAATTAATATTATGTGAGTACTAGGTACTGTAACCTAAAGACAATTACAAACAACCACTTTGCATACATTCGAAAGGATTGTTAAACCAATTTGCACCTATTCACTCTATGAAGAAACCAATTCCAAGAAAGTGTCTTGATCCCAATCAATTAGTAGGACTACAACAAATTAAAGGGAAGTATTGATTGATTGTATAATTGAAAGTGTTAATAAGACAATTATTAGTTAGTGCAATCACTTAGTTTGTTTTTTCCGTTAATAGTTGTTAACTAAAGTGGGACTACAAGAAGTTCTATCTCTATACAAGATTATCATATATACAGAAGCAATATTTCGGACCAAACCTACCTTATATATATAAAGTAGTGTGACTCAATTATTTTGTCTAATTAAATTCTCTTTCAATTGTCTTGAAGTCATAGCTCAACTGGCAAATGCCAAAATTATAAGGTCGGACGTCGTGACCCAGGTTTGAACTCATGACCTCATAGTTGTGTGTGAGTTTAATTTCAGTGAATTACCACTTCATTTGAGACAAAAAAATAAAAAAATTCTCTTTCAATTACTTTTACTTCAAAAGTATCCGGCATGTGCTCATTCTAGCTCTAATAATGAAATTTAGAGTAATATATTTGTCAAATCATTTGTGATAACTTTCGTAATAACCTTCTTCCTTCTTGTATAAACATCATTTAGAGTAATATATTCTAGCTCTCTAAATTCAATTTAGTAGGACAACATAGCTGAGAAAGAAAAGTATCTGCAGGGCGTAAGTTCAGTGTAAGTGGGTTCTTTCTCTTCACTAGGAATTGGAAACAGCAAGAATATTCTGTAATGCCGTTTGAGGAAACTCTTTCAAAAGACTGGTTTTGCATTAGGTTCCTCGATTTCTCGTTACAAAACAAAATCTTACATTTCCCTATGCCACCCACTAGAATCACCCAGCTCCATGTCAGACTCTAGTATAGTGTTGTTGATCGAAAAAAGATATAGAAAGAGAAGAGATTATTGGAAAGTAAAATAAATGAAAGAGAATGTATTAGATATCATACAACATAAAAGGAAGAGATTAAAAGAAATAATTAATTAGTTTAGTTAGATCATATGGAAAAACATATTAAAACCCTAAAGTTTTGAGTGGACCAAAGAAGTGTATCCCACACCAGCTTTACTCTTTCTTTTATAAAGTAATCTAGTATTTGTATGTATAATCTGTGGTATGGGTTGAGACAATGAAGAAATATTAAGATACAAATCAAGTGTTTTGCTATTAGCAATTTTTTAATTAAATTTCCACATATGTTATAGTTAACCTCGTGATTACAATTAAATCATAGAATTATTTTTTTGGATAGAAAAACTTTATTTTAATTAGTGTCCTCCATAGAACAATTTAGACCTCCTTTGAATTCCTTTGATATCTCAATACCAACCACTAGGTCACTCATTCAGCCACAATTACATCATATATATCTTCTTTGAAGAGAACCAAAACCTCTAACATATGCTTTAGTTAGAAGTTAGAACAATATCTCAAGACAAACATAAAATTAAGAAACTTAGCACCTAATAACAAGAATTCAAAATAGACTACCTTATACATAATACAATTTTAAACTCTCTGGTCTTCAAATTAATAACTTATCCGAGCACACCATTAACTAACTAACTTACACAAAAAGAAGTAAATGATAGAAGGTGAGTGAGGGAGGGAAAATGGAAAGAAGAAAATAAAAATAAAAATAAAAATAAAATAAAAAACTAGTACTAGATCCATATTCATATACCACCCAAACCAAAACCAAACACACAAAAAAAAAAAAAATACAAACTCTAACATAGAAATTAAGGAGCAAAACCTATGCTACTATGTAATGGTAAAAGAAGATTTGACCGGTCAACAAAAGAAAAAGAACACGTAGTTATAGTTATTACTGATATTGAGTTGGAATTGCACCATTGGTAGTTGGAAGATCAGACCAAGTAAGGGTTGGAATTGGATTCCAGTACCCTAATTCACCACCAGTAACTGAAGTTGTCTCCAAAATGTTGGATATAGACGAAGAATTTGAAGCCACGTTCCCTAGTAACACGGTTGGTGAAGATGAAATCTCACTGCAATAATTATTACCTGATGATGATGATGTTGTTGATGACCTTAGTTTCTGGTACAGTTCTTGGATTCCACTGTTTTGATGATGCTGATGTTGTTGATCCCCAAGTACAACAAATCCACTATTTTGTAGTTGATGAGTTTGATTATCATGATTGTTTCTCCAAAATGGGTTGCATAAAACATGCCCAACACCATCATAACCATTTGACGAAATCAACGGCTGAGAACTCATCATGTGAGAAACATGGGACCCTATGAAGTTATTACCTTCTTCCTTAACATGATTAGGGTTAGGGTTTTGGTTTTGACTAGATCTTAGCAAAGAAAGTATATGAGAATTTTGAGGAGAACCCCAGAGGATTTGACTTTGTGGTGGAACAACGTGTTCGAGATCAAACCCTTGACCACTTGTTGACCTACCAATAAACTCCGAAGAAACTGTTTTCATCTTGTTTGTAGTTGTTTTTGCTGCGTTGTTTGAGGCACTGATACTTTTGTTTTTCCGGCAGCCACCTCCAATAGGAACGTTTCTTAAAGCACCACCTTTTGTCCAGTAACGACGGCATGTCTTGCAGAAATGGCGAGGCTGAGTGAGATTGTAGTTGTTGTAGTAACAAAATTTTGTGTTTGACGAGTCACATCTTGGACACCTCAGATGTTGTTGGTTTTCTGATGAGGTGGTGGTGGTTGTGGTGATGGTGCTTGGTGCAGTGGTGGTGGTGGTGGTGGTTGTGGAAGATGGACATGAAGAAGGAGGTTGTGTTGTTGGTTGAACTAAAACTCTTCCAACTCCTCCATTAATGGAAGAGTAGTTTCTTTCACTTGATGTGAGGGTAGCACTAGCACCATTACCAAAGAGTTCTTGGATCATCTTTCTTTTAGTTTTGTTGTGGATCTAGCTACAACAATCCAAAAAAAAAAACAGAAAAGCAAAAGGGTGATGAGTCTTTTTGTGTTAGTGGAGAAAAGATAAAGCAAGTCGGTTTGTTGTTTGTATGAGAGTGAGAGAGAGAGAGAGAGAGAGTAGAACTCTGAACTCTACTATGACACTTGCCTTTGAGAATTCAATTTGCTGGCTTTATTGGCAGTTTGGTACTAGTTTGTTCCCAAAGAATTATATAGAATGGATCATATAATAAAGCAAATAATGAATCTTCCATGAAATTTGTATTTTTATTACTTTCCAATTTGCAGTCAAACTTTTATTTCTACTATCTTAGTGTAAAACCAGGTTTAAAATTTGAACACATATTTTTAACTAGAGGAGGATTTTTATTTCTAGTCACTTTTATTTTTTTTCAATATAGAGGAGGATTTTTGTAGCATAAAAATAGAGTTGTTATTAATCAATTTCACAACTTCATTAACCATAAAAATATGTACACAACTAACCACTTTTGAAACATAAATTTCATTAATTATTTTGACTACTATACTAACCACAACTAGTTAACGATGGTGTACGGGTAATTTGGATGAGAAATTAGGTTTTGTTTATTGGTTTAATTTCCAACTGGAGGTGACTAATCATATCAAAACTATATCATGGAGTTGGTTCATTAATAGAGAAGGAAGAAGAACTCACTTTTTTCTATAGAAAATGTTAACAAGTGTGCTCTTGGGATATTTGTTAAGAAACTAAAAATATAAATTTTACCTTGAAAATTGTTTATTTGACTTATTGAAATACCAAAAATTAACTTTCTATATAGAATTTAACAATTGTTTCCTTTTTTGAATGCTTAACTATATCATGGAGTTGGTTCATTCATAGAGAAGGAAGAAGAACTCACTTTTTCTATGGAAAATGTTAACAAGTGCGCTCTTGGGATATTTGTTAGGGCACTTATTAACACAACCATTTTTTATTGATGTTCTTGCCTAATAGCGAAAGCTTGTATGTGTTTATTTTTAAGTTGGAGAATTGATTTATGTTTTCAATTTAATATTTATTATGGATTGCACATAATTAAGGATATATTTAACGGTTTAAAAGTCCTAACTCAACTGGTAAATGTTAAAATTGTAAGGTTGGACGTTGTGACCCATGTTCGAACTTTATTATTATAAGACCCAAAAAAAAAGGGATACATTTAACAACGTATATATTGTTACTCCCTTCGTCCCTTTTTATTATAAGCCTCTTTGTCTAATTTCATATTAAGAAAAATTGATACTGTAGTTAACGTGTTAAAGTTTGTGTGTGAATTTCATTACTTTGTTTATATGTGCATTTAATTAGAGAGAGAAAAAATAATAAATGCACCTAGTAATTTGTATAGGAACTTATATTTAAGGACTAGAATTTGTTTTAAAGAGATCTTATAATTAAGGATAGAGGGAGTTTTTTTTAGGGGAACATGTACCATTAATTATCCTCTAAAAAAATAATTAATACATTTTAAAATTTTAAAAAAAAATTATAAGAAGAGAAATATCTCAAAACGATTATTAATCTATAAATAACTTTATAAAAAAATGGGTCTGATAATCTAAAGTTTTGTCAGAAAATAATTAGAGTCTGACTAAAAATTATATGGGCTTTAAAACACGAGTTCTCCAAAAGGTTGCTCTCAACTAAAGATTATAGGGAAATCCAAAAATGTTAACGAATGCTTTCAAGACACTCAATAAACACCATAAATAGTAAGTTTTTATGAAAATGTATGTATTTAGTGGATTAAAAATTGTACTATTTTTGTACCCAAAAAAAAATTGTACTATTTAACTTTTTTTAGAATAATTTTCTAATTTCAAATCTCTAAATAATATCTGAAAACATTTGTTAACCAGACTCAATTTATTTTTATTTTTTTAATAAACCAGACTCAATTTATAAACCATTGAGCTTATTAAACACTGGTACCAATTGGTTCACATTGAGAATACATTTGTAGCAATTATTGCACAATATGAAAGATCAATCAATATATGAACGGCAAAAGACAAAGAAATCAAACTGTTTGGATGTGTAGAAAATAACAAAGTGACTTTATAGACACTAATTACTCTCAAGTAGGACATGCAAAATGATTTTTCCACCTTACACAATTAATAATTGGTCTTCAAAGACCGCACGTATCATAGGCAATGTAATGATGGATATTAATAAACCTCTTCAAACTTATGTTGGAATTACATGATCGAAAGTAAGCGTTCTCTTAATCAAGTTGTTTGGACTTCAATGACAATGAGCTCCTTCCAAGAACGTATTCGGGGAATACCAAGTTCGATTTTCAGGGAACAACGCTTGGTCAGTGCGCATGCCTCTACGCATGAGCCGAATTAGTCGTCCACTATTTGTGGGTCGGAAACCGGTGTAAAAGCCACACACAAAAAAAGTAAGTGTTCCCCTTTCTTTCAAAAAAAAAATGTTAGCATTTGAACCCCTTATAATATCCCATTAATAATATCACATTTTTAGCATTAGAGAAGTGTTAAATAATATAGATCACATATATCATTAATTGAATGAATCTAAAATATGGATTTTTGCATATAATAATGAGAGGAGGTTGTACAAATTAGTTTCTCTTACCCTACACTTCTTTCACATACACACTTTTAATTTCTTGAATCTTGAGAGAAGATTTTATTATTTTTTTGGTCAATTAGACTAGTGGCTAGAGCTCACACAATTTAATTGTGGAGAAGTTGAGTGTCTGGGGTTTGAACCTCGACCCCTACATATAAAATGCAATATCCTTACCAACTGAGCTAAGCTCACGAAGATTTTATTTATACTTCTTTTAGTCGCATTTATAAACAAAAAAACGGATGTTTAAGATCATTAAATATCTATTATATTTGGTCTATACTCTCTCTCTCTCTCTCTCTCTCTCTCTCTATATATATATATATATATAAGGGATGTATCAAATAAGAAGTGATTTTAAAATGAGAAGTAAGAAGGTTAAATAGCAGCCGTTAGATTAAAATACACAGTTTAGATTAAAAGTTGGTTTTAGTGGAAATTATGGGGTGGTTACATACAATTTAGGTTTTAGTAGAAATCATGGGGTGGTTGTTCATATTCTTAGTTTTCGTGGATTTAGCACCCCATGATTTTCACTAAAACCTAAATTGTATGTAACCACCCCATGATTTCCACTAAAACCAACTTTTAATCTAAACTGTGTATTTTAATCTAACGGCTGCTATTTAACCTTCTTACT
>Ga0099826_10000464_pt1 | contig 19540 bp, 6 predicted proteins | sample Mtrugardesep15_FD_76830 | JGI IMG/M metagenome (GOLD analysis project Ga0099826, IMG submission 76830) | Root nodule microbial communities of legume samples collected from California, USA - M. trunc garden sep15 | ecosystem: Host-associated > Plants > Roots > Nodule | place: USA: California... | reverse complement strand
GTCAGAATATCTCTTGCCGGGATTCCAGTCTGTAACACCTCAACAACCGCAGCCAGTGGAAACACGGGCAGCCCTAGCATTTTTGCTGTCTGATAAGGGAAATTTTTTCCGAGAATTTCTTTTGGACGAGGTACTTTCTAGAAGCACTAGAGAAGATTTATATTATGTTAATTGTCATTTTTGATGCCAAGTAATTTAGTTATTATACTCTTTCCATATGAAAGTACAATAATTCCTCTCCTCCTTGACTTCTTTTACTTTATTGTTTAATTAATTGATGCATGAGCTGATATAAAAGTATGATTGTCGAAGTTTTTAAATTTGGCCTACAATCATATTTTTATACTAATTACAACAGAGGAAGTGATGCATAAATTGATTATGCAAATGCACTCATGTGTAAATATTTTTAAAATGTTTTTGCAAGTTTTATGCTAGCGTAGTTAAATCTGAACAAGGTATGGCTGTTAGTTATACACAAATTTGATCCAAGAAAAATTCGCCAAGGTACAATGTTACTTCTGGGACTACTCAAGTCGTATATACTTTTTGTGGTAAAATTCCACATGGTGGCATTACTTTTGCTAAAATTGAATAAATCAGTTGGTAAAATTAACTGAAAAGGTTTGTTTATGGCTACTGCCATGCTGCCTATGGCGCTTAAGTTTTGTTTTTTTGAGTGTGATGCAGTAGCCACCATAAACTGTTTTTGGAGTCATCTTGTATTTGTCGTGTTAAAGTTTACTATGAACGAGCGTATGGAGAGTCATCAGTTTCGAGTAATGAACTAGCATTGTTTTTCGAGTCATCAATGTCGTGTTAAAGTTCATCACTTCTGCGCAAGTGTTGTTATATGGAGAGTTCTAAATATTTGAACTCATGATTGACTGCAGATTGTCAAGGGCATTGATGCTGTGACAAGGGAACAAATGGTAAGAATTATGTCCTTACTAGGAATTCAGAATGCAAGCCCTATTTTCGGTATGGTACCTACCATTGGACGCTTTAAGCCCGCAGCTCTTATACCCACCATAACCGAAGAGGATAAAGTTATACTGAACAATGTCCAGAAAGTGCTGGAGTTCTTGACTGCAGGAAGCACTCTGTCAAGCACATCTAGTCAGGTAATGAAGATTTTGCTGCTGAAATTCATTTGTGTACAGTTTTAGTTATTTTTTCAACAAGTGCATTTGTATTTATTGATTTATTTTAGCTTAACAAGGTTCATTACTCTTATTTATCTATTTGTCTGTGGGTGGCCTTAGGCTCTCAATGTTCCTCAGATTATCCAAGAACTTCTGCCAGTGTTGCCGGGCATCTCTGCTAAAGTGCTTCCTGATGTTCTTAGCAGATTATCTTCTCGGGTATTAGCGCGATTAATTCGTGATGCATTTTTGTAAAAAATTATATCTACCTTAATGCTTAATCCACCCACAATTGTGTATAATTGACAGAATGGACAAAACCACATACCAGTATATATAAATATAATATAACCCATTTTTACCCATGTTCATCAATCTTTATAGCTTAAAAAAATCTTTTTGTTTTTTGTAAGATACTCATTCTACATGCCAAATCAATTATGCTGGCTATTATTTCCTTATGTTATCCAAAAAAAAATTATTGTTCATTTAGTAATGATTGTTAGGTGTATCCATATAAAGGAAGGTAAGGCATTCAACATGGATGTTAGTATTAAGACAAGAAGTTGTCTTTTGTAAGGTTTGTTGTCTTATTTACCACTTTTTGCACATGCAATAACATGGTTACGGAATTGCACACTAGGGTGAGAAAAGACACAAACACAAATAGCATCTCAAATTGAATTCTTTATCCCAAAGAACTAGAAAATGTCCGTTTCAGCTCAACTTGCACTGACATTTGTTTTTCTCTAAAAGAATTATTGTACACTAAAAGAATTTTTGATACAAACTTACTAATTTTAACACTTTAACCAATGCCCCAAGAGCACTCATTAGCATTCTCCAATGTTTAATTACGAAACTCTTGCAAGACCTATGTCAAAACGTTTGATGTGTGGCTCATAAACCAGAGAAATACTATAGCATGGTCACAACCCTAAATGAATTTTTTGTTGTGAATTGGACTCTGCGTGTGTGTAACTGTAGAAAATTAATCCAACGAGTCGGATAGAACCGCAATAGGTGGTAAAACTCTCTCTTAAGAGAATTTACAATTGTTACATTTTCAATGTTGAACTCGAACCTGTGACTTCTAGTTAAACTAGAAGAGATCTTTTATCATCTTATCTAAAAGCTCTCGCGCATATAAAAATCATTTAGGTACACATATTAATACATATCATTTAATTAAATCTTAAATACATAGTTTTAATGTCCAAATGATTTATATTTGAGGTTGTGGCTACACAAGTGTTCCTCCATAAGATACTGGGTGCTCTCAACTTTAATTTCTCACAACTTATAAAATGTCTCTTAGTATTCAAAATAATACCTATTTTAACGGATTCTTGGATTGAGGGGATTTTACAAGACATTTTAGTTGAAAATATAAATACTACAATCATTTGACAATCCCACATAAACCCGAGATTCTCTCATTCTCTCCCAAACCCTTTTTCCATAGTCGCTCGTTCCATAGGTTCTTTTTCTTCTTCTTTTTCAAATTTATTATCAATTATGCCAACGTGTTGTGGATTATCAAATTCTTCTTTGTTTTGTTGATTTCACCGATTCATTGTTTTTTTTTCTTCTTCAATTTTTTTTTTTATACTACCCTAGTTCATATTGAATTTTTTTAGGTCCGATTCATTGTTATCAATTATATACATGGTCATGGTCATGAATTATACGCCGATCACGTGGTGAACGACCCATTGCTATCAAATATACACCAATTCTTTGTCAAATTGTGATTTTTTTTTTGTTATGTTTTTTATGGACGATTGAAAGTTTTATTGATTCATTGATTTTATTTGCGTATAATGATTAATTATTTTATCTTCCTTGATACTGTGTTGTTGTTAGGTAGTTTTGTTTTTCTATATTTGGTATATAGTCACCAAACTTTGCAGTTAGGGGACACCAATAGTTACTAGTTATATGTATTAGAGAGATCAAATCAAATGGGGGATTGACAAAATGAAAATGAAAATAAAAAAACAGAGAAAAGGGTAAGACAAAATGTCCAATAATTACGGTGATAGAACAAAAAACCAAATGTGGATGCTATCAATCAATAGTTACTAGTTATATGTATTAGAGATCAAATCAAAAATGAAAATGAAAATAAAAAACAGAGAAAAGGTTAAGACAAAATGTCTGATAGTTACGGTGATAGAACAAAAAACAAATGGATGCTATCAATCTATAGTTACTAGTTACATGTATTAGAGATCAAATCAAATGGGAGATTGACAAAATGAAAATAAAAAAAAGAGAAAAGGGTAAGACAAAGATAATTATATATTTTGAACAATGAAGGAAACTACTAAGTTGTTGCAACTCGTGGATGCTATAAATAGGGGGTTGCGTGATGTCAATAAGTCATTTAGCAAACAAAATATAGAACAAATAATTCTTCTTTGAATCAATGTCAAAACTGAATTCTCTAAAACTTATAGTCATTTTTTTAAGCTGAATGAAGTGGTTTAAAAATCAATATAACAAAATGTCAATGCTTATGCGCAAAAATCTGGCTTTGGATGAGAGAAGATTACAAAGACTTTCACTTCTAGTAACGAAGTATGAAACAATTTATTAAAAGTTGAGCAAAGTTCATGATTTTTTGAATATATTAATATTTAAAATTTTAGTACATTATAATATTTATAGTATATTAACAATGATTATTTTTAGTCTCATCCAAGTCACAAACATCTTCGAGAAAAGATTTTGATTGATTATGATTGTTTGAAGATTGTTGTTGCAAGCAGAGTCTCTAGCGAAAATAGTTCTATATCAGTAGACCATGATGATATTGATGCAACAACATCTTAGTAAGAAAGTGGAAATTTTGGAATAGAAGGATTTTCATATGATCACAACACTGAAGCATACATATCACCCGATAACTATGAACCACGATACAAACCTCCATCACCTAACAAACGTAGTCCGCCATCCCATTCAACTTTAGATTCAGAGGTTCCCGTAAAAACACAATCGTAATAAGAGAATTAGATCCGAGTATGGAAGAAGTTTTGGCGTTGTTGGGATCAACAAATCAAGGACATGTTATGGAAAACCTTTCTGTTAAGATCAAGATTATTGTTGGTCATTTTGAAAAGATGTCTAACATGACAGAGAAAAGAGAGAAAAAGATAGAGACAAAGATAGAGAGATGAAGAGTAATATTTGGGATGTTATAAAATATATTCTAAATTTGGATGACAAAACTAGTTTCAAGACGGCTGAATTGTTGAACACTAAAGCAAATGTGGAGCATTTCTTGAAGATGACATCGGAAGAACGCTTGTCTTGGATAAACTTCAAGTCAAGTGATGATTAATATTTTGACCCTTTTTTTATTAAAAAAAATATTATTTTAAACATCTTGATTTCGCAAAGAATATTGTTTTGATGAATTTTCAGTTGAACCTACTAACGAGTCTTCACCTTCAATGTTACCAATTCACAAAGACAATAATTATGAACCCAATGTTTAAACACAAGTGTAGGTACGAGAATATGCTAATTTATGGAAGACTAGTATATCTTTAGATATGTGGAGGAATACTACTTAGAAGAACATGAATTTAGAATCACTATATTATAACTCCATTAAAAGTTTGTGTTATAAATCCATTAAAATCATATCTTATAAATCCTATGTAATAATAACAAAGTGATTCTAACTTCATGTTATCTTAAATAGTATTTTTTAATATATCTAAACCTATACTAGTTCTCCATAAGTTATCATCTTCTCTCGTACATGCTCTTGTGTTTGAACATTAGGTTCATAATTATTGACTTCATGAATTGGCAACGTTGAAGATGAAGATGAGGACCCGTCAGTGGGTTCAACTGAAAATTTATTTGAGCGACATTATTTGCGAAGTATGTTATGAAGTGTTGAACATGCCAAAAATTATAGTTCAACAAAATCAAGATGTTCAAATGATATGTTTAATAATAGATGATCAAAATATTAATCATCCTCTAACTTGAAGTTTATCCAAGACAAGTGTTCTTTCGGTGACATCTTCAAGAAAAGGTTCTTATTTAATTTTTATTCAACAATTCAGCCATCTCGGTATGAGTTTTGACATCCAAATTAGGAATATCTTTTATAACATCCCAAATATTACTCTTCGTTATATCTATCTCTATATTTTTTTCTCTTTACTCCATCATGTTAGACATCATTTCAAAATACACAACAATAGTCTCAATGCTAACATAAAGTTTTCCATAACATGTCATTGATTTTTTATCCCAACATTGCCAAAACTTCCTCCATACTTGGATATATAATTCATTTATTACGATTTTTTTTCTATGGCAACTTGTGAATCTAAAGGTGAACAGGATGGTGGACTAGGTTGGTTAAGTGGTGGAGGTTTAAAGTTTATATGGTGGTTCATATTTGGTGCTATGAATGCATCACTACTATGATCATGTGAAAATCCTTCCATTCCAAGAATTTCACTTTCTTAATCAAAATTTGTTGCATCACTATCACCAGGGTCTATTATTATAGAACTATTTCCGCTAGAGATTTCACCTCTAACAACAATCTTAAAATACTCGTAATCAATCATATTCTTTTCTCGAAGATGTTTGTGACTTGGATGAGACTAAAAATAATCATTTTTAATATACTATAAATATCATCACCACAAAAAAAAACTAAAATATTATAATATACTAAAATTGTAACTATTAATAAATTTAAAAGATTATGAACTTAGCTTACGTTTAGGTAATTGTTCCATACTTCATCAATTAGTTGAGAAGTCTATGCAATCAAGTCTCATCCAAAGCCAGAGTTGTTGCGCATAAGCGTTGACATTTTGTTATTTTGATTTCTAAACCATTTCATTCAACTTAGGTAGCGACTATAAGTTTTAGGGAATTTAGTTTTGGCATTGAGTCGAGGGAGGATAATTCGTTCTATATTTTGTTTGCTAAGTGACCCACTGACATCACACAACCCCTTGTTTATAGCATCCACCAAGAGGTGCAACAAGTCAGTATTTTCATTCATGGTCCAAAATACATAAGTATCTTTGTCTTTACCATTTCCTCTATTATTTTCTTACAAATTCCCCATTTGATCTTCAATGCATATAAAGGAGCTTATTAATTCACAAGAACAATTGTTGATTCCCAATTGCCAAAAGTATAGTGGCCATATACCAAATAATATATATTTAATAGAAAGAAAAAAAAAACTAAATGATTTGGTTGGATCTAAGAAGATGGTTGGTCGGGCGAGATTTGTTGGGCAGAGGGATCAACTTGATGGTTTTGAGTTGACTTAGGTTGAGCTCAAAACCATCTTCTTAGGTCCTACCAAAACAATGACATAACATAGCAAAGCTTGATCCCTCTTCCCAACAGATCTCACCCGTTATTTAAAAATAATATTAAGATCCCATCGTCTTATTGATTAACCGATAATTCCTCACTCGGTTAACTTGTACAATAATATTAAGATCCGATAGTGGGTTGTGAGTGTACATCTAACCCTATTCCGAAAAACTAGCAAACACAAGCAAATTTATTCTAGATCTGTTATTTAATTTAAAAAGTCTTTTCAAAGCACTTAATAAATAAATAAAATTGTTTTACAAGTCTTCAATTTGCAAAAGCTTTTAAACATTTTTATCTACATTTTTCTGTCTTTATCTTTATGTTATGCATTTCTTAATTAATTTAATAGCTTAAAATACCTCAAACATACGTACTTAACGCTCTTTAAAGTAGTTAAAGAACCCACAAGTAAGGACATCGTTCCTTTTTGGGAGCTATTAGCCTATACACTAACTTTATTTCATGACATTTATTTTTATCTTTACTTTATGCATTTCTTAATTAATTTATTTAATAGCTCGAACACCTCAAACATACGTACTTAACGCTCTTTAAAGTAGTTAAAAACCCACAAATAAGGACATAGTTCTTTCCTCAACATAATCAAATTTAAGAAAGTTGATCACTTTTGGGAGAAAGAACACCTCCGGGGCACTCTTTAAGCATTCTAGATAAAGTAATTATTCTTTCAAAATTTAAAAGTTTTCAATTTCCAATGTACTGATTACACAAACTTTTATAAAAAGTTACTATTTAAAGTCTTTAACCAGTGCCCCGGGACACTAGTTAACATTTCCCTAAAAATAATTATAACTTTTTCCAAAATAATAATAATATTTTTTGAATGGTTTTTTTTTTATTGACGATGTAAAAGAGTTTTATACTATCGACCCGTGTCATCATGGAGGAACTAACGGCTATTCTTAAAGGTTTAAGGTTAGCAATTGACATGGGTCTGGATGAATTGGTTTGCGTCTCATATTCTCAGCTGTCCGTTAAGCTTATAACAGGTGATGTTTCAAAGTTCCTTTCCTATGTTGTCCTCATTCAAGATATCAAAGATGTCATAGCTTCCGCAACTACGCTATCCAACATACGCTTAGAGAGGGTAACCAATGTGCTGATTACATGACCAAGCTAGGAGCATCTTCAGACAACAACTTTCTGCTCCCCAAGACCTCATTGGCATGCTCAAGTCGGATGCAATGGGAACCTTCTTCCCTAGACTTTGAGCTTTGTTTTCTTTTTTTTTTTCTTCCTGTTTTCTTTTTTCTTGTTTTATTAGCTTTGTAACAAAAAAAATAATACTATCATAGTCTTTAAAATTTAATTTTCATTTAAAGTGATCCAGTCCTCTGGTTTTCATTTCTAAGACATCCCAAATTAACTGTAAACTATAATGTATCGTTGTGTAGTTTTTTTTTTTTTGAAGGAGTGTAGTTTATTTAAATGTTGAATTTTGTAACTCAACATATCTTTGGAGGTGCCACTCACCCAAAATTAACTCTGATATAGACTTTGTCCGTCAATTAACGTGACATATTTTCACCACTAACTCTGATATAGACATATTTTCACCGTCAATTATGTATATGAGTTGGTTGGTTAATGTTTAACCTTGTATTCCTTCGTTTTGATACCTTAAAGATTGTTTTGATAAGAGAATTCATCAAGCTCGCTGAAAAATCAAACTGAATTACTTGGGTCGATGAAGGTGTCAGAATTTTTACATACAAACAAATGATTCAGATCACTGATATTCTAGTTAAAACTATCAAAATGACAAGGCTACTTCTTCATTTAATGTGACTGACTAGTTCTTTAAAGACAACGAAATAGATGTCAATTAGGTAGCATAACCGAAACTGCCTTGTGATAAGTATATTTGTTGCAAGAATTGACCTCGTTCGACTTGCAGTGCAACAAGTGAAGGGGAAAAAGGCGTCATTGCAATTCAAACAATGAGTGGAACACCTCAAGTATAAGTTGCACTTGATGTTAGGTTATGTCGTACTTCTGCATTCTCGGGATTTTTTCACCTGCCATTGGTAAAGGAATTGCAGTACTGCAAGGTATGAAGTATTTGAAGCTGATTAAAGCTGGTGGGGATTAAGTCACGTGGACTCCATGTCTCATATGCTTTATGATTAGGATTCTACTAGAGCAAGTTAGTAAAAAGTTAAATTCATAAAAATGTTTCAATTACTAGAAAGCATCGACTGCTAAGTGCTAACAACACGCTCTTTCTAACACTTTTTTGAGACTCATTTTAAAAATATGAGATCATATTAATTTTAGGAAGAAAAAGTTCTTAACATTTCTTTTCTTATACTATAGTATAGCAGTGTAGATGTTTCTGCACTGGACTATGTGCTTAATGATGCGTGGGTCGCAACATGGTTAGACCTTCTAATAAGGAACTTGTTAGGGAGACACTTAACAAGCACCACCCAGTCTCAAACCTTCGGATTGATACTTCCCTTGTATCTTTGTGGCAGCAATAGTGACTAATTTAGTTGACTTTGGCAGCAGGGGAAGTAGTCTTGTTGGCCACATCATCAATCAAATATGCCATGGAGGCAGCAGTAAATGTAATGACTTTATATTTAACACTAGTAGTTTTTTTTTTTTAATTATTCAGAATACCCTTTTTTTTTCCTCTAAAAAAACATTTAATTTTTAATTCTAAATTTTGACCCTTGTGATGTTTTTTAATGATGTAACCTCTATGATATGACATTGCTTATTTAACATACTTTTGTTGATATGAATATTCATTATGACTTAATAATCTTTGTTATGCGGTAAAATAAGCTTAATGGCTAAAGTTAAACATAAATTAAATAGGAGATCAATAGTCAATTTTAAAAGAGAAATGCTAATATGTGTTCCTCAAACATTGATTAAGAAAACTAATATAAAAATATTGTATTAAAAAGTGTAAAAAAAATTGTGTATTTAACATTTTGAAAATAAAAAGTTTGTTGTTTTTAATGATAAATTTATATTTTTATCTTGCCCAATGACCATTTTAAAAAAAAAAAAACAAAAAATCAACATACATTGTTATTTACACTAACTACACATTTTCCAAAGAAAAACTAAAAAGAAACAAATGGATACAAACAATGACTCTCCGGCACCGGAATCTTCGCCGCCGGTATATCACCCGGCAGTGGCACCACTCTCTTACCTTCTCGGAACATGGAGAGGCCAAGGAGAAGGTGGCTACCCCACCATCAATTCTTTCTCCTATGGTGAAGAACTTCACTTTTACCATCCACCCAACAAGGTTACTGCTTTTCCTCCCTCTTTCTTCATGATTTTCATTTGGGTCTCTCAAAGTGTGGTTTTTTATTAATGGGTTGGTTTTGATTCTTGTTAACTTTGTTGTTGTGTATTGATTGTGTGAAATGGATGGGTGTAGCCTGTGATAGGGTATACTCAGAAGACATGGAAACTTAGTTCTGGTGAGCCTATGCATGCTGAGAGTGGTTATTGGCGTCCTAAACCTGATGGAATCATTGAAGTTGTTATTGCTCAAAGTAATGGTCTTGTTGAAGTTCAGGTACTACTTCTTTTCAATTTTCTATTTTGTTTTTTGTTTCAAGGATAAACACTGTTAAACTAATTGGCTTCAGATTTGTGTGTGTATCTATGTTCCTTATCTTAGAATTGGTGGATTTGAAGGCTCAAGTTGATTTAGTTGCTTTTTGTACTAAGCCTCGTTCCTTAAATTTATTCCTTACTTGTCAACCTATGTGACAAACACATGTTCTATTTGCTACAAATAAGCACCTATTCCAAAAGAGTTCATCTCTTCATTCATTTGCAAAAAAACATTGCAATTGCATCTCTTCCATCAATAATATCCTTGCTGTATAAGTTATGCAATGGATTACTTATATCATGTTCATTTTTCCATATTAGGATATGCTATTCCAAAATATGGGTTGGCTTTTTCAACAAACAAAATTATGGGGTGGTTTTATATTATTATTGTTGTTGTTGATTAGTGTTCAAAATTTCGCCTTTACTGTGGTCCTCCCCTAGCCGCCAATGTGCGGCATTTGGGTTGTATTGTGCCCCCCACCAGCCGCCTATGTGCGGCATTTGGGTCCTTTATTGCAACCTCCAACACCTTCATTGTGTTGGGTGTGAAGGGGTTGATTTAGTCTTAAATTGCCTAGAGATACGGCTTGTGTAGTGTTTATAAAGATTGGGCAGCCCTCACCTTACAAACCGGTTTTATAAGGTTGAGTTAGGCTCAACCCACATTCGGATTTGGTATCAGAGCCAATCCAAGATCCGTTGGGCCACTTGCTATCAGGATTCTACTATCCACCACCACTGGGTTCATGCTCTAGATGTCTAGTCTTGTCCGTGTTAAGAGTCTCACATTGGATGAGACATGATATAACAATGTTTATAAGTGGGGTAGTCCTCACCTTATAAGCTAATTTTGTAGGGTTGAGTTAGGCTCAACCGATATTCTAAGATGGTATCAAAGTATATCCCAGACCCGCTGTTGGGGTTCCCGCGTCGTTCCACGCTTCAGGCTCATTGGGCCCAAGCAAAACAGGGTGTTTTGGAAATTCAACCTCTAGCCGCCTAAATGCGGCATTTGGGTTTGTCTTCATTCAAGCCTCCTACAGCTTCATTGTGTTGGGTGTAAAGGGGTGAATTTAATCCCACATTGGCTAGAGATATGATGTGTAGTGTTTATAAAGCTTTGGCAACCCTCACCTTACAAGCTGATTCTGTAAGGTTGAGTTAGGCCCAACCCAAATTCTAAGAATTAGTTTTGAGTTTTGACATTAAAATCTTGCTTACTTAATTGGTTCTAGGTCCAAACGGCATGGTATTACTTTCTGTTTTTCTTTTTGTGATTTCCTTCGGCTTCCATTGTTAGCTCTTGACATTTTGTGCTATTAAATTCTAGAAAGGGACATATAACATTGAAGAGAAAGTGATACAGCTTCAGAGTGAACTGGTGGGGAATGCTTCCAAGGTGATTTAGCATGATAGTCTTTCCCAAATGCATCAATACCAATGTCTCGTGTCATGCTCATATCATAGTAATTGAATGGCTTCCTTTAGGTTAATTTCATGCAGAAAGATATGTTCTATTTGGCCTTGCTTTGCCTATCGTTTTGTTTTTCGTTTGTGCTGTCTGATTGGAACCAATTAAGTTAAGACTAGATCAACGCACTCCCTCCAGACTCAATTATTAGTAAAGATAACTAATTACACATAGATTAAGAAAAGTGATTAATTTCATTTAATTTTCTTGATGCAGTAAAAAGATAATTGCATTTTCCAAACTATCCTTTCTTGTCATTTAATTTTTCATGGAAACTTGATTCATTGAAGGGTATTTCGAGAATAATATCATTAAATAGGGTGAGGTTAGTTATATTTTGGTCCGCCAAAATGACTACTTTTTTTCTTAGTTGAGTCCAGGAGTAGTAGTTGTTAAACACAAAACTAGGCAATAACTTAAGGCTTTGGATTCTGGTGCAGGATAGTAAGAGTTCCAGATAATTGATGATCTGGAATTCACTGCTATAACTTCAAAATCTTGTGTTAAAGTTGTACAATGACTGACTTTCCAGATATTTTTTTATCATAATCTACAAGGAATATTCTTACAGTATACCGAGGCCTAGTTGAACATTACAGAGATAAGAAGAGACAGACTATTAAACAATTGGTAGATTAAATCATTCAATGTATTTTTGATTTTCTAGTAATTTAATTTTTGGAAAACATGAATCTAAACATTTATGGAGTAACGATAACGTGTAACCATGTTAGTTCGGATATTTTGATATTCTTGTAAAGATTCGCTTAGCATTACCAAAATTGATGAATCATTGATCCCTCAACCACTAGTTACATATAAAAATCCAAAGTGAAGTAATACCTCATTTTTATTACTTCTTTCTGGCCAGAAGATTTTGATGTGATATTAACATAAACTTGGATAGGAACTCCTATCTATCACACTTGTCGTTATTTTGAGATCTCGCTTACAAAACTGTTTTGTTTCATCTATGCCTATGGTAGAAAATCAAAGAAACATGTTACTACCATATTCACTAGTACTACAATGCTAAAAGAAGAAAGTAGGGTCTGAAATGGATCAACTCATCATTTATTCTGTTTGTGATGTCGAGACTTGAAACGTTGTATGCATTCCATACAGGTTACTGGGATCAAGAGATGTTTCCGACTAGTTGAAGGGAATCTTTGTTATGACGTTGACATGTCTACAAATGCAGTTACCCTTCAGCCTCACTTGAAAGCAAAACTGAAGAAGCTGTAAAAAAAATAGTGGGCCATCTAGCTTACATGGCTTCAATTGAAATTTCCTAGTCTGAAGATACTATGAGTAAAATTTCATATTACAATCAAGTGAAATATACCTTCATTTTGCTTATTATCATTACATTGTAACAAATCCTTTTCTATTGAGGACACAACTTGCACCGTTGAGGCTAGAGTCTGTAGTTTTCATCAAAGTGACATTAGTGGTATTTGCTTGAAGAGGAAAAGTCCACCTCATTTAATTGTTGCTGAATGTATATTCTGGATGTTGAATAATATTTTTTGTATCCTTTAGCCAACGTATTGCTACATACATAAATAGTACTAGTAGTGAATGGATATAGCCAAAGGCTAAATTATTGTGTTACATAGGGTACACAAGAAAAATGTAAAATAAAAGTTGTCAGTGAAGACCTTGTCTACATTGGTAAAAGTTTTTGAATGTGCTTGTAAATACAAATATAATTCTGACGAGTAATAAAGGGAAAGTAAAAAGTAACAATTTCAGTGGATGATTAGAACAATAAAATGACAGTAAAAAGTAGCAGTAAACCATCTAGAGTAACTGCAGTACTCCCTCCAGTAGCTTACCAAAACTGAATAACAGATTCCACAATCTGTTATTCAGTTATCTCAGTTAATTAGAGTTAGTTTAGCTAACCACAATTACCTGTAACTAACTGCACAAAGTCAGTTAGAAGGGTAGATTCATTAGTATTAATATAAATACCAATCCTAGTTTATGAAATCATTTGAGAAATAATTACTCAATTCAGGTAGATTCTTCCCTCTCTTTACCTCAATTTCCCTTTAACTTTCTTTGCCATCATAGTCAAAATGGTGGCAAAATCAATTATGACACTATTCTATTCTTTTGCAATTCATTTTATGGTACACTACATGCTACATGAAGCTACACAAAATTAAGTGTGTTTGTATTACCCTTAACATGATTTTCACCAAGTTATTTTTATTCATAATTTTACTTGGTTAAAATTATCATTTTCCAAGAAATGACTAGATGTTTTCTTCTGCATCTTCGGTATCTACTACTAGATTACTCCAAACGATGCCAACAAGAGTCATGTCCTCCACCACTTTATGATTGCTATGAGAATCAAGAGAGGATCCCCCCACAAGAGTAAAAATGTTCTTTGATTAGGATCTAGAGAACAATACAGATTGTCATTTCAATTTAGGATTGGAATTTAAAACTCATTCAAGGCTAATCAAAACTATGACCATACAAATGTTATTTAGCATCTTTTAAAAAAGAATGTTATTACAATTTATTTTATACCTTACCCCTGCTCAATTTCGTAAATACCCCTATTCACTATAGGAAATGTTTTAGTAGTAAAGAGCAAATCTTGAAACTCTTTTTCCTTTGAATAGATTTTATTTTATTAGTAAACGAAATGACAAGAATCATTAAAAACAAAAACACATATATAGAAAAATCGGGATTAAAACTCCAATCACAATGTCAGATCATATAACTTCGACATTTGTTTTACGAAATATATTTTTGTATTGCTCGATTTTTTTTTCTTTACGAAAGTATGGTCAATACTTAATACTCCATGACCCCACTATTTTAAAAAACAATAAAACAAAATGAAAGAACCTTAAAACATGATTACATATCAACGTACTTCATTAATTAGCTTTTTATTGAATCGTACAAACATAGTTATTTACCATAAGGAAATAGGAAAGCAGGCACACCTACTTTTCTCAATCACATGCATATCTTACCCTTTTTCATGTCATCATTTCTATCAAATGGACCCTTCCTTCCTTCTCTGTCTCACTTTTCTTTTACCTTCTTCTCATCCAACATCACATTTTTTATCCTACATAAAATTTCATGGCCAAAAGTTACATATCCCTTTCGTTCCTTATTATATCACATTTTCCCCTTAATTAGAAAAAAGTGTTACAATATATGCTCTAAAAATGTTACATCTACAAGTCACATCGATGTACAATTACTTATCTTATCTTTTATGGTGAATTTTGTTACTCTTAAAAAAGTAAAAAAGAATTAAGTATACTTTTTCTTAACGCATCAAAATATACTTTTAAATGTATAAAATGTACATTTTTTTTTCTATATAATTTTTTAGATTTTGCTAACAAGTGTCTTAAGACACTTATGGTAAGCATTTGAAAATGAGCAATTTTGCTTTGATGTATATAATATTTTGGATTTTAAGACATTGAATGGGGAAATACTTGAGTGGAAGAAATAGAGTAAAATGGAAGGGGATGACTTTGAGGGGTTAATTTTTTTTCATAATACTAAACCCTCCTCATTTGGGCGAACCAAAAAATTATATTGGATGAGAGTTTTGGGGGTTTATATGAATTCTTCAAATTTAATCTATGTTATAATATTACTTTCAAAATTTAAAATATAATAATCATATGCATTAATTTATCATTTTCTAAAAAAATTACTATTTTAAATTTTTTGCTCAAATTTTTTTTTTGAAAGATTTTTTCATTTTCCCTTGTATTTTCCACCCATCAAAGCCTTTCCTTTCCCTCCCCTCTAAACTCGCAAACAAAGTCTCAAAGTCCAGAATGTTGGCATAAATACTTACATACTATCACCACACATGAGGTCGTTACACCACATTGAGAGTTTAACTCACGCCATTACAACTTATGAGTTAACTGATTAGCAATGAACTGATATTTATTTTCGATCACCGTAAATCACATAAAAACTTAAAAACCAAGAACATGATCCAAAGAAAAGCTAAACTGTAATATAATCACAACTCAAAAGTTAACTACCAATTAACTGATTATATGGTCGGAACTTTTTCTGGACGAATTTCCATCTTTATAACAAGATTATATTTAAATTTAATTATACACCGTTGTTATAGAGAAATTGAAAACGAACTTCTTACTTGAACATTTTTTTTCTTACAAATTTGTTCTTAATATATCTCTCTATTTAACTTTAAATTTAATTAAATTTTTAGTGTATATATATATAAAATTCAAATTTGAGGGCTTTGAATTGTTTTTTAATTTATAATTTTCTATAATTGACTAAGAAAATTCTTCTACAATAGTCCTATTATTTTTGTTGAATAATCTTTAACTTTAAGAATGGTCTTAGACAAAACAAACACGACATGATTTAGATTATGTAGACCTTGACTCCACCACAATATTCTTTTCTTTTCCTTTCCTCTCAAACAAATTATCTTTTTAACTGTCTTTCACTTTGTGTTCTTTTCTTTATCCATTTTTAGTAATACCTTTTCCAACGTTCACAACTTCCTCTTTCTTTCTTCCTTTCTTTCTTTGGTGGGGTTTCTCTCTTTTCTTCTTAGATCTCTCTCTCTCTCTCTCAAACACTTTCTTTCTTGTGTCTTGTGTTTTCCAATTTTCCTTTTTTATTTATTAAAAAATAATATTCATGATTATTTTATTATAGTATATTTTGTTCACACATTCATATGCATGTTCTCTCCATGCTTGTCTGATCTGGATTGGATCACAAGGATCTTTGCTATTTTCCCTTTTTGTTTCCTACTTCAAAGGTTATACATACTAGTGGGGTTTATTATCCCTTGATTTTTGGGTATTAATCATTTCATTGGACAAACAAACCAAGGTTAGTAACTTACTTTATAGTTTATACAATATCCCTTGATCTGTGACCCCACTTGATACTTTTCTTTCTTTTTTTCATTTTCTGTTATGCTTTTTTCATTCTCATTCTAAATTGCTAAGTGGGTCATTTTGGTTTTGTGTTTATTTGGTTTTAGGGATAGGTACTTTTTTGAGTGCTGGTTGGATTATTCTGCAAGTTTGTGGTGACCCTATTGGATAAAGTTTTGATTTTTAATGCTAGTTTGTGATTGTGATTGTGACTGTGATTGTTAGTGTTGGTTGGTGTTGTGTTGTGTTCTGTTGCATCCATCCCTTGTGCTGTTTAGGTATGGCAGGGATTGATGTTGCAAAGTTTGGTCATAGTCCTGTCCATAAGGCTGTGATTTTGAAGGATTATGGTGAGCTTAAGAGGATACTTGGGGGTTTACCTAAGCTGTGTAATGTGGGTGAGATTCGTACGGAAGCGGTTTCGATTTTAGAGGAAGAGAAGGCTGATGCAATCTCAGCTGTGATTGATAGGCGTGATGTGCCGAATCGTGATACACCTCTTCACTTGGCTGTTAAATTAGGGGATGAAGCGGCTGCTGAAATGCTTATGGTTGTTGGTGCAGATTGGAGTTTGCAGAATGAGCAAGGGTGGAGTGCTCTTCAAGAAGCTATTTGCAGTCGAGAAGAGCGTATTGCCAAGATTATAATTAAGCATTATCAGCCTCTGGCTTGGGCGAAATGGTGTAGAAGGTTGCCTCGTTTGGTAGCAACGATGCGGAGGATGAGAGACTTTTATATGGAGATTACTTTCAATTTCGAGAGTTCTGTGATACCTTTCATTTCAAGGATTGCACCTTCAGACACTTACAAGATTTGGAAAAGGGGTGCGAATCTAAGGGCTGACATGACTTTGGCTGGTTTTGACGGTTTTAGAATTCAGAGATCAGATCAAAGTGTTCTTTTTCTTGGTGATGGCTCAGAGGATGGGAAAGTCCAGCCAGGATCACTCTGCATGATCTCACACAAGGAAAAGGAGGTACTTAATGCTCTAGACGATGCTGCTTTTGCGGCAAATGATGAAGAAGTTCAGCAAGAAGTGGCTGCAATGTCTAAAACAAATATATTTAGGCCTGGGATTGATGTTACTCAGGCAGTTCTTTTGCCACAGTTAACTTGGAGGCGCCAGGAGAAAACAGAAATGGTAGGACCTTGGAAAGCGAAGGTGTATGATATGCATAATGTTGTTGTAAGTATAAAATCTAGAGGAGTTCCTGGAGCTATGACAGACGACGAGTTATTTTCGTCTTGCAATGGAAATGAAACGGAGGGTGAAGAACTTAACGATATTTTGACCGAAGATGAAAGAAGGCAATTGGAGGACGCACTTAAGCTGGATACGTCAGAACTGAACAATGATAGTGATGAGGGGATCATTGAGCATCGTCCAATCTTTAGAGACATTCCTATTGAAGATGCTAATGGTAGCAATAGTGGAGAAAATAAGCAGGAAAAGAAAGGATGGTTTGGTGGATGGAGAAAAAAAGATTATAAACATGAAACATCGTCGAAGAAGATTACGCCACCAAGAAGTTCTCTTTGCGTAGAAGAAAAGGTGAGCGATTTATTGGGAGATTCTCCTTCCAGTAATCAGATTAAGCCAGGAAGACATTCTGTTGAGATCGTTGCGAGGGGTGATGAGCAGCGGAGGAAAAAAGATGCCAAAGCTTCTTCTGTAAATTCTGATAGCAGCAGAAGTCGTCATAAGGATGGAAGTCGTGAAAATGAATATAAGAAAGGGTTGAGGCCTATTCTTTGGCTTTCGCCAAACTTCCCATTAAAAATTGAAGAACTCTTGCCATTGCTTGACATTGTTGCTAACAAAGTTAAAGCAATTCGTCGATTAAGAGAATTACTTACAACAAAACTTCCAATGGGAACTTTTCCTGTTAAGGTCAGTGCTTGCTCATCATCTTCATTTTAACAACTGTCAGCTAAAAATGTGAATTTTCTGGGAATATGTCAAATTCTTTAACTTTTCCAATTATACTCTTGCTTGTTACCCTACTTATGCTGTAGCATGCTTGTTATGAAAAACCAGCACGGTTACAAGACACAACATCGGCACGTTAGCCCTGATAATAATTTGAGAAAATGATAGTAATTGAATATAATTAACCATGTTTCGGTGTCAGACGCTGACACAACCACCTTAATATGAAGTGTTGGTGCCAGATATCATGCATGTCATGTGTTGGCCTATGGATTTGGAACAGGTGGGTAAAAGGGATAGATAGCAAGAAATAGACAGAAAAGGGGTAAGGGAGATGATTACAATATTATGAGGAACATAATAGAAGAGTAGGTGTGTTCTTGGGATAGATCTGAACTGAAAATAGAACAGTGATGTTCAATTCAATATCAAATTCAAGTCTACAAATCAAAACTATTCGGTGTCTGAGCTGAAGATAGAATAGTGATAACATCCTCACCTTTACCACTTTTAGCTTATGCCCTTGCTAGCACTTTACTACCCAACATGTAGCACTAATGTTTTATGGCTATGCGGTAAAATTAGTGGCTTTTTTTAATCATGGATACCGCTTGAAATGTTTCTCCATTTCATCTAATCAGCTTGAATATTATGGCTGCATCTCCTTAATAAGCTTAAATAGAGAGAAATTTGAAATTAATACATTATTTTTTATAACTTATAATCCCTACATTTGTATTTAATATTGCATCATTCCTGCCTCACTTTCCACTAATTATGATTCGATAGAATCCTTGGTTTTACCTTATCAAAAAGGGAGTTGAACAGAAAAGCAATTGTTTTCTGAGACTTAGTAATGTTTAAGATTGAATCAATCTATTGCAATTTCCTCCTTTGTGCTGACTGCTTAGCTCATATCTAGTTAATGACCCTTATGGGAATTTTTTTTTTGTTTCTTTTGTATTTTTGGATACAAGGGAAATTATATTTCTACTTAATCCAGAATATTCATTTGTCCACTACTCTTCTTGCTCCAGAATATTGTCTGGATTAAAAATGAATTATTAAT
>Ga0099826_10000463_pt1 | contig 19548 bp, 8 predicted proteins | sample Mtrugardesep15_FD_76830 | JGI IMG/M metagenome (GOLD analysis project Ga0099826, IMG submission 76830) | Root nodule microbial communities of legume samples collected from California, USA - M. trunc garden sep15 | ecosystem: Host-associated > Plants > Roots > Nodule | place: USA: California... | reverse complement strand
CATGTTTTCCATAAAGTGTGTTTGGAGAAGTGGTTGGATTATTGGAACATTACATGTCCACTTTGTAGGAGTCCTTTAATTCCTGAAGATGATGCATCTTGCTTATGGTAAGAGCAATGATTAAAGCATGCACAAAATATCTAATAGAGATGTTACTTCATGTACAGTATATAGTGTGTAAATATCTGTGGCAGTTTTGATGTACCTATGTATCTGACTTTTTCTTTAGTCTTCTTAGTGCTTTTGCCTTTTATGATGTAGAGTTAGTGGAGGGTTTTGTTTACCCTTTTTTTTTTTTTCCTTTTCTGTATCATATGTTTGCCACATATGAGATTAGGGATATACTTTTTGGTTATTTGGGTTTGTCCATAATGACCTCCTTGTTAGTTATCTGATATTATAGAAGTCCCTTTTCTCTTTTTGCCAACGCTTTTGATTATAATGAAGCATGTGATGAATTTGGCTTTAGAACTTTGGTATTAAAATATCTTAGAGACCACTAACCGCGATGATTTTGCTACATAATGCATGTTTGAAGCACTTGAGTTTGACGAAATTATAGCATACACTTTGTGAAATTGACGGTCAATCTAAACATGCTTATATTTAACATGTGGACAATGTTAACTAGTGTCCCGGAGCATTGGTTAAGTATCCAAAAGAAGCAAGACTTTATTAAAAAGTGGTGTAATAATTAATGGTCAAAAGTAACAGTTTATATTTTCAAGATAATTTTTTCTACTTTTGGATTCCTTAACCAGTACTCCGGACACTGGTTAACAAGACCTTTAACATTTATGCACCTTAAATGTCACGTACAATTTGCACACAAGGTCCCAACCTCATATTAGAGAAAATATAACAAACGAGAAGAGAAAAAATTAAAATGGAACTGAATATATGCTTTCAGCATTCTGCTCAATATTTAAAATTTTGTATGATTTTATTACTATGCTAAAACTGTTTATTTTTTTCTTTATAAATATTGAATAATATAGTATAGTTGCATAGCGCCAAAAAGGAATTTAGTTACAGAGGAATTAAAAATTTACCTTTTTTATGATGAAAAGTTCGGTTTGAATTGAACAGCACTTCTTTGTGATTCTTGGGTGGTATAATTTTCAAACAATTCACATATCTATCTGTCTGATGCTGGCACCGATAAGGATGGCCATGAAGATGCTAGCAACCTTTTGGAAGACACAGAAAGTGTGTGTTTTTATGCGTACTGCGTACATTATGGGTCAATTTCGTAAAAGAAAAAACAGTGGATAATCGATAAGGTTTCTAATTGCTGTTAACTTGCAACGGATGATTTATAAACTAGTTTATAACTAATAGATAATAGATAAGTTAATTGATTGACTTTGTAGTATTTGATAAAATTAACGATTTTTTTTTGCAGTGGCTTATAAATATAAAATGATATGAAAAAAAACATTTAATTAATGTTACTTTTTTTAACTAAGATTGCAGGGATAAAATGGAGATAAAAAATTATAAACCATAAGCTATTGAATTAAGTTAATCCAAAATCGTTTCTAGTTCATGAAAATAAACTGTAAAAATGACAATTATCAAGAAATTTTTTAATCACACGAGCTTATAAAAATAATAAGTTATAAACTCAATTTTATGTCTCAAACAGATATTATGCGACTTTAGAGTGTTATCTCCAATCACTAGCATTTCATGAATACCCAACCGAAAAGAGTTATCTCCAATCACCAGCATTTCATAGATAAATAAGAATGAATATCTTTTCACACATTTATTAATTTGTGAGGATTTTTTTCATTCAATGACCGGACAAACTCGAAATAATTTCTGTCTTCAAGAAACATCAACGTCACAATAAGAACATTTTAGTATGGATTCATGGTTAAAAATATTAAGATACTTGTAGATTTTTTAGGGGAAGATACTTGTAGTTTTATCGTGAATGATAAGCGATAAGATTTTTCTCTTGGTCATTTCTACGGGATTTAAACACGTGATTTATGCAGTTTCTGAATGAAAACATCTACGAAGTGAGTGTCACATTCAAGTTTCGCAGTAATTTTAAGGAATTTTCTTTTCTAATTATACCATCTAATTAAAAAACTATCTGCTTGTAAAAAAAATCGAACGCATGGTTCAAATATTTACATGTTTAAGCGTATAGTTTTCATTTCTTTGACTCAACTCAAGTATAGAAGCTTTACCTTAAAAAAAAATGCACAGAAGCTCAACAAAACACGAAAATGAATTTGAGCTTCAAAATTGTTTAGAAGCTTTCTATTTGATAATCTTGAGCACTGTAACAAAAAGAAAATATTGAGCACTAACTTGGTCAAAAATATGAATCTTCTTAACATCTATTAGTTAAAAAAGTTATTTAGAAGATTAAATGTTCGTATTATAATATAGGTTTTTCTATCATTTTACACTTTCAAGTTGAAAACATTTTACAGTAGGACATCTTTTGAATATCTTAGCAATGATTTTAAATCAACCTTCTAACCTCAATTATACTCGCAGGAACACAGATTTTCATTTTCTGATCATGCATCTAACATTTTGAATCATCTGAGAACCTAATATTATACTTGAATAATACAAGATACTTATAGGTTGAAAAGCTTGCAAAAGGTCACAAACAACTTCAGATCTTAAAAAACCATTTTCCTTTATGGCAGCACTGATCATTGGGAAATTGCTGAATAATTTTAATGCTGCATATCAGAATCAGTCGTCCATTAATATCAACAGGATGTTACAATATATACACAACATAAAGCTCTAATGAACAATCCACCCAAAATTGATAATGAATGAAGGCAATTAGACAGGATCATCTGCCTTTAGTGCAACCCTGAACTGCCTGGGAAATGCGCCTACAAAGCCTAATAATTCTTGAATACCCCACGCTCACACTCTTGGCTGCAGTTCTTATTTCATCTACAAGCGACGAATGAAGAGCTTTTTGTTCCCCACTAGCAGCTGGATCATATATTTGAGAAGGAAGAACGTCTGCCGGATAGGCCCCACTGCTCAAACCAATTGTTAAATCAGTGGCTTTCATTACAAGTTACAAATACCAAGAAAATATAACCATAAAGCAGATCACATGCTGGGATATCACCACACTTTAAACAAAATGTTAAAAACGAAATGTTTAAAAATAGCATTCAGCTGAGTGAGGGCAATTGGAGAATCATTGTATCACAATAGATGTTAATTTTATGGAAACTTTTGTGGCATGTGTGTTGTTAAGCATGAGTACAAACTTGAATGATCTAAATGGAAGTTGGAAAGATTGAATACTATGCAGTCTCAGCTTTAAGTGACTCGTGTCCAGTGCTTATATGATTGGAACACTTGAGCAAAAAACAAAAGCAGAATAGTTGTCTCAAAGAAGGGGCAGAAATGATGGAAGTAAAAGGTTGGGGAAGAGAGGGTACTCAGCGAAGAGTTATTATTAAGAAGAAAAAGTGGTAATGTGCATTACACAAAAACGTTGTCTCCTATTTCACTTAGTAACATAATTCAAGACTTTTGTCCTGTTCCATGACCATTTTCAAATCAAACATAGAACACGTAGTTTTATTTGTCAAAACATAATTTTTTAGCTGACCAGACATCCTTAGTAGCAAATAATTAACTGTGCAAGGAAAGATAATTTATAGGTGGATGTTAACAAAATTGCAGGATTACCATTTTAAGCATGTCATATCAAGAATCACTTGAACCTTCTTCCCATCACAGAAGTCAATGAAAGATAGCTGCAAATCAAGTTGGTGAACTGCAAAAACAGTATGAAATAGACAGTGTGAAACACCTGTTTGATCTAAGTCAGAAAATGGAAGGTAGTAATCAATACCAATTAATTTGGGAAGAATTTTCTGCAGATAAAAGGTTCATATTATGGTTTTAAAATTAACCGGGCTGGACTAGCCAGTTTGATGGGGTAACCAATGAACTGGTTAAGGACTGGTTCTGTTCAATTTCAATCCCCTAAAAACTGACTGATTACAAAACCAGTGGGTACAGGTATAAAAAAACAAGCAGAAATTCGGTAATGGAGGTTTCTCCAGTATAAGCTGCTTGAACCAATTTTTTCAATTTTTCTTTTTAATCCATCCAAATGTATATCTATACATTACATATTTATAAAGTCCTTATAAATCAAGGCCCTTGAAGTTCAGTATCTAAATAAATTTTAATCACATTTCGTTTAAATTTTTATTTTTACAGGGACTATTTTGAGGGAGTAAAAGCGCTCATTCTATGTAAGAAGTTTTCAAATAGAGACTGAAAGTGAATAAAATTATTTAGGGACTAAACTTGAAAAATCATGATTTTAAAAAGACAACATAATTAACACAATAATTATTTTCCCGAATAAAGGCCTAATTATAAGTGACAACGACTTGTGTATGAGGCTGGCATATGCATTTGGTTCTAATATATTATTTAGCCTCTTAGTATTGATCAACTTTTGTCTTGCAAGACATATAATATGGTTTTAAGTTAATTTAATTTTTTTATCAAACTTTATTTTGTATAACTGTATATAAATAAGTTTATTAATTGTTCGACCAAAATAAATTATTATTTGATTATTATAATATAATTCTCAACAGTTCAACAATGGTTGGAGTTGAACTAGTAAATAACACCCTTTCACTGGTTGAATAACTTCCACCATCTGATTTTTAAAACATTGTCACATTGTATAGTATTTAGAGGAAATTTGCCTACCTGAATGAGAATTGAACTTAGCCTGAACCAAATTTCTAACCTCTACCCGAGCTAACTGAACCTCTTCAACCACGTCTAGCAAATTACTTAGAAGTGAACCTGTTATCTGCATAAAATAGCTGGTCAGCTAAAACACACTATGAAGTTGTAAAAGAAAACTTTGAGCCAAGAAATAGCAAGCAAAGGGATAATAGAAAAGATTACTGGAGACAGCGTCATGGAAATTTAGGTGGGCAGGTGGATAAAAAAATATTCTTGGGAAGATATAGCACGTGACATTCTTACGCACTGTTAGATGTCCATGTTCATCATATGTACGTGAGTAAACCCTAATAGAATATCTCAGAAATATCTCATAATATCATGTATTGCATCTTATAATATTTTAAAATATCTTGGATGATTTTATAGGACTAGTGCCCACCTTTCATATTATTATCACACAAGTAGTTTGTCAGAAATAAAAGTGTATTATTGAAAACTGAACCAGAAATGGAGAATAGAATTCTCCTAGAGGTTGTTGCAATCTAATAAATTTCCTCGTGTTCAATAGTAGTTGAAAACAGATACCTCTCCCTCAGGATCCCAACATGATGAGAAAGCTATCAGCGAGGGGAAAAAATGACATCCTGACTGCATTAACCTACTCTCTTTCTTGCAGTACTTACGGCACAATCGTTGCCAATGGTACCTCATCATTCCGAAACACCGTATGAGCATGGTCTACTTTGCCACAAACACAGTGAACAACTAATTCAACAAGTACTGGTTATTAAAACCTGCTCAAAGCCTCAAAAACCATAACTGAGTTGTGGTTCAGGGCCAATTGAGAGTGGTATTGATCAAGATAGGTACAGCCTTTGTTCATAACCCATTAGGTCTAGAATTAGGTCCAATTTACCAAATATCATTTCTGCTGCTGTCTTTGTTCCTTCTTCACCATAATCTTCATCACCGATAACGAACCACCAACCAACACTTTTGGGCTAGTATCCGGCAGTTCCAGGCGGTGTGGATGACTAAGCTTTAGGTTATTTGGATCTATGTTATTTGGATATATTTGGCTGCCACAAGTATATTGACATCCGGCAATTCTAATGGAGGTAGTGGCTCGACAAATTGGGTAGTTGAACTAAAAGAAAACACCTTGCACCTAATCAGATAGAATATTTTATCCGGAGACATTACCACGCACTTTAATAATTCAAATGATCAACTGACAAATGTTTTCACTAAGGCTGTGTTTGGGAAGAGGTTTTTGGAGTGCTAAGTCTATATCTTGAAAGATATTTGATATTTTTAAAAAAACGAAATAACATGATAAATGATCATTTAGTACTTCAATCACACTTAATTTATTTTCAAAAACATTTTATAGCGTCTGTAATTTAAAAATGAAAAGTAAGCCCTCCCCTCCCCATCCAAACATACCCTAAATTTTTGGGAGGTCTTCCAACAAGTTATATATGTAATGTGTGTGGTGCATATGACCTAAATGTTATATCCAGTGTAATTGAGACACAAATTCACTCATATATTTTGGGATTTTATATTTTCCTTTTCCCTAAACCACAACTGAATGTCAAGTTTGAGTACCACGTGTCCACAACTACCATCCCAATGTCCTCCTCAATTGGGAAACTGGGAAGATGGTTGTGAATTATGTGAAGTGGACTAATATGCTAGAGCAGTATAATCACTGACACTTCTCTCAAGAGAAGGACATGAGTATAATAGGTAAGCATAAACATCTTTAGAGCCCAAGATTTGTTCCCATGGAGATTTAAATTCAGCCAAAAGTCACAAGGTGGTAATTATGGCGAGGTTCCCAATATTTCTTGCCGAATACAATATGACTCTATGAGCACAGATACTGGCAGAGGCAACAATTTTGAATAATCCTACTTAAAGGCTTCTTTGAAACAAAATTTTCTTAGCTCATAAACCACAAGATTCATGCCATTAATTTAAATTTTCTAGTCCATATCATGTAGATTCTGAAAATAAACGAGGACCACCCTTACTGTTACTATTAATTTAATGAATATGGTAATCCCCTCTAAAAATAAAGCAAATATGAAATAAAATAAAAAATTAAACAAACTTTCTACAAGAAACAGTTACCTGTGTTTCTTGTGCCATACTGATTCGACCTGTGCATTTGCTAGTGGTATGTGGATTTAAGGCAAACGCAAATGCAGAGAAAGCATCCATATTCAGATAGGACTGAAAACTAAATGTATCATATTAGAAAACAGTAAGGTATGAAAGCTGAATATATAATATTAAAAAGGAAAAATTGTCAACCAAATTACCTTTCCAATATTCACGTCATTCAAGCAATTTGATACTGTAATGCCTGATAGACCAGCATTTATTTTGAACCTACATTCAATCAAAGTAAATAGGCACTTGCATATTCAGTAATGTCACACAAGATACACTTGAGCTCCAATTCTTAAAAATAAAATAAAATCAAAGTTAACCTTTGGATGATATATCCGCAATAGTTGAGAGTAATCATGTGATGGTCATCCTTACGCTCAAAATCTTCAATATCCCACAACTGACAAATAGTAGAAACAAAGTTGTTGGTCAGAAAATGAAATATTATCTTGTACATAGATAAAACAATATTCAAAGTCGAACAACCTTCAAATTCTGGAATACCAACTTGTAAGACATTATCTTTTCCAAATAACCAGGAACAGATTTTATGATGTTGGTATAGCTTTGATCCCCTTCCATCTTGCAGTAACTATAAAAAAATTCACTTAAAGATTTTGCTTTCTGATCCAAATTTTCAAGCTCCTGCCTCATTTCAATCACTTTTTTGCAAGAAACCTAACATTGCCAATTGGAATGTAATGGACAACATATTAAACCTTTTATCATCATATTGCACCAATGAACTATAAACAGAAACTAGGGACACGCATGAGAAAATATACCATGCAAACAAGAGGAAATTCATGAACATAAATTCATGAATGTCAAGTAAAAACAAGTTTGAAGAGCATTGCTCTGTGGATGTAACGTCCAAGTAAATATGAATATAAATAGTAGGCCAATTCGACCAACAGAGTCGTCCAGGTGTTTGTTTCATTTAACCCATAAATAGTGATAAGAACTGGTTTGAGCCAGGATTTTATTTTGTAATTTTTAAGTTCAAAAGACATACATCGTTTATCCAAAATAAAGATCTAATGACAAGTCATAAATGTTCATATTCATGATATCGGTAAAATTTCAAAATAGTCTCTAAATTGAGAATTTTCCCTCATGTTTTAAGGATCATTTTAAAAGTTAATTTTTTAAATTTAGAATATTCCATCATGTCAGTCCTTTTGAATCAGTCAATTAAGCCCCTAAAATTGTCTGGTAGGGACTAATATGACTGTGAGTCTTAAAAATCAAATATCACTTTAAACTAATTTAAGAGACTTAGTTGATAGCACCCTACAACTATAGGGACTAAATTGGTGATTCACTAGAACAATTAGTTGGTATATTCGCAAAGGCACTCAATAGGAATAACTACTAAGATGGGGTATCTTGGTAAAAAGTGAGCATGATGAACATTTACGCTGCACTTAAAGAGGAATTTGAAAGTTAAAGTATTATTATGCACATGAATTGATTAATGTGCAGCAACATACTATGATTCTTAAGTTTTACAACAGTGGCTGCAAATGCTAATATAGCGGCTGCTACATCCCTTATAGCAGAATGTGCATAGCTCTGTGTTTTTTCGTGGCGGATTCATCAAAGCCCCAAACGTACTAGAGCTATAACACCGCTGTTTGACAATGGGTCACCAGTTCAGCTAACAACTTATAAATATTGAATTAATGTGAGTTTGAGAGCTCTGTGTAAGAATGGTCCATCAAAGATTGACGAGTTCTGTGGCAAGGGAATCAATTAATCTGCAGCACACAAACTATGACTCTTAAGTTTTACAACTGTGGCTGCAAATGCTGATATAGCGGCTGATACATCCCTTATAGCAGAATGTGCATATCACCCGTGGTTTTTCCTGGCAGATTCATCAATACCCGCAAGGACCGCAACGTAATAGAGCTATAGCACCGCTATTCGACAACAGGTCACCAATTCAGATAACAGCTTATAAATATTGAATTAACGTTAGTTAGAGAGATATCTGTGTAAGAATGCTCCATCAAAGATTGACATGTTGTGTAGCAAGGGAATCAAAGTGTGGGGGTAGAGACTATAGATTTTTCATTTTTCAAATACCATTAATCAATGTTGCTTTAAATATAATGTCAAGTATTTTGTCAAAAAGTGAAAAAAAGGTGGAGATTGCTAACTCCCTCCTGTTGCGAAATCAGAGGTAGAAAAGTAGTAACCTTAACTCAGTGTAATTCTCTCATCAATGTATTTCTAATATCAATTCAAGGTTTTGAAGATTAGATACACCATGGAAAACGTATCATGATAATTTTAAAGCTATTATCACTAGGTCACTTAAAATAAATCACACATAACTATACCTGAGATTTTCCTTGGGAATTAAAAAATATTGTATTGATGTGACTACCATCAGCTTGAATGTCCACCGGTCTACTCTTAGCAGAACATGACATGGAATTTTTCATCATCTGGGTCTCTTGAATCCCAGAACTCAGCTGTTGTACTTTTTTCTGTGAATAATGAAAGTTTGTATCACCAATAGCAAGTATTGCTAAATACTAAGATTAATGTGTAAGAGAGAATACCAGTAATCTCTCACGCTTAGCATTAATTAATTGTAGCTTAGACTTCTCATATGCTATATTAAAAAGCAACATTTTCATTTCCACAATTCTGCAAAAGAAATACTCAACATTTAAAAATCAGTTCCATAAACTTGAGTATGAATAACACAGTCCACACAGTGACTTAGTCAAACAGCTTATATGTACCTTTTGCATCTGCGAATATTTAGAGGATCCGTTAATTTCTTCTGAAAGAAAAACAAGAACCATGTCAATAAGAAACAGGAAATTCCAAACGTAGAGTAAGTTTGATTTGAGAAAATATTTTTGTTTTCATTTCCTGTTTTCACTTTTATTTACAAAATTGCCGCGCTGTTTTTTATTTTCAAATGTCTGTATAGGAAATAGTTGAAAAATAATTATTTATTATTTTCAGGGTATCCTATACACATCTTTGAAATCAACAAACAAGGTGAAAACAACATGATATTTTTTTGTAATTAAAAGTGAAAACAGACAATGTTGTCTCAAAGGAAACAGGCCCTTAGATGTACTAATCATTTCAAATATAATCTTGTTCATGATATAATATAACAAGCTTAGCACACTAAATTCGTTTATCTAATCCAACAGACCTGAGAATGAACTTCAGAAGAAAGAATATCCCATTTCTTAACTTTCTGCAGATGAACCAAAATATCTTCCAGCGTGCCAATCTAAATATTTAGATCCAACAATGTATAAATAGCTATGATAATATAATTGTGAATGATTAAAAAGTACAAAGCAATATCCACAGAATTTTCTAACTCTACAACCATATATTAGAACATACCAATCTCAAATTTAGCTTATCAAATGACGGAGAAAGCAATTGTTTTGTGCTGGTTGAGAATTTTTTTATAACCTGCAAGATAGTTGAAAAGTAAAAACTTAAGAGACCCAATAAAACAACAAATTTCTAACTAATTATTAATATAAAGCAGTAACCATACATGATCCAAATCATCCCACTTCTGATCTCCAAACTTTTCTCTTTCATTTCTCATAGAACTTGTTTGCTCCAAAACAAACTGTAGATCTCCATCCCCACTTTTATGAACCTCTGGACTTCTGTCAATCCTTCCTGTCTTATCTATATTGTCTCCATCACTTAATAACTCGACACCTTTCCCTTTCTTCCCAGAAGAAATCTCGATACCAGTTTTGGTAAGAGGGCTCTGAGCTACTTGGAGTGCTGGATGGCAGTTGTTATCAAGATCAACATGGCCATCAGAATTAATCCTGTGAGACAAGTCTTGGAAATCACTTAATAATTCGACACCCTTCATTTTCTTCTCCGAAGAAGCCTCAATACCAGTTTTGGTAAGAGGGCTCTGAGCTACTTGCAGTGCAAGATGGCAGTTGTTATTAAGATCAACACAATGCCCATCAGAATTAATCCTGTGAGACAAGTCTCGGAAATCACTTAGTAACTCGGCACCTTTCCTTTTCTTCCCAGACAAAACCTCGATACCGCTTTTGGTAAGAGGGCTCCGAGCTACTTGGAGTGTCGGATGGCAGTTGTTATCAAGATCAACACTTCCCCATTTCTTTCGAGAAGAAACCTCGATACCAGCATTGGTAAGAGGGCTCTGAGCTACTTGGAGTGTAGGATGGCAGTTTTTATCAAGATCAACACCATGCCCATCAGAATTAATCCTGTGAGACAAGTCTCGGATATCACTTAAAAACTCGACACCTTTCCTTTCCTTCCCAGAAGAAACCTCGATACCAGTTTTGGTAAGAGGGCTCTGAGCTACTTGGAGTTCCGGATGAAAGTTGTTATCAAGATCAACGCCTTTCATTTTCTTCCCAGAAGAAACCTTGATACCAGTTTTGGTAAGAGGGCTCTGAGCTACTTGCAGTGCCGGATGGCCGTTGTTGTCAAGATCAACACCATGCCCATCAGAATTAATCCTGTGAGACAAGTCTCGGATATCACTAGGAGGCTCTTGCAGGGAAGGCAACACAGTTGTTACTTCTTGGATAGGACTGCTTAGATCTAGAAATCTATTACAAGGACTCCTGGCCGGTTTTCCCTTCAATGTGCTCTAAATCATACAAGCATCAAATAAGGTGAAATCATAACAATTCAGAAGCACAGAAGACATGTTAGCATCAGAAAAGAAAGAAAAACCCGTCTTCCACTGGAGGCAATGTTTTGACCTCTGTAGAGACACACCTTTACCCATATGTTTTTGCAAGAGTCTAAATTTTAATTTTGTAAACATACATAGCCATGATACATTTTACTTGTCTAGACAAAATAGAGAAAACTGAAGTAGGGTTTTCAAATTTTAATGATTAGAATTTACTAAAATGCGACTCTGCTGAAATGTAATTGCACCTACAAATATCACAAACCATAAAGAGTGGGGGCATTGAACTAAGGAAATAGACTAAATATCTAAATGAAAAAAGTATCAGTAAATCATCTATGTTTTTAGTAATTGAATCTGAAAATCATGTCATAGAGAACTAACCATGAAAGGAGATGAATTAGTATCCATATTTTGGAATCAAACTTGAATATTTCTTTTCTATCGTTTTAGCAAATGACTCCAAATGTGTCCTCAAAGTAATACAGATAAGCAAGGGTTTCAGAGACTCTTTTTTTGCATGAATCATAACAACAAAAAATAGAGGCACTTTCTGTAATTTTACCTTAATAAGTTTGCTGAACTGTGCATCCTCAAAAGGTGAGTTAGGCTGTTCACTGTTTCCATCACCAGACAAATCCAAGTTTTTAGCTGCTGTCGGTTTGTCGTATTCAATGGCTTGTCCTAAACCACCATTAAAAGATTCATTCTGCATATCCGTTTGCTTCAACTCAACATGGCACTTACTTTGACATTCTACAGATGGCGATAAAGTATGGTCAAATGATTTTACAGGAGAAGCAAAAGGTTTGGCATATGTAGTGGTTAGAACTTCATCATTTTTTTCCTTGACTGTGCCATCTGCCAGGTCAAAATCTGCCACTCTTGTTATATGAGTCTTAAGCAAGGGAGAAGCACCAATCACAGGCTCAAGATTTTTATCATTGTAGGAAACATTGGCCGAAATCAAAGAATCAACTACACGATCGTCGGCGTTGATAAAACTTTGATTCATGTTATTCTCAAGAGTTAAACTAAATGGCTCTTCCACCAAAGGAGCAGTAAGAGTTTCAACTTGCTTGTTTTCAAAATCTCTTTCACTAAAGAAAGAAGTCCCTGGGGAGTATTTTGAAAACCTAAGTTTCAATTTGTCAGTTCCTTCTTTGAGAGTAGATGTGTTTGGGGTAGTCTTCAGAGTTTTCAACTTCGAAATGCTTTTGCGTATGGACAACAAAGTTGCACTATTTTCGACATGTACCTCAGGCACAAGCAAACCAGATTGGTTTAAGGGAGGAGTTATATTTCCAGTACATCTGAATGGATCAGAAGAACCCATAAATACTACTTTATTTGCAGAAAGTGACAATGGTGTAAACTCATGTACTGGATGATTTCCAGTAATTTGATCGGACTTATGATTAGAGTCAGTCACTTGTCCACTGTCTTTAGAATTACTCTCTTTTATGGGGACTTCGCAGAAACCCAGTTCATACTTAGAAGCCAAATCTAACTTATCACCTTCATCCATCTTTGGCGGGGTTCCTCTTTTAGCCTTAGAAGAGTCCAATTGTTTACAAGCTAATGGAGTTGCAACATTATCAAACTCCCTATTGTTCTGAAAATGAAAATAAAAATATCACTTATCAATTACAACTGCCATGCATTTACTCAACTCAACAGATGTAATAGCATATACGCCAAAACCACAAGTGTCATCATAAACCACACACAACCATAATTTGATGTATTACGATAACTATCTGCAACTAACTAAACGGTAAAGACCCTAAAATCTGAAATAAAATAAACTTTGAAGCAGACAGGAAATAAGTCAACTGGGAGAGCTGACAACAGTCAACAAGAATAATCGAACCCACATTGATTCCAGCAGAATGCAAGATCTTTAATTCCAACACCTTCAGTGTACCCAACTATTTCAATTACCAATTCATATAAATGGACACACACAAGAATGCAAATCTGTCTCAATGCCTACGTATTTCCAGTCATAAAGACTTTTTTTTTTTGAAGAAGCTAAAATCCAGTCATAAAGAGTTGAACATGAGACTAAGGTTAAGTAGAAACAAGCTCCTTGCACTTAGACAACAGTCATTGAACAAATGTAACAACTTTAGGCTACCATGAAAAAAGAATGTTGAGTGAAAACATATGAACAAATAATTTGATGACCTAGAATATTTTCAACCTTAGTTGAAGACTTGGATGCAGAAGCAACTGGGGTGATTTGATGAACAGGAGAGTTAACTGAACATTCCAAGTTGGGTAAAACCTCCACATGATCTGCATTTCGTGAATGTGTGGCTAACTTATCACCTTCATCCATCTTTGGTGGGGTTCTTCTATTAGCCTTAGCAGAGCTCAATTGTTTACAAGCTAACGGAGTTGCATCATTAACAATCTCCTTAGTGTTCTGAAATGAAAATAACAGATATCACTTATCAATTACCACTACCATGCATTTACAAGAGTCATCATATGTAATAGCATATATAAATATATAAGGATGGCCACAACCACAACCACAACCACAACAGTATCATCATAAACCATGCACAACTGCAATTTGATATATTACAATGGGTTATGCTAAGGGCACTTGTTGAGAAGACAAAAATAGAAATAATTGATAAGTTTAATGAAGCAAAAGTCAATTTTAAAGTTTCAATGTAATAAATGCACAATTCTCAAGATAAAGTTTCCTCATTAGACTTCTTATCAAGATAAAGTTTCCTCATTAGACTTCTTATCAAGTGCCCTAAGGGCAGTTGTTAGCATTTCCCTATTACAATAACTATCTGCAACTGACTAAAAGGTAAAGACCCCAACAACAACAACAACAACAAACAAATCTTATCCCTCTAAGTGGAGTTGGTTAAATGGATCAAACAACGCCATAATGTTCTATCATTTAACATATTTTTATCCAACTCATTAATTTATAAATCTTTCTTAATAGTTTCCCTTATCGTTTTTATAGGTCTTTCTCTGCTTCTAGTGATTTGACTACCCTCCATCTATTCTACTATCCTACTACAGAATCTACATCTCTTTTCTCTATATGCACAAACCACCTAAGCCGAGTTTCCACCATTTTTTCTAATGTGGTTATTTCTAATCCTGTATTATCTAGTCTTACCAAACAACCAACACAACGTCTTTATCTTATCTAAGCTACGCTTATTTTATTCTTGTGTTGGTTCTTTACCACCCAAGTCCCAACACTCCATCTCATACAAATACCGCCGGTCATACAGCGGTATGATAAAACTATCCCTTCAACTTGAAAGGAAAACTTTGAAGCAAACAGCAAACAAGTCAACTGAGAAAACTGCTAAAAATAAATGACCATATAATTTAATGACGTAAAAGATTTTCAACCTTGGTTGAAGACTCAGAAGCAGAAGCAATTACACCATCAAGGGTGATTCGACGAACAGGCGAGTTAGCTGAACATGCCAAATCAGGTAAAACCTCCATATCATTTCCATTTGGTGATTGTGTAGCTTTTGAACCTAACGGCAAAACACCATCCAAATCCTTACTTCCCTGTGCCAAAATTGCAACCAATTTAGGAGAGAGTCTTCCATAATCATAGGATTTTCTTCCTTGTTCCCCTTCAATACTCATATCATCAGAATCCCCGCTAGCACTGGCCACCACGGGCGACTGAGGTGTTTTCTTATCACCGTCAGTAAAATCCATCAAACTCCCCGGAGTGGCACTGCTTTGACCGGCTGTAGTCACCGTCGCGTCAAACCTAGTCGGAGTTTTAAGATCCCCTGAATCCGAACGGGCAAGACTCCGGTAATGCATTGAAAATGCGGTCGAGTCCATAGTAATGTCGTCGGAGACACCGGAATCCGATAACCGTTCCGGTTTAATGAAATCCGTGGACACCGGACCACGGAATTCGTCATCTGCAAAATCAAATTGGTAAAAAATTCAAAAATTATTAACAATTAATCAATTAACTAAACGAGATTAGGTTAAGACTCACCATCACTGTCGTCATCAGCGTTATTGCTACTTCCACCGGGAGAAGGAGAACCGATTGGTTGCAGGAAGGAGTTCCGATGATCTACAACTTCAGCAGAGTCATCAGTAGGGTTTTGGCGCCGTTCAACTTCGTCGTCGTCGCTATCTCCGCCGATTTCACGGAAGAGACCTAGGGTATCTGCGGGGATGTCGGAAGAGGAGGAGGAGTGGTCGTCGTCGGGACGGAAGATGTGGACGGAGGTGATTTCGTTATCGGCGAAGCTTACGCGGCGTGCTCTTTTTCTGTTGAAGGCGATGGTTTCATCTTCGGTTTCGGTGTTGTTGGACTTGGACGGAGGTGATTTCATTGTTGTGATATTTGGAGATTTTTGTGCGGGAAAATGGGTTTATTCAGTGTCCATTGTTCCTTTCAAAATGAGTTTCCCCACTAGCCAGTGCCGTTGTGTTGTGTTTGATTTTACGAATTTGAGTTGATTTTTATCCTTTTGGTTATAATAATAACTTTGATTTTAAACTATTACTAACATTGAATAAATATGTTGTCCGGTCGATTAATCAATTAATGAAATAAATATGACAACTTATGTGTTTTGTTTTCATTAATCAATATGATAATGATTTATTTGATTTATGTGTAAAATAATTATACACCGACAGTGCATACTAATTAAATTCTTATGGATATTTCAAAAAGATAACTGACTCAATTAAATTATTAACTTAATCTATAAATTTAATCACTTCCTATCAATTAGTCTCTTATTTAAGAATGGCGACAAATTCATATATATATGGGTATCCACTTCGACTTTTACGTTGAAAACCATGATTGATTGAGATTGGTTCGGGTTTAGGTTTTCTCCAATTTTAAAATATGGGGGTCGAGCAGATAACGTGGACAATAATATTCACCTTAAACCTACCTTGAACCCTCCCTGGTTATATCAAAATTACATTTTTACCTCTAATACAGTAGCAAACTAAGACCCTTTAAGTTACATTCATATGTTTATTTTACTTTTTGAAGTAAAGATAATTATAACATTTCATTACATTTGTGTTCAACACAATTTAGTATATCCACTATTATTTAGAAATATCTGATAATGTAATTGTCTTTGTCAAGCTATATGCAACTTCATTTGCTTGTCTCTGCACAAACTCAACACTAAAGTTTCTATAAAAAAGAAATGAAAAACTATCAACAACTCTGTTGGATTCTAACTCAAAATCAACTGGCCCCTAAGTTCAACTCATGCACCCAAGTAAAAGTAAGCCAATAGCTTCACCAACATGTACATTACAAATGGGGTAAAAACATTACGTTTTAGCCAGAACATAAAAAAAAAAAAACCCACAAACATCAATCCCCATTTTGTTGTGAAGGGATGATAAAGAAGCATCTATATTACATTTTACCCTTCACGATGATGGTTTACTACATATGACAATATGTCTTCCACCATGGGCTATCCACGCCCACCAACAACTATATCTGAAGGACCTCATCTTGCAGGAGAAATTGCAACAACATTAGCAGTAACATCTACAGTTTTTGAATATGATATCGCATATTCCAAGAAACTCATAAAGGGTGATGAAGCTATATTTGCATTGGCAAAAGACTTCGCTAAAAGGGAACTCTACAAATCCTGTTATAGTTCAACTAACTACTTTGATGAGTACATGTTGGGCGGTGTTTCGTTGTATTTTGCCACTGGTAACAACAACTACCTTTTTCGTGGCAACTGATCCTTCTATCTATAAGATCAATGACAAGTTTAACGAGATTCCTTATTTTTAGCTAGAACAGTAAGTTACCTGCTGCAATGTTGTTGCTAACAAGGATGATGATGTTTCATAACTCCGGTTACCCTAACAAGGAAATTTGAGTTTGTACCATAGATCTATTGGTCTTACCACATGCTCTTATCTACATTAATTCAATGTCTTTAACTGGACTAATTAACATGTAACTTTTGTCTTGTTAATTTTTTTTATTATTCAGCCTACAAATTGTGGTTATGAGACGGTTTTAAATCGTGGTTGAAATGTAAAGAGTTTTTGAAATTTCTACAACGACATTGGGATCACAATTTCAAATGCATTAGCCACATTTTCCCGCAATGTAAACATTTGTAGTGTTATTGCAATAAGAATTTAAACCATTATTGTTCAAAGAGATCGTAATATGCATGTCAACAAGAAAATTTTCAGGGGGATTGATACAACTGAACCATGGACATCTAAAATCTCTCCAATATTTTGTCAATGTTGCATTTTTAGCATATCTCTTTGCTAGTTATATGAAAGACATATGTGTTTTTGGATGGTTTTGTGGCCACAATTACTTTCCAATACCTGCTTTAAAGCATTTATAATCCTCTTAGGTATTGTATTCTCCACTTCATTTTATTTTGTTATTCAATTATTTTTGTAAGTTGTGTTATTTGTACATTCAAGTTCGGACAACTTTTGAAGTGGTTAGTGCCGATCAAATAAACAACTACTTACATTGAGTAGACGGTTCATAAATCGATTAATGAGTTTCTACACATGACATACTCATTAACCATCTATTGTACATAATCAATCACCCACTTGGACTGAATTAATCACTCAACATGTTATTTGTCTAAATTAAGTTGTTCAGAAAAAATGTTTCTTTATTTTTGTTTTTTAACTTTTTTTGTTGAAAAATAATATTGTGATTTTTTTTTTACATCCCCATAAAACAGATGGATTACATCATGGGTAACAATCCAATGAATATGAGCTACACTACATAGTTGGGCATGGAAACAGAAACAGGATTCCAAGACATGTTCATCACAAAGGTGTATCAGTTCCAAATCAATGATGACAAAATTTTATAACTATAATAAGCTAACCTTAGTCAGAAGTGCAGGGTAAGCCGCCTTAATTTCCTTAACAAGTATTTAGAGTCGTCTCAACCAATATTGAGACCTAAAAACAAATTTCAAGAATGAAGTCTTTTTAAAATTAGTATTTATGTAAATTTTATTTTATTATTTGTTTATTTCTTTATTATTTTAGCCTTGTTTTTTACTTAGAAATGACCGAGCCAGTTGTACACTCTTAAATAGTATCATTTTCAATTTATACTGGCTTAGCCTTATTGATTGCAAAACCATTTTTAGAGTTACCTAGTTAGTTCATCTAACCTAATGGATAGAGATTGGGCAAAACCACTCTTAGCCCATTTTAAATATAATTTTCAATTTATACTATCTTAGTCTTATTACTATTTACTCATATAAGACAAAGGTTGAAATTGAAAGCGTGCGTGCGCATGATAGCGATGGTGATTGGTATGAAGGAAGGAGTTAACTGGCCAAGTGATATTTTGGCCAACCTCTCAACTGGGCTCGAGGATATAACACGTCCCATATTTTTTTTATTGTTTTAGACGGTAGTATATGTTCTCCAGTCAAGGACTATTGGATAAGCTTTCTTCATTCTCCATATAGTTGAGGAGAAAAGGAAAAAATAAAACTGTATAATTTGAGAAAATGGTATTGAATTGACTCATTCCTCTACTACTTATTGTGGGTTTGTACGTTTTTCTTACATGCAAACATGTTGGTTTGAATGGTAAAAAAACTAAGGCACCTTAACTTGGAGATTAGTCACGCATAGATTCAACAAAAATTTACATATACTCCTACTTGTCATATATTTTGACAATTTCTTTTTTGTTACAAAGAGTATACGAGCGAAACTCTCATGCACATACATTAAGGTCCCGTTTGGATTGAACTTATGTTGAGTTTATGAAAAAGAGTTTATGCAAATAAATAAGTTTTTATATTAATTCATAAGTTCTCACTAACAAAAATTATACTTTCATAAATTGCTTTTTCATAAACTACATCAACAAACTTATAAATAATACATAAAGGCATATT
>Ga0099826_10000462_pt1 | contig 19553 bp, 16 predicted proteins | sample Mtrugardesep15_FD_76830 | JGI IMG/M metagenome (GOLD analysis project Ga0099826, IMG submission 76830) | Root nodule microbial communities of legume samples collected from California, USA - M. trunc garden sep15 | ecosystem: Host-associated > Plants > Roots > Nodule | place: USA: California... | reverse complement strand
TCATTGGGGGAAGGCGTGAAATGAATGGCGTATCGCATGCGCTGTCACCTCGCCGCAAATGCGGACAAACCGGCCTCTTTGCAGGCCAGCAGATAAGTGATTTGCGTGACAGATTAACGACGTAAGTGGTCCAATCAGAACTTTCTAAAGTCCGGGACGGCAATACTCACGTGTTCTTGAAGGCGAAAGCCCGAAGGGATGACAGGCGTGTGACCGCAAACAGTTTCTAATGCCGCATCGGCAAGAAAATGCGCGAGCCCGAAGCTGACCTTGAAACCGCCGGAGAGCGCAACGAGTTTCGCAGTGCCGGCCATCGCCCCCACCATCGGGTCTCTCCCCACCGCCTTCGGGCGCAGCCCGGCCCAGCGTTCGAGCACCGGCGCGCCGGCAAGGGAAGGCACAACGGTGCAGGCTTCGACAAGCAGTTTTTCGAGCTTCTCGTCGGTACTGAAGGGATCGGAAAAACAATCTTCGCTGGTACTGCCGATCGCGACGGTGCCATCTTCATGCGGCACGATATAAAGACCGTTGAGGAAGACGACCGGCATGGCCGGATCAGCGCTAGCGTCGAGAAGCGCCGCTTGCCCCTTTACCGCCTGCCCCAGCGCAACTCCCGCTTCCAGCCCGAGAGCGTCACGGATCAGGGGAAAGGACTCATGACCATTGGCGACCACGACATGGCCGAAGCTTATCTCGTCTCCCGAAGACAATACCGCCCGCCCGGCATCCGCATCAAGGAAAACGACCCGGCAGCCTTCCGCCACCTGCACATGCCGCGCCTTGCGGAGAAAAGCCGAGAGCAGCGCGATCAAGGCGCGCGGCGAGACCCTTGCCGCCAGCGTGTCGAAGACGAAACCAGCCTCGCCCGCCGCATCATCCACCCAACCCGCGACCGATGGCCTCTCTCCCACATGCCAATGGAACCGGCGTTCACCCGATCGCCAGTTTTCCGCCGCATCCCGCTCGTGTCGCTCGGCGATGCCGCGCAAATGCGGCTTGGGCAGTGGAATGATCCGTCCGCAGCGGCGATAACCGCCGGAAAGCCCGGTCTCTGCCTCCAAGCCCGCGATCTCCGCTTCCAGCGCGACAAGAGCATCGAACTGAAACTGTTTCTTATCCGACCAGCGGTCCGGCATATGCGGCATCAAGGCGCCCAGAAGCCCGCCGCTCGCGCCGCCACCAAGACGACCCGCCTCTACCAGGAGGGTATCGATGCCGAGCCGTTCCGCCTTCACCGCCGCCCACAGACCCATGATGCCGCCGCCGACGATGAGGAGCGGCACGGAAACCGGCAAACGCATTCTTGGTGATTGACCCTGTTCGAAAGCGGGATTATCGGCTTTAGCCATGAAAAATTCCAACGACACTATCAGAGAAACTGGCAGAGAGACTGGCGCCGAGACCGGCTCGGCAACCGCGAAAAACCAGGCGGCGCTCGACTGGCGTGACGGGGATATGCCCTATTCGCTGGCCTTTGACGATCATTTTTATTGCCAGACGGATGGCAGGCTGGAATGCGGCCATGTCTTTCTGTCTGGAAACGGGTTGCCGCAACGCTGGCTCGAACGGGACGGTGTTTTCCGCATCGGCGAGCTGGGCTTCGGCACCGGCCTCAATCTCTGCGAGACCTGGCGGCAATGGAAAGAGGTCCGCAACGGCCGCTCCACGCTGCATTTCGTGTCCTTCGAACTTTACCCGATGAAAGCGGACGAGATCGACCGGGCGCTTTCCCGCTGGCCGGAAGTGGATGCTGAGCGCAAGGCGCTTGTCGCCCGCTGGCCCGCCGAGCCGCAGGACCGGGTCGAGATCGAACTGGACGAAGCAACGCGCCTGACGGTGGTCTGCGGCGAGGCGCTTGCCGGCATTTCCGGCAGCGATCTGAGTTTCGACGCCTGGTTTCTCGATGGTTTCGCGCCCGCGCGCAACCCGGACATGTGGTCGCTGGAGATCATGCAGGCGCTGTTTGCGAAAACGGCACCGGGGGGCAGATTCGCCACCTACGCCGCCGCCGGCTTCGTCCGCCGCAATCTCATCGCAGCCGGTTTTGACCTGGAGCGCAGAAAGGGATTTGCCGGAAAGCGGGAAATGCTCTGCGGCACCAAACCCTCGGCCTGATTCAATTCAGAAAATGACGTCGAATATTCACACGCCCGGAGCATCCCGCCGCAGCACGTTCTCGCCCAGCCATTGCGCGATCTTATCTTCGAGGCTTTCGGGGCTGATCGGCTTCGACAGATAATCATCCATGCCCGCCTCCAGGCAGCGCTCCCGGTCCGCCTCCTGCGTATGGGCGGTGACGCCGATGACAGGCACATGCCGGCTATCACCGGCCGCCTGCTCGGCAGCGCGAATGGCCTGTGTCGCCTGGTGCCCGTTCATGACAGGCATGGATACATCCATCAGAATGAGGGCGGGATTATACTCCTCCCATGCCTGAACGGCCCTCTTGCCATTACCGACGATCAGGAAGCGCAGGCCTGCCTGCTGCAAAATCTGGCTGAAAACAATCTGGTTGACGTCGTTATCCTCGGCCACCAGCACATCGAGAAGGCATGGCCGGCTGCGTTCGGGAACCATGGCCGGAGCTTCGGCCCGTTGTTTCCTTTCGGCGGGCCGGCTTTCCGGCCGGGCTTTCTCTCCACCCGTCCCCTGCGCAAGCGGATGCTGACGAATGCGCTTCAGCCGCACATCACGCACCACGTCGAACAGGGTGGAGCGCAGCAACCGCGCCCGCGCCGGTTTCATCAGATGCGCCTGCACGCTGAGATCGGTAAACAGCGTCTCGTCGCCCACGACATCCATCGAGGTCAGGAAAACAATGGCAATATCGTCAAAGCGCTTATCCGCCCGGATACGCTCCACCACGTCGAGCCCGTTCATGACAGGCATATGATAATCGAGGATGATGGCGTCGATGGCAAAGCCGAGAGACGCCGCTTCCTGCAACACGGCGATGCCGGAAGGCCCATTCTCCACCGCGTGGCCATCTATACCCCAGCTGCGAAGCTGCTCGGTCAGGATGCGGCGGTTGACGTCGTTATCGTCGATGACGAGCACCCGGATATCGTCGATCGCCACGGAAAGCAGCGGCACGTCCCGCCGTCGCTCCATCACCTGAAACGGAATATCGACCTCGAAGGCCGAGCCCCTGCCGACCTCGCTGACGACATTGATCTTGCCGTCGAACAGGCCGACGAGGCCGACCGTGATCGCAAGGCCCAGCCCCGTTCCCTCGTGCCGCCGTGTCGCGGAACCATCGACCTGGCTGAACTTGTCAAAGATCGTTTCCAGCTTGTCGACCGGAATGCCGATGCCGCTGTCTTCGACGCGCAGTGAAAAAATGCTTTCCGACGCCTCCGCCGACTGCGCCGAAAGCTCGACCAGCACATGCCCGGTTTCGGTGAACTTGACGGCATTTCCGACGATGTTGGTGACGATCTGGCGGAACCGGCCGGCATCACCAATGACCTTGCCGGAAACCGAGGCATCGATGCGGACGATCAGTTCGATGTCCTTTTCAAGCGCCGCCGAGGACAGGAGCGAGACCACATCCTCCACTGCCTCAGCGGGATCGAAAGGCACGCTGCGCAGCTTCATCTGCCCTGCCTCGATCTTGGAGAAATCGAGAATGTCGTTGATGATCGTCAACAGCGCATTGCCTGACTTGACGATGATGTCGGTAAAGGTCTTCTGGCGCGTGTCGAGCTTGGACTTGGCCAGAAGCTCCGCCATGCCGAGCACGCCGTTCATCGGCGTGCGGATTTCATGGCTCATATTGGCCAGAAATTCCGATTTGGCCCTGTCCGCCGCTTCCGCACGCGAAAGCAGCCGCTGCAACTCCTCCTCGCGCACCTTCATCTCGGTCACATCTGTGACGATGATCAGCCAGTAATTGCCGGAACTGTTGGTGGCCTCCAGGTTGAGCCAGCTTTTGCCGGCAACATGGACAAGCCAGGAAAACGGCCTGTTGGCCGCGATATTCTCTCTCCAGATCCGCAGCGTCTCGCCAGCCTCCGCGGCCGTGCCGAAATCGCCGCGCCCCGCGCAATGGGCAAAGAAGCCGGCCCAGTTGCGGCCCTTTTCCAGGAGATGCGGCGGCACATCGAACATCCTCGCCATCGCCTCGTTGGACATGATGATCGTGCCCTGCTCGACCAGCACCAGCCCCTGCGCCATGGCGCGTGTGGCGCCCTGCATATATTCGCCGACGCGTTCCAGTTCCGCCCTGGCCTTGCTGATCTCGGCGTCGCGCATGCGCACATCGGTCACATCGGCATAGGTGCTGAGGATCTTCCCGCCTTCGAGACGGGTTTTCGAGATCACGGTCACCTTGCCGCTTTTGCTGCGCACCTCGCGGGGGGCGAAGGCGTCCGCTTTCAGAAGCCGCTGCACCCGCTCCTCATAGACGTCATCAAAAGGTCTGTCGCCATAGTCATAAAGGCCGCTGTCGAAATTCATTTCCATGAATTCGCGGTAGCTCTTGCCGACAAGCGACTTCTCGCCGCCGATCTCACCCCAGACCTGGTAGAAAAACGGATTGACATATTCGATGACGAGATCGGCGTTGAGCAGAAGCACGCCCACGGGCAGGGCGCGGAGAACCGCCTGGAGCTGCCGGTGCAACGCCTCGGCCTCGGCCTGCGCGGCGATCAGCGCCTTTTCCCGGTCCTGCAACAGGCTGACGTCGGTGACCGAACCCACCAGATAATATTCATCGTCGGGTGTCGCGACCCGGCCGAGCCGGGTGATGACGGGGACCGCCCCACCGTCGCGCCAGGGCATGTTTCCCGTCCGTTCGATCGCCTCTCCGGTCTGCAAAATCCGTTCGTTTTCCTGCCGGAACCGCGGGCCGTTCTGCGGAAACATTTCCGTTTCGGTCTTGCCGATATGGTCGGCAAGATTGCCGCCGAGGAACGTGTTATAGGCGGCGTTGGCATAGGTCAGCCGCCTGTCCTGATCCCTCAAAAACACCCCGACCGGCAATTGCTCGAGGGCAGCACGCAGCAGCCATGTCTCGCGAATCTGTGTGCTTAAAAGCGTCTCATGCGCCTTGAACTCGGTCACATCTACCCTGAGCCCGACAAGCATGCCGTTTTCCAGGCGCTTATTGACCATGCGCACCCAGCGGCCATCGGCGAACTGCTCCACCCTTTCGAGATAGGGCAGAGAAAAATCATGCAACTGCTTCTGCATCCAGTCTTCAAAAGACGGACCGTCATTCTCCGCACAACGATATACGCTCGAAGAATATAGCGTTTTCATCAATGCTTCGAGGCGGATGCCGGGTTTCAGCTCGATGTCGAGATCGCTGTAAAACTCTGCGAACCGCGCGTTACAATAGACCAGCTGATTATCCCGGTCATAAACGACGATGCCGGCATCGATGAAATCCATGACGCCGCTGCTGAACAAAATATCCGATGCGCCGCCCACCGCCGCGGACTTGCGCGAAACAGCCGATGGCATCTCCTCGAACACTTCGAACAGGAAAAGGCTGCCGTCATCGCCGATAAAGCGTTCGCAGCGAAGCATATGCGATTGCGCGGAAAGCGCGGCATGGCAGGCGATTGCCTCGTCCGTTGCGAAAACCAGAGACCGTCGCTCGCGATCTTCCCGCTCGGCATCACGGATATCGCCGGAGAGTGAAAGACTGGTCTGGCCCTCGAATGCCGAAGGCGCGCGACCCATGACCCGGCCGTAGGCTTCGTTGACCACGACGTAACGCAGCTCGCCGTCCTTGATGCACGCGGGCAGCTCCAGGGCGGCAACGGCCCTGCATGCTTTTTCCAGCAACCCGCAGCCTTCGGTCAATCGATACTCCACACCTCGGCAGTCCATCCCTGTCGAATCAAATATTTCCGGATGCCGTCGCAAAAAACGTTATGTGAGAAAATCGATCTTTGCTATGTATCCGCAGGTCGCGTTACCCTTTTTTAACCATAATTCTTCGCCTTTGGACCCACGTTCCGGTGATAGCCGGCAACCGATGCGCATGGCTGCCATGCGCTGTCAGGCGGCACCGTTACAAAACTATCGCTTGACTTTGACGCACAAAACGCCCACATCCCCGTCAAGCTTTCACCTTCGGCAGCCGCGTGAGCTGCAGCGTATGAACCAAGACCCCCTTGGACCGCATGTAGGAAAAGCGCAACGAATACAGAAGACGGCAATTGCCGCACTGATGCGCAGAAAGTTATTCCAACCCACAAGTTCCCAATTCACGCGGGGTTCTTGACGCCGAAACCACCGGACAGCAGCACTGCTCCGGATGAGTTTGTTTTGGCGCCCCGAAAGGCAATATATATTGACCAGTTTTAGCGAACTCGGCCTCTCCGAAAAGATTGTGGCCAGTGTTACCCAGCTTGGCTATACGACCCCTACCCCCATTCAGGCGAAAGCCATTCCGCTGCTGCTCGAAGGCCGTGACCTGATCGGCCTCGCACAGACCGGCACCGGCAAGACGGCCGCTTTCGGGCTGCCGATCATCGAAATGCTGATGAAGCAGGCGGATCGTCCGGCAAATCGCACCACCCGCACGCTGATCCTTGCACCGACCCGCGAACTGGTGAACCAGATCGGCGACAACCTGCGTTCCTTCGTGAAGAAGACGCCGTTGCGCATCAACCAGGTTGTTGGCGGCGCGTCGATCAACAAGCAGCAGCTTCAGCTCGAAAAGGGCACTGACATCCTCGTGGCGACCCCCGGCCGCCTGCTGGACCTCATCGCCCGCAACGCCATCTCGCTCTCGAAGGTGACGTATCTCGTTCTCGACGAAGCCGACCAGATGCTCGATCTCGGCTTCATCCATGATCTGCGCAAGATTTCCCGCATGGTTCCGCCCAAGCGCCAGACGCTGCTGTTTTCGGCCACCATGCCGAAGGCCATTTCCGAGCTTGCCAGCAACTTCCTGACCGACCCGATCAAGGTCGAGGTGACACCTCCGGGCAAGGCTGCCGACAAGGTCGAGCAGTACGTGCATTTCGTCGCCGGCAAGAACGACAAGACCGATCTTTTGAAGAAGTCGCTCAACGAGAACCCGGATGGCCGCTCCATCGTGTTCCTGCGCACCAAGCACGGCGCGGAGAAGCTTTACAAGCATCTCGAACATATCGGCTTCAAGGTCGCCTCCATTCACGGCAACAAGAGCCAGGGCCAGCGCGAGCGGGCACTGAAGGGCTTCAAGGATGGTGAGATCAAGGTTCTGGTCGCGACCGACGTCGCTGCCCGCGGCATCGATATCCCGGCCGTAACGCACGTCTTCAACTACGACCTGCCGGAAGTGCCGGATGCTTACGTTCACCGCATCGGCCGTACCGCCCGCGCCGGCCGCGACGGCATCGCCATCGCCTTCTGCGCACCGGACGAAACCCGCCTGCTGCACGACATCGAAAAGCTGATGAAGATCGATATCCCGGTTGCGTCTGGCGAACGTCCGGCTGGTCTTGCAAGCCCCACACGCCCCAATAACAACCGTGGCGGTCGCAACAACAATGGCGGCCAGCCGCGCGGCCCGCGTGAAGGTGGACGTCACAACGGCGAATCCCGCCCGTCCCGCAACCACGCGCCGCGTGATGCGGACAACGATCTGGAAGTAACCTCCGACTTCAAGCGCGTTAAGCAGGCTGAAGGCGACGGAGGCCGTCCGGCCGGCCCGCGCAAGCAGCGCCGCCCCGCCCGCAAGCCCGGCGGCAGCGGCGCCAACCGCCACGCACCTGCTGGCGGCAACGGCCAGGAAAAGCGTGCTTCCGGCAACGGCAATCGCGGCCGTAACCGCTAACTATTAAGCCAGGGTCGCGGACGCTCGGCATTGCCGCGCTCGCCAATCAAAGCCCCGCAGGCAATCCGCCCGCGGGGTTTTTCTTTGTCTTCAACCGCCCTGCGCCGCCGGTCGACGTCTTGACGGCAAGGTCATGGCCAGCACGCCTGCGATCACGCAGACCAGCCCCACCCACATGGCTGACGTCGGCACTTCCCCCAGAAACACCATGCCGATGGCGACCCCGACCGGCACCCGGAGATAGGCCTGCGAGGTGGTGCCCACCGAGCCCAGCGTTTGCATCAGCCGGAAATAGATCATGAAGGCAAGCGCGGTGGAAAAGACGCTGAGGCACACAAGTGCCGTTAACGACGCCGCCGAAGGCGACAATGTCCAGGGCCGGTCAACGATCAGGCTGACCGGCAACAACAGAACGGCACCGCAGATCAACGAGCCGGCGGCAGGCATGACAGGATCGAGGCCCTTGAAGTTTTTGCTGAAAATGGCAGCGCAGGCGTAGGAAAATGCCGCCGTCAGCACCGCAAGCTGGCTCCATATCGCCTCCCCTGCTCCACCAAGCGCTTCCACGCCGATGATGAGGCAAACACCGGTCATGCCGGCAATGGTGCCGAACAGCTTGCGGCCACTCACCGCCTCATGCCGGATGACAAGCGCGGTGAGAAGGAAGGTGAAGATCGGCGTCGTGGCATTGAGAATGACGGCAAGCCCGGCATCGATGCTTTGTTCCGCCCAGGCGATCAGCGTGAAGGGTAACACGCTGTTGATGCAGGCCTGAACGAAGAAAAGCCGCCACGTTGCGGGATCGCGCGGCAACCGCAGCCCGCGCAGCCGGATGACCACCAGGAGCAGGAGACCGGCAATGAGGGTTCTTGCTGCAATGAAGGTCAAGGGCGGAATCGTCTCCACCCCGATCTTGATAAAGGTGTAGGATGCGGCCCACAGCGTGGACAGCAGGGCGAGAAACAGCAATTCACGGGCGATGGTGTTCTGAGGGGTCACGGATCAATTTTCCAGCTGCGTTCAGGATGAACCGTTCCTAACCCGAAACCAAGCATCTATGCTTCGGTGAAGACCGAAGTTTCCGCCGCATCAATACGATGAGGCCCCGCATGGTTCCAGCCATGCGGGGCCTCAATAAAGATCGGTGATGACGGCGGGCGATCAGGCCCGGCGTTCATCCACTGAGAAAGCGCCCGCACCGGCAAACACCAGATACAGGAAGATGAAGCAGAACAGGATGGCAGCATCACCACCATTCAGGGCCGGGAAGAAGCTCTTCGGCCCGTGCGCCATGAAATAAGCGACAGCCATCTGGCCGGACAGGATGAAGGCGACCGGGCGTGTGAACAGGCCGACCAGCACGAGAAGGCCGCCAACGGCTTCCAGAAGTGCCGCCACCAGCAGCATCGTCGGCAGGGAGCCGTCCATCTGCGATGCCGGGAAACCGAACAGCTTCTGCGTTCCGTGCGAAATGAAAAGCAGCGCCGTCATGATCCGCAGCGCCCCGAGTGCCTGCGGGCGATAGCGGGAGAGATTGTCTAGAATTGCCATGTTCATGTGTCCCCGTTGAAGTGGTGCGACGCTCGATACAGCGCAATCATGCCTTTATGGATACACGTCTCGAACACCGAAAATCACATTTCCGATATAGCAGAAATCCCTTAAATACATAAAGGGAGTCATTCTACACATGGTTGATTTTCCACCATAAAACCAGACTTATGTGGAAAAAATCAACCCAAGGATACAGGCATTTTTTCGCGTGGCAAAGGCGGAAAAATCCGCCTCCCCGTCAGGCTTGCAGCACCACGACCCTGGAGCCGACAGGCACGCGGCTGTAAAGATCGATGATGTCGTGGTTCAGCATGCGGATGCAGCCGCTCGACATGGCGTGGCCGATGGATTGCGGCTGGTTGGTTCCGTGCAGACGGAACATGGTGTCGTTGCCGCCGCGATAAAGATAAAGCGCCCGTGCGCCGAGCGGGTTGTTGGGGCCACCAGGCATGCCGCCGGCGAATTTCAGATTACGCGGATCACGGCGCATCATGTTTGCGGTCGGCGTCCAGGAAGGCCATTCGGACTTGCGGCCGATATAGGCATCGCCCTTCAGCGCAAGCCCCTGCCGGCCGACGCCGACGCCGTAACGCATGGCGCGACCCTCGCCCATAACATAATACAGCCGCCGCGCCGGTGTATCCACCACCACCGTTCCGGCGGGATGGCTGGTGTCATAGGTGACCTCCTGCCGGCGCAGTTCCGGCTTGACCTTATCGAGATGCATGGCGGGAAGCGGAAACTTCTCTTCCGGTTTTGCCGCATAATTGAGCCTCTGCTCGCCAATACCGGTGTGCGCGCAGCCAGCCAGAAACAGCGGCAGTCCGAACAGAACACCACGACGTGAAATAGACATGTAACCCCCGCCAAATCATGTGATTAACGAGAGGTATAATTTTATGGTTAACAAATCTCTAATATGAGGTTGCAGTAATTAACGTACCGCAACCGACGCCGCAGGTTTGCGATTGGCGAGATAAACCCCCGTCACCGCCAGAACCGTGCCGGCGATCATGGCCGGCGTCAGGGTTTCCCCGAAAAGCACGGCGGCTTCCACGGCGGCCAGCGGCGGCACCAGATAGATCAGCGAGGCAGCGCGTGAGACCTGCCCGCGCCGGATCAGATAAAGAAGCAGCGCCACCGCACCGATGGAAATCGCACCCACGGACCAGCCAAGCGTGGCGGCGAGCCCGAGGCTCCAGTCCACATGCCCATCTTCCAGCAAAAGCGCGAAGGGAACGGTGACCAGCAGCGCGCCGACATATTGCAATGTCGCCACGGCCATGATGTTTCCGCCATGGACATATTTCTTCTGGTAGAGCGTGCCATAGGTCACCGACACCATGCCCAGCACATTCACCGCCACGGCATAAAGCGGCACCGACATGCCAAGCGCACCGGTAGCCATCACCTTCGGCAGCACGGCAATGGCGATGCCGGCAAAACCGAGCAGGAGACCCGCGCGCTGCAGTGGCGAAATTCTCTCCCCAATCATGAAGCGGGCGGCCACCGCCGTCATCAGCGGCTGCAGGCCGGCGATGATGCCGCCGATCGCGGCAGGCACGCCCTGCCCGATTGCCCACCAGATCATGCCGAGATAAATGCCATGCAGAAACACACCGGAGAGGATCGCCCGCAGGACATCGGCACGCTGCTTCGGCCACGAAATGCCGGAAAACCGGCAGATCGCCCATAATAGCAGGCCAGCCAGCAGATAGCGCACACAAAGGAAGGTCAGCGGCCCGGTATAATAGACGGCATATTTGGCAGTGACCCAGCCGGTCGACCAGAGAAAGACGAAGATAGCCGGAGCCAGAGGGTCGAGCGACATTGAGCATCTCCTGTGCCGCACGACAATGCCACGGGCTATTGCTCCCGACGGGCGCGATGCGGCGAATTGTTCTTTCTGCGGCCAGGCGCGAACCGGCAAATGATCAGGGCCGGTCAGCAAGGCGCTATCCCCCTCACCATGAAAGGTCAAAGGTGTTTTTGTGATCACATCTTTCAGATTTTCTGATGCGAAATCCGCGATCTTTCAACCGAAAGCGAACGAATAAAATTTGTGCATTCGCCCACGCTGCACACAGGCCGATCGCTTGCTTCGATCCCGCTACAGCGCGCAACCAATCTACCCGTGCTGCATTTATAAGCAAACACCGAAAAAACGCTTCTTTTTTAAAACTCTAGGGCGGTAAAAAATCTTCACGGAGGCCTCCGCATAGTTCTTGCATTGCATTTCTCGTTGTATTCATATGGCAAAAAAGGGGACATCGAAGTTGGCATTTGACGAAATGATAAATGCGGACAACGCGCCGCGAAGCCCATATGAAAACTATAACGAATGGTACAGCCGGCAGGACAGGGCGCACCTGATCCAGAAGTCAAAAGACGCGGAAAACATCTTTCGAAAAACCGGCATTACTTTCGCAGTCTACGGCCACGCCGACAGTTCAGAAAAACTGATCCCCTTCGATATTATTCCGCGCATCATCTCCGGGCGCGAGTGGCGCAAACTGGCCCAGGGTATCGAACAGCGCGTTCTCGCCCTCAACGCTTTCCTCGACGACATCTACCACAAGCAGGAAATCATCCGCGCCGGCCGCATTCCCCGGGAGATCATCGAGAAGAACGTCGCATTCCTGCCGGAAATGATCGGCTTCACGCCGCCCGGCGGCGTTTACACCCACATTGTCGGCACGGATATCGTCCGCACCGGCGAAGACCAGTTCTACGTCCTGGAAGACAATGCCCGCACGCCATCCGGTGTCAGCTACATGCTGGAAAACCGCGAGACCATGATGCAGATGTTCCCGGAACTCTTCCATGAGAACAAGGTGCGGCGGGTCGAGGATTACCCCTATCAGCTGCGCCAGTCGCTCGCCTCGCTGGCACCGCCCGGCTGCACCGACAAGCCGCGCGTCGCCATCCTTACCCCCGGCATCTACAATTCCGCCTATTACGAACATTCCTTCCTCGCCGACATGATGGGCGTGGAGCTGGTGGAAGGGTCGGACCTGCGCGTCATGGACGGCAAGGTCAAGATGCGCACCACGCGCGGTTACGAGGCGATCGACGTGCTCTACCGCCGGGTCGATGACGACTTCCTTGATCCCTTGACCTTCCGGTCGGATTCGGCACTTGGCGTGCCCGGCATCATGGATGTCTACCGCGCCGGCAACATCACCATCGCCAATGCCCCCGGCACGGGCATTTCCGACGACAAGGCGATCTATTCCTACATGCCTGAGATCGTCGAATTCTATACCGGTCGCAAGCCGCTTCTCGAAAACGTGCCGACCTGGCGCTGTTCGGAGCCGGACAGCCTGAAATACGTGCTCGACAACCTTGCAGAACTGGTCGTCAAGGAAGTCCACGGTTCGGGCGGTTACGGCATGCTGGTCGGCCCCACCGCGTCGAAAAAGGAACGGGCGCTGTTTGCCGAAAAGCTGAAAGCCCGCCCCTCCAATTACATCGCGCAGCCGACGCTGTCGCTCTCCACCGTGCCGATCATGGTCAAGAACGGCATCGCGCCGCGCCATGTCGATCTGCGTCCCTATGTGCTGGTGTCGGACAAGGTGAAGATCATCCCCGGCGGCCTGACCCGCGTGGCCCTCAAGCAGGGTTCGCTGGTGGTCAATTCCAGCCAGGGCGGCGGCACCAAGGATACATGGGTACTGGAGGACTAAGCCATGCTGGGCAGAACGGCAAACGGGCTCTACTGGATGTTCCGGTACATCGAGCGCGCTGAAAACATCGCCCGGCTGATCGATGCGGGCCTGCGCGTTTCACTGACGCGCAGCGGCAGCGGCGATGAGGACTGGGACGGCGTATTGCAGAGCGCCGGCGTGCACGAGGAGTTCCTCGAAACGCGCGAGAAGGTGACGGCGGCCAATGCGATAGATTATCTCCTGCGGGACAAGGCAAACCCTTCCAGCGTCATGTCCTGCATCGAGGCAGGCCGCAACAATGCCCGCATGGTGCGCACGGCGCTGACGCGCGAGACATGGGAAGCCACCAACGAATTCTGGATCGAGCTGAAGAACATCCTCGGCCGCAAGCTCAGCCACGCCGAGCTTCCGCAGACCATCGATGTCATCAAACATCGTGCCGGTCTGGTGCGCGGCGCTTTCCACGGTTCGATGCTGCGCAACGATCTCTATAATTTCTCCCGCATCGGCACCTTCATCGAGCGGGCCGACAACACGGCCCGCATCCTCGACGTCAAATATTACGTGCTGCTGCCGGCCGTGGCGCATGTGGGCTCCTCGCTCGACAATGCGCAATGGGAATCCATCCTGCGCTCGGTCTCGGCGCACCGCTCCTATGGCTGGGTCTATGATGCGGAATACAAGCCGGCCAACATTGCCGACTTCCTCATTCTCAACGGCCGCATGCCGCGCTCGCTTGCCTATTGTTACGAGAAGATCGCCAGCAACCTCAATTACATCGCCGAGGATTACGGCGAAAGGCACAAGGCGCATGAGACGGCGGAAAGCATCCGCGACAGCCTGCGCAAGACGACCATCGCCCGTGTCATGGATGAAGGTCTGCACGAGTTTCTGGAGAGATTCGTCAACCGGAACGGCCAGCTGGGGCAGGAAATCATGGAAGGCTACCGCTTTTATTTATAAGCGCGTGGACGGGGACAGCTTATGCGTCTGAAAATCACCCATACGACCGAATATGTCTATGACGAGCCGATGCCCTACGCGTTGCAACGGCTGCGCCTGACGCCACAGACCGGCCCGTGCCAGACGGTGGAGGACTGGGATGTCTCGGTCGATGGCGCCACCGTCGAGGTGACCTATGACGACCATTTCGGCAACCGGGTCGCGCTGGTGGAAACGGAAGGCCCGCAACGCAAGGTCAAGGTCGTGGCGAGCGGCCTCGTCACCACCGAGGACAAGGCCGGCATGGTCGGCCCTCATATTGGAAATGCGCCGCTGTGGCTTTTCCTGCGCGAGACGCCGCTGACCAAGCCGGGCAAACTGGTGCGTGAACTGGTGAAGGTCAGCACGGGCGACACCGAGCTTGAGCGCCTGCACGACCTCATGGAGAAGATCAACAGCAAGGTGGAATACGTGCCGGGTTCGACCGACACCGAAACCACGGCCGAACTGGCATTGGAAGCCGGCAAGGGCGTCTGTCAGGATCACGCCCATATCCTCATTTCCGCCGCCCGGCTGATGGGCCTGCCCGCCCGTTATGTTTCCGGTTATCTGATGATGGAAGACGTGGCGGAACAGACGGCCACCCATGCCTGGGCCGAGGTGCATCTTCAGGGGCTGGGCTGGGTCGGCTTCGACGCCGCCAACAATATCTGCCCCGATGACCGTTACGTGCGCATCTCATCCGGCCTCTGCTACCGCGATTGCGCGCCGATATCAGGCATGCGCATCGGCCCGGCCGGTGAAACCCTGAATGTATCGGTCACCGTGCAGCAGTCACAGAGCCAGAGCCAGTCGCAGAGTTGAGACATGACCGCTAGGGACGACGAGACGATCGGCTTTTATAGCGGCCATGCCACGGCCTATACGTCACGGGGGCAGGCCCCGGACCGCCCGCATCTGGAGACATTCCTGGCGCGACTGCGAGCCGGCGCGAAAATCCTAGAATTGGGATGCGGCGGCGGACAGGACAGCGAATACATGCTGTCCGCCGGTTTTGATGTTCACCCCACCGATGGAACGCCTGACATCGCAAAGGCAGCGCAAGCCCGGCTCGGCATTCCCGTCAGAACATTGCTGTTCGAGAATATTGAAGACGCGGCGCTTTATGATGCCGTATGGGCCAATGCCTGCCTGCTGCATGTGCCCCGCCCTGCCCTGCCGGGCATTATCGGCCGCATCCACACGGCGCTCAAACCGGGCGGCGTTTTTTATGCGAGCTTCAAGGCGGGAGAAGCGGAAGGCCGCGACACGTTTGGCCGTTATTACAACTATCCTTCCAAAGCCTGGCTTGAGGAAACCTACGGGCAATTCGCCTGGACGGAGGTGGAGATCGAGGCCCGGCAGGGCAGCGGTTATGACAAGCTTCCCACCGACTGGCTGCATGTGACGGCCACGAAAGCCTGACCCGGCGCGGCAAGTTGGCGGTTGCGAAAGCACCTCTCGACCGTTTAAATCGCGGCATCGATTTGCATGCATGCTCCAGCCTAAACCCGCTCGTGGCAGGCTGGACGGGAGAGGGTTTTGTACAGGATTTCCGACTATCGCGACTGCCAGTCCCATGGCCCCACCATCGCGGAGCGCGTCTGGACGGCATGGTGGCAGGATAGCGGCCTTAAGGTCGGGGACGTCGCCGAGCACCTGCAGGACATGACCAACCCCCATAAGCTGCCCACCGGCTTCGTCGCCCATGATGGCGATGACTATGTCGGCTCCGCCTTCCTCATCCATTGCGATCTGGAGGAGCGCCCGCAATATTTGCCATGGGTTGCCGCTCTCTGGGTAGAAGAAGGCAGGCGGCGCTCAGGCGTTGCCCGCGCCCTGATGCAGGCCGCAACACAAAGGGCCGCCGAACTCGGTCATGATACCAGCTATCTCTGCTGCCAGCGCGATCTCGAAGCCTATTACATCAATTGCGGCTGGACCGTTCTGAAACGCGGCGTCGGCAAACATGATCTGACGGTGCTGACTTTCAGCACGAATATCTGAGCGGCAGCACACCCGCGAAACACCTGCCGGGCCGCCCAGGCCGCCCAGGCCGCCGATCCGGCGGGCAGGACCGCGCGATGTTACCGGCTGCTTCCTATTCCTATTCTTTGCCTTCGGCATCCACACGACAGGCCATCATGATATCGTCGATTTCCCGGCCCTCGTGCAAAATCCCGCCCGGCACGCATCCTATCTGCGAAAAACCTGCCCGTTTATAAAAGCTGGCAGCGGCGGGGTTTTCAGCGCTCACTGCAAGCTCGATCTGGCGGATGCCGTTGTCGCCTGCAAAAGACTTCACGGCCTCCAGAAGCGCACGGGCAATGCCGGTTCCCCGTGCTTCGGCCCGCACGTAAACCATGATCAGCGTCGCCCTGTGAGCCATCTTGCTCGAACCCTGGCGCATCAATCCCATGATCCCCACGGGCGCATCATTCCAGAACGCCGCGAACACAGTATTCTGGGTCAGCCGCGTCCGCCATTCGTCTGCCGACAGCTTCTCCCAGTCGGCTGCCGTGCTCGCATAGGCCGCAGGTTCGGTCCGGAGCGCTTCGAGCCGCATTGCGCGAAAGATGTCCACATCCTCCTCCGTCAGCCGCCTTATAGTTGTTTCATCCACCTTGAACTCCGTCTTTCATCGGCCATCTGTATCGAGAGGTGCCCCAATTCCATAGCCGATCTGCAACACCGGAGAAACAGCCACCACCAATGTTCTAATCGCCGTGACCGTGGCATATGGATGTCGGGCGGCACTCGAAAACTTATCATCATGGGAAGAGGACGATGATGAAACCACCATCCGCCATTATGGAAACCGCGCTCTATGCGGATGATCTGGACGCCGCCGAGGCATTTTACCGGGACGTGTTCGGGCTTGAAATGGTGCTGAAACTGCCCGGCCAGCTGGTTTTCTTCAAATGTGGCCGGCAGATGCTGCTGCTCTTCGATCCGCAGGAATCAAGCCGGGCAGATGCCAATAACCCCATTCCCCGCCATGGGGCGGTGGGGCAAGGCCATTTCTGTTTCTACGCTGACGACAAAGCGGAAGTGGACGAATGGAAGACGCGCTTCGAGGCGCTTGAGATTCCCGTCGAGCACTACCATCGCTGGCCGAATGGCAGCTATTCCGTCTATATCCGCGATCCCGCAGGGAATTCGGTAGAGGTCGGGGAAGGCAAGCTGTGGGGATTCGAGTGAAGTCCGGACCACCTGTCACACAACGGTCGAGAAAGAAACGGCGATCCCTTCCTCCGTCATCCTCGGGCTTGTCCCGGGGATCTAACCACGTCGCGTAAAATCAATCGCTTGCAGATCCTCGGGACAAGCCCGAGGATGACGTCGAGGGGGAGTGACGCAGGGAGCCCCACCCTCGACCATTGTCATACGCAGTCCGTCAGATCAGATCTGCCGAACTACGATCTCTTCTTCCGACTCCACCGCCAGCGGGTTCTTCAGCGGCAGGCCGAAACCGGCTGCCTCGATTTCGAACACGTCACCCGCTTCCGGCTTGATGCCTTCCGCGAAGGAGAGCGTTGCCGTGCCGAACATGTGCACATGCACGTCACCAGGCGCGCGGAACAGGCCATATTTGAAGTGGTGATATTCGAGGTTCGCAAAGGTGTGGGACATGTTGTCCTCACCCGAAACGAATGGCTTTTCGAAGATCACCTTGTCGCCGCGGCGGATGCGCGAGGTGCCGCGAATATCCGACGGTGCTGCACCGACGCGGATTTCCGGGCCGAAGCTGGCCGGGCGCAGCTTGGAATGGGCGAGGTAGAGATAGTTGACCCGTTCGGTGACGTGATCGGAAAACTCGTTCGAGACGGCAAAGCCGATACGAACAGCCTCACCCTTGTCGGAAATCACATAGATGCCGGCCATCTCAGGCTCTTCGCCGCCATCGAGCGCGAAGGACGGAGAGGTGAGAGCCGCACCCGGTGCCGCCGCCACATGGCCGTTGCCCTTGTAGAACCACTCGGGCTGAACGCCCTTTTCACCGGCCTTCGGCTTGCCGTTTTCGAGCCCCATGCGGAACATCTTCATGGAATCCGTCAGGCTTTCTTCGGCGGCTTCCGTGGTCTTCTTGTGCATGCTGTCGCGGGTCGCGGCAGAACCGAGATGGGTCAGGCCCGTGCCGGTCAGATGCAGATGCGCCGGATCGGGATGGGTGATCGGCGGCAGGAAACGGCCTTCGGCATAGGCCTTGTCGAGATCGACGGCATCGCCCAGACCATGGGCAGATACGACATCGGCAAGGCTCTTGCCGCCATTGGCTGCTTCCATGGCGAGCGCATAAACCGAGGCTGCACCCTTGACGGCGCGCGCCTGCCCGCCTTCTTCGCGAACCGCGACGGTGATGTTGCCACTGGCATCTTTGATCTGTGAAATGAGCACGGGATTTCCTTCCTCCGGCGCAACGCGCCTTGTCTCTTCTACGCGGTGCATTGCACCTGCATCTTATGAAAGTGGCCGGAAACCGGCCACTTTTTTGACTGCGATAGGAGTTGAGCCGATCAGCCCTTGTTCTTGTTGTAGACGTCGAAGAACACGGCGGCGAGCAGCACGAGGCCCTTGACCATCTGCTGGAAATCGATGCCGAGACCGACGATCGACATGCCGTTGTTCATCACACCCATGATGAAGGCGCCGATAACCGCACCGGTGATCTTGCCAACGCCGCCGGAAGCAGAAGCACCGCCGATGAAGCAGGCCGCGATCACGTCCAGTTCGAAGCCTACGCCTGCCTTCGGCGTTGCCGAGTTGAGGCGGGTCGCGATGATCATGCCGGCAAGACCGGCCAGCACGCCCATATTGACGAAGGTGAGGAAGCTCAGGCGTTCGGTGTTGATACCGGAAAGCTTGGTCGCCTTTTCATTGCCGCCCATGGCGTAGACACGGCGACCGATGGTCGTGCGGCGCGTCACGAAGCTGTAAAGCGCGATCAGAACCAGCATCACGATCAGAACATTCGGCAGGCCACGATAGGTCGACAGCTGGTAACCGAGGAACAGGATAGCGCCTGATATCAGCAGATTCTGCACAATGAAGAAACCGAACGGCTCCACGTCGATGCCATGCTTCACGTTCACCACGCGACGGCGCCATGCGAGATAGAACAGTGCGACGGTAATCAGCACCGTCAGGATCATCGACGTGGTGTTCAGACCTTCAATGCCGCCGATATCAGGCAGGAAGCCGGTGCTGATGACCTGGAAATCGGTCGGGAAAGGACCGATATTCTTGCCGCCGAGCACGAAAAGCGTCAGGCCGCGGAACACCAGCATGCCCGCCAAGGTCACGATGAACGACGGTATGCGGTGATAGGCGATCCAGTAACCCTGGGCAGCACCGATGATGCCGCCGATGACGAGACAAATCAGCGCCGCCAGAAACGGGTTCATGCCCCATTGCACGGTCAATATGGCCGCAATCGCGCCGACGAAGGCGACGATGGAACCGACCGAAAGGTCGATATGCCCGGCCACGATGACGAGCAGCATGCCAAGCGCCATGATGACGATGAACGAGTTCTGCAGGATGAGGTTGGTCAGGTTCACAGGGCGGAACAG
>Ga0099826_10000461_pt1 | contig 19566 bp, 10 predicted proteins | sample Mtrugardesep15_FD_76830 | JGI IMG/M metagenome (GOLD analysis project Ga0099826, IMG submission 76830) | Root nodule microbial communities of legume samples collected from California, USA - M. trunc garden sep15 | ecosystem: Host-associated > Plants > Roots > Nodule | place: USA: California... | reverse complement strand
TGAAGAAGATGGAAGAAGAAAAAGCACAGGAAACTACTGCCGTCACTGCTCCTGAGTCAAAGAAGAGATCAGCATCTTTAAGTAATCAAGTGCCTTCCAAGAAATCTAAGGTATTAGATGATGATGCATCTTCATTTGGTATTCCTAAGGAACCTTTTCGGTATGATCATCCTGCAATTTCTAGATCTTCTGCTGTAGTCACAAGGGAAGAAACTCTGAAAAATTGTTCAACAGCAACAAGAGTTTGTAGCTTTTATGGAAACATCAAATCAGAGACGTCATGCAGATACAATTAATGTTATCAAGAACCTTACCAGTTTAGTCCAGAAGATCTTAGACAAACCTTAGGATTATTTTTTAATTGTACGCTGTCTTTAGGTTTTCTTTTGTACTGACATTTTTTTAAGTTTAATTATGATTCTCTTTTTTATATCAATATCTCTTTATAATTCTGTCTTCACCATTTAAAAACCATTTTTTCAAATGATTTTGACGATGATGTTCTTTCTTTTTAAACCTTTTTGAGTGATACCTATAAGGAAAGAAACTGATAAATTAACAAGGATGAAAATTGATGAACAAAGTGTTGCCAACACTCGTAAAATAAGCAAACGCATCTGCACATATTATCATCATAGTATCTAATTATAAAAGACATTTTTCTGTATTTGATATATTATATGAATGTTTGTATGTAATCATCTCTGATAAATACATATGAGTGGTCGTCAACCTTGCTTTGATAAACTTAACCTTGAAAAAGAGTTATCAAGTTTCTATTTTATTATTGGAATTTGCGTCTTTTACACGAGCATCTCAACTTTCTCAGACTAATTCTCGTAGAAATTAACCTGAAATTAGGAATTATGTGATTTGCAATATTGTTTTTTGTAAAGATTAATTGCACCAACATTTATCAATTCGAAATAGAATTTCTTTATGTAAACATGATGTCTGCTACTTAGTAAAGTTTTGTGTTTCCATAATTACAAGAATTCAGGTTTCTTTGAGGAAGAAGGCAGAAATTGATGTAATATGATTTTATTTTATTTTATTTTGAGATCATTTATGTTCATTTGTACCTTAAGCATTCTCATATTATTACAAGTGAATCATAATATAGTCCCTTAAAAAGAAAAGTAAATCATAATATAGCTAAATATCCACATTCCTTTAGAAAGAATCAAGTGTATTGGATGCACCAAAACTAATAAATGATTACTACACAAATAATATGGATTGGGGAATAAACAACATTCTAGCTGTTACCACTGATGTATCTCTCTAAGTTGTTAAAAGTCACTGGCAATAATTATCCAACAAGTCTTCCGGATGCTGAGACTTCCAAGCTAGTAAGAAATCTTGAAGGTCATAGTCAAAAGATCGCAACTCTAGCATGGAATAACCGTCATATTTTAACTTCCAGAAGCCATGAAAAATCGATAATCAACCATGCTGGTAATAAGATTTAGCTCTTCTTATTAAAGTTTTTAGATGTACAATGTATATGAATATAGAAATCTTTTGATAACATTTGTAGAGTAACATTTTGTTGTATTTTATTCTTGTATGCAGTTAGAGCAAGAAGTGAGGATTTTCGGGTAAAAGCACGCAGAAGTTTGTGGTTTGAAATGGTTGAAAAGCGGTAATTTATTGTCGAGTGGTGGCAATGAAAATCACATCTATGTATGGGACGCAAATAAGATGAACTCATCAAGTTTCTTGCAGTGTTTTAAAGACCATTGTGCTGCAGTCTTGCTTGGTGCCCTTATGATTCAGCTGTGCTTGCTTCTGGAGGCGGCACAGACGATAGATGTATTAAGTTGTGGAATGTAGAAAAGGGAACCAACATTTGCAGCATAGATACCAATGATCAGGTAAGGATTAAGAATTTCTATTCGCCAAAAAAACACTATTTTGTCTTGGAAAGATGTTTCCATTATATTTTCTTGCTGAAAGATAGTTGCTTCCAATAATCTGCAAATTATGGTGCCTTATGCAGGTTTGTGGTTTACAATGGAATAGACACCATAAAGAGATATTAAGTGGTCATGGCTTAATGAGTCATCCATCATTCTCAGGTATGCTTAATGAGTTCTAATTAGAAGGTCCATAGTCCAATTCCTAGAAATTGGTATAACTACTAATTTACTAACATTTTTTTGATTAAAAAAAACATTAGTCCAATTTGAATTTTTAAAGCATGCAGTAATGTCAGTCATTCACTTAACAAGAACATTTGATATAGTTGCTTGGGATTGTTTTCAACAAGTGACATAATATATGCTGATAACTTCAACTTCGTTAAAACATATAAACATGAATGAAGCCACTTAACCTTTATCAAGGTAATTATTCCTTTCGAGTTACACTAATGCTCATTTCTCTTGCATTGTCCAGATGGGTTAACAATGGTTCAAAAGCTGGGGAAGATGAGACTCTTTGCTTTTGGGATGTTTTTGGACCACCTGTTACTGATACAAGAGACTTCAGTTCTGGTAACTTATTGTCGATGATTACAAATAAGATGATAGAAACTTAACAATTTTGTTCTTAGGATAGGAATTCTTGTGTATAATTTTATTATTCACACAGATCTTACTGCAGTAGTGATTTTTTAAATTTAATATACTTAATTTTGTTAAGAAAAAAAGAGCTCTTGTATTAATGTTATCAGGCAGCAGAATATTGAAGTGGATTTTACTGTCCTATATTTATCAATTATACAGCCTTCAATCATATTAATGACCATAGAGAGCAAAATTTGCAGCTTGAAGCCACTAAACCTGCTTGAGTTAGCAAAAATGAAAGGAAATACAACTTTTAAATTTATCCTGATAACATCAAAGTCTTGTACACACCTAACTGGTGCAAAATATAGGCCATTCTGAACTCTATACTCTAGACCAAAAAAACTCGCATTGTATTCTAGTCAGTATCACCATCTGCAAGTATCTCAGGAGCAGGCGTAGCTTCTCCGGTTGTTGATTTTTCTTCTTCCTCTCTTCTTTTCCTCTCCTCCTCTTTCTCCCTCTCCGCAATTACAGCCTTAGCTTTCTCAAGTCTTGAGCTGACTGCTTCCCAAGACACAAGTTTATCCATGAACACTGATATATAATCAGGGCGCCGATTCTGCGAAGATAACAGCTTAAATTTATTAATTTGTTATTTGTTAATTAAACAGAACTCTCAAATATAATGATCACTGTACAATTTTGGGAACTACATCTCACCTGATAGTCAAGGTAGTAAGCATGCTGTATAAAAGTGAAATGTACATATCACAAAGTTAGTAATTTGGTATTGATGAAATAATAGTTTTGAAGTCATTGAATCATTAACAGAAAAGTCTGATTAATATACCTCCCATACGTCAATGGTAAGGAGTGGCTGCAAAAAAAATCAAAATGAATCACATCAGAAACTTCTATTGTTATTAAATAGAGATTCAAATCATGAATCGGGAGACCTATTTACCAAATCACAAATCAAATATTATTTGAATCTTAAGCTACATTACCTATAAAATCATGACATTTAGTATAAACAAGCGAGATAACAAATTTATAAATATCATATATAAACCTCACAATAATTCAAGCTTCAAGTCATCAACCATATGACAAAAGAAAAATGACTGGCTAAACAAAGTTGACATATAAAAGTGGCGAACTATACTAGGTTTAGATAGTGATTCATTCGAATGAATTAAGATTTTTAATAGTGAATCAGGATTCTTCATAATGAATCAGGATACAGAATGAGACTCATATCCAAAATAGATACACTCTAGAGATTAGTATAAATTGAGTTCATTTTTGCATCAAATTGAGATACGACTAGTATGTATTATGAGATATACTCATAACCATTCTATCCTACCCCAGCATTCATGTTTCAAAACATTTAAAAACTAAATAAGCATGATGATTGATTGTGTGACCATATAACTAGTCCTTACTACTTACATGATGATGGTTCCAAACAAGGGGGTTCACAGCATTAGGACTCTTCAGCACGACTAGCTTTTTGTCCTCCTCAGTTGCAAGAGGATTTACTGCATTTCCAACATCAAGTCTGTTTTCTTTATCTGTATTTCATAGATGACAGAAAGAAAAAGAAAACAGGGTAAAGAACACTTTCTGAGTTAGATATACCGAAGAGAACAAAAATGCCAAAAAGTAAGCATATGGTGGAAAGGGTAATTTACACACATGCAAGCCATGCCCATCCTGAACCAAATTGTGTCGAAGCAGCAAGCTTGAACTGTTCAACGAATTTTTCAAATGAACCAAAGTCTCTTTCAATCAATTTTAGAAGTTCCCCAGATGGCTTTCCACCACCACCGGGTTTCATTGACTCCCAGAAGAAATCATGGTTCCATACCTGAAATAAATTGATCAAGATTACTATGCTGTGATTCAGAATAATGAATTAGACTTTATGTGTATAATATGCATGCCTGTGCTGCATTGTTGAAAGCTGGAAGAATGTCGCCATTATTGTAGGACATAATTATGGTTTCTTCTAGTGACTTCCCATCTAGATCCATTTCTTCAATTTGCTTGTTCAAGTTATCAACATAAGCTCTGTGGTGCTTTCCCCAATGGTACTCAAACGTATTCTGGCTCATAATAGGCTCCAAAGCATTCTGAGAATTTACATTATCGAAATATAGGTTAATTATGCATCATCCGTCGAAGGTCAAAATAACAGCATGTGCATGACATATGTTGAGGTCATTCCAAATACTATATGAATCTCTCTTGTTTAATCGGCTAAGGTTTCCCGACAGTAAACCAGAAACTAGTAATCTCGCTCAAACGACAAAGACCCAAAGTCTTCCTTTCACAAAACTCACTGACACAATGTGATATTGTTTAATAATAATAGCTAGAGTATATTTAAATCACCATCCGATAAGAAAAAAATGTAGAGAAAAAATCACCATAACAAAAACAGGTTTGTTCAAATTCTGATATGCTACAGCAATGTAACGCCAGAGCAGTAGCTACTTGACAACAAATAACAAATCGCGGAACAATAGCTATTTGTTCAGATTCCGCTATGCTATGGCATTATATCATAGCTATAGCTACTATTTGACAACACTGCTCGGTGCTCACTATAATGATAAACCATTTCAACGCTATTAAGATGATTCAGATCAAGACTTCAGGGTACTAGTTTGGTAAGTTTTTAAGTTAAATACAGGTTTCCTCGTAAGCTTCAAAAATATAAAACTCTTAGTTACTCAATAATGTTTTGACATGGATTCCATCATTTCACCAATTCAAACTAAATAACGATCTAATGAATCTCTTTCTTTTAGCAGTCTCTAATGATGAAAGATTACAAACCAAAGTTCGGCAAAAATTGAAGTTTGAAAATGATAAAGCCAATTCCATTGGCATGGTTCATAAGAAGCATAACAAACAGATAAACAGAATATTGAACAAAATTTAGATGTTACCAGCGGATATGGTGGTGGCTTCAGCTCAAACTTTGCAGTGATTTGAGTGCCCCCAGCTTTCCTTATGCATCTTCCCTGCAATATTTAATAGGTTAGTTAACTTCTAAAATCGACATGTTTTACCATTCAGTGAAAGGTCTTAATATAATATGATATGACAAGTGTCTAGCTCAAGGATGTAGGTAGATTGAGGTTGATGACTTGATGTTGTAAAAATTGAGAAACAAATCATCATGGTTCTCCTCCTATGAAGCACATATACTCCTTGAATTAGGCGTGTCCTGGTGTCAGATATGTATGTTCGACACCGAAACATATGATTACATTTAATTATGTAATTTTCCCAAATTATTATCGGTGTGGACGTGTTTGTGTCGTGTCCGGTGTTCGATTCTGAGTATGTGCTTCATAGTTCTCCTCCAACATTCATATTTATATCAATCTGTTAACATCCTTTATGATTTATTCTAATTTGGCTTTACTGATTTTAATTTGTAAAAAAAAATAAAAAAAAAATAATAATACTTAAAAAATTAGTTAAAAACATGAAAGATGAATACATAATTGGATAGAAACAGTGTTAAACATTTGAGATGTATACAGTAAATGGCAGAGCTGGAGAAGCAAAGAACCTGTTTTTTAGAGAATTTGAAGGTGGTGGCAGAAGAAGAACCAAGATTTTGGAAGCCTGCAACTGCAAAACAAGAAGTATCAGAGAAAATGGAAGAGAGAGAAAGAAGGTTAGAGAGAGAGGGTTAGAGCAACAAACCATTGGGAAGAAAGGGGGAAGATGAATGGTAAGCAGTAGAGGTTGCGGAAGGCGATAACAGTTTCATCTTGTTCACCCTCCTGATTATGCTTCTACCCGGGTGAGTCTTTCAAACTATACTTGTACTACCTTACGTCACCCTCCAGTGTGGTAGTACTATAAAAATAGTACAAGAGCATTCTAGTACAAGTGTAACCATAATGTCGACATCGTTTGAGATTTTTGTTTCTTAATGCAATATATGTGAATGTGACATAACATCTCCGTCATAAGAATTTGATTATGCAGTTTTATGTGACGGTGATTAAATGTTTTCAAGAGACTGTTGTGAAGTTAATAATCATTAGTGTCATTTTATTTAATAATAATTTTTTCTTTTAACTATTTTTATTTATTTTAAATTTTTTTTGAACAAACTAAAATGATATACTATAAACAACAATGGATTACCCCGCACAAGGTGTGCAAAGGGAAACCCACCCAAAAGTATTTACACAGTTTAAGTACTAACAAATCATATGCAATAGGAGTGTTTGCGGTGCGGTTTGGTTCGAATTTGAGGGTAAAAGTCATCCGAACCGCAAGATAGAAAAACATGCGGTTTAGTTTGGATCGGTTAGTGCGATTTTTTCGAGATGATATAATTTTTTGTTTTCAACATTAAAATTAAGTTCAAAAGCCGAAACACAACATATTTTTCGCAATGTTTTAAAATTCATCAAACATTACAATTTAATTTTCATTTTACAATGTTTGCAACGACATATATAAAGTTAAAAACCCGATGGATCAAACAGTTTGGTTACCAGGTTGTAGTTTGAAATGTCCCTTTTTATTTCACTGATCTGGTTTCCAATTAAATATAAATGAAACTGATGTTGTATGTTAAGGAAGTGTTGGTGTATGCAGAAATGCAGACCATTTTCACAGAAATAATACAAATCATAACAATTAATTCTTAGTTCAATCCTAATGTAGAAGTGTTGACATGTATATAAATGGCTGGTATACAATATTTTTCTGATGCTGAGAATCATTATACTTAACAGACTTCAGGTAAAAGCAAGAACAGTTAAATTGAGAACAAAGAATAATACATTTCATTAAAAATAACACAAATTAGTGGTAACTCTTTGTTGAACAAAAATTCATAACAAAATACTTTATGGAGCTCATGGAGCATTAAGCCCAAGCTCTTTTCCTTGGGACAAGATCTGATGTCTGTATTGCATCTATCTTTGCAGCTACAATGAAATCATTCATACTTAATCCACCTGCAAAATATTGAACCCTTTTAAATGTCATGCTTTAAAAATCAAGATGAGAACTTATTTTAGGTCATTTTAGGTTGTTTTGCAAACATGAAGAATTAGCTTTGTTAATCAACAAAATTTCAATTATATACTTTTACCTTTTCAGTGCCATCTCACCACGGTTAATGTAATACTGAAATTTTTTAAAGTATAAATATACAAAATTTATCTAAAAAACTAACAGCTAAGAATGACAGTAGAGAGTAGATAAGAAGGGTATTAGTTTACGGCTTACCAATGGATGTTGTCCATAGTTCTGCTCTGACTTGATTTGGTTGTTCTATGTGGATATTGGGGAAATGTCCTGCAGTCTCTACAGCCGTAGAGATTCTGTTAATGAGTTCAACTCCGCATTTAAAATCTCTCAATTTCCACAAGCAGCGAAGTTTAAGTACTCCTTCATCATTCACAAGTCTCCAACCCAAAACCTACATAAATGAAAAGAAAAACGTTTAAGAAGCTAGACAGTGTAAAATGGACTTCTATAAAATTTGCAGGGTAAAAATGTGTTAAATGGTTGTAGCTTGTTTTAAATGTGTATCTGATTTTGTCTATCACGTCAAATAAACTCTACAAACCATGAATTAAGTTAGATTAGTGTGATTATTATGTTCTAGCAGCTAATGAATAGATGACAATAACGAAGGAAGATAAAGCATCTAAATAGTTTAGTTAAAAATTAAAAATAATAGGAAATACGCTATTTTTTTTGCTAATAAGGAAAGACGCTATTTCAAGAATACATGATCAATCTGAATTATAAAACAATTAAATAAACTCAAAGTCTTCAAATTTGAGGTGTCTAAACTAAATCTTATGCCAAAGCTTGTTAATGTATCAAGTATCCTTGATCGGACAGACATTATCTGAAAATGGTAATAGTAACAAAAAAAATCCCGAACACTTGCATATCATGTTATTTTCCAAATGAAAATACAGGTTCAACACCGTGTACAGCCTGAAAGCAATATCTCTGCAATTATAAAAAGGTTACTTCTAAAGTTAATAAAAAAAACCAAAACTGGTAATCAAATGTGCATCTGAGGCCGAAAATTGACACACTTAACTAATTCATCTTTCAACGTTTCAATATATGCACAAAATTTTCAGAGCAGAGTAGCATAAAAATGGTCGACTCGTTGACTTTGATCGTAAACATTACATTCACCAGATTTTATCCATCATTCAAATGTTCAGCAGATAAATTCAAACCCCTTAGTAGTTCATAGTTCATATCACTTTTTCTCATGCAATCTATCTGATGTACATATACTCTATTGGATGGCATAGCATATACATCTTCATGGCATTAAAATCTCTTTGACATGTGACTAGTGTTTGATCCTCATCGTCTGCTTTCTCTTCATAATCAAATTAACATTTTGGTCAAAGATCTTTAACTCAAGTTCAGGAGGTATATAATTTTAAGCTAACATTTTCCTCTTTTGGTAAAAGAAAGATAAGGTGAAAGGAAGTGACTCCATTCCAAGCTCACTGCTTAGAAGAGTACTCAGAGATTACTTACAAAGGGGATTGCTCCTAGCGAGAATTGAAACATTTTTCTTTTTATAGACAAATGTTAGTGGTTGATTTGTTACAGGGAGTGAGAATCGTTAGTAACAGAGATCGAAACCTGAACCTCCTAATAGTACTCCTTCCTTCGGTGTTCCAACTCGTACCATCAACCTTGGTGGGGTTTTAAGCTACAACTATATTACCTTCCAACATGGAGTATGCAATTATATTTGTGAAGCATAATCTCAGAGTAAATCAAAACCTTATTCAAACATTTTCATCCGTCCTTTCGTAAACAAAAGATCCATAAACAAATATAAATTTTCACAAGCTAAACTGTAAACAAAGACTAGTAGATTCAGGTTAACCATACATATGAACTTAGACACACCTCTCCCTCTCCACACACAACTATACAAAAATGGTCAATATTACTCAAATCTAATCTTGATAATTCATTTATAAATTGTACACTATCAATAATCCATTATAAGTTAATAGATAACAAAGCAATAATTTGTTATTAATATAATAAGTTATAACTTTATAACTATATACACCGACACACGTGGTTACATTAAATCACATCCATATTTCTTTCAAATTATTACAAGTGTCTGCGTATCAGTGTTGTGTGCTTACCTTTCTTATAAGCTGGTTAGCATCATCTTGAGAAAGGGGGGTCTGTAAAGATGAAATGGGGGTACACTCCTGTTGAGAAAGAGAAAGAGCAGAGATATTTGGGATAAGGATTTTGTGTTCAGTGTTATAACTACCTATAACTTTCTCTCCGAATTGACTTTCCAACTCAGCTGGGAAAGGGTCTCTTGCTCCAAAATCCCCCAAGAAATCGTTAGCCAATGAGCGTAATGGAGAGAACCCATTTGGAGTACGGTTCTGGAAATTGAATGAAGGGTTGATTTTGGTGGTGGTGGTGGTGGTGGGATTTATCTGTAACACGGGGAAGGATAATATTACAAGCTTGGTTGTAGCCATTGAATTTAATAAACACTACTTCTTCCTCTGTGTTGTTTGGTGTTTGTTTATTGGGTCGTGTGGATTGTGAAGTTCAATGTTGTGTTGTTTGTGTGGATTGGATTTGCTTGGTGGTCAATAATAGCCTCTGCTGGAAGAAGAATTACATGATCATGATAATTACAGGGGTCTTTTTTTGTTAATATTAAAGAGGTCGTCCCATTTTGATAGAAAAACATAAAAAGTCAATTTTAACTCGAGGATTTGAAAAAGTGAATAGGAAAAAATCATCTAAAATGGTAACTTTCATTACAGAAGAGTAATTGACTTTAATCCTCTACAACAGAATAGACTCGACAAACTTTATTGAACTATTTACAGTGCAATTGATTTGCCAAAAAATATAGACCTAGACGTGACAATTTCTTTTTTACTTTGTTTGATTTAGAAATTGATCATAGAATTGGACAAATCATAAGACAATATTTTGTCAAGAGTACGTATTATAAAAATACAGAAATTGATAATAGAAATCGACAAACCATGAAACAATATTTTGTTTTTTTTTTCTAACATAAAAAATATTACATTTATATCTTTCTAATACATTTATGTGTTCTCTGGACAAACCATATGACAATATTTTGTTCAATTTTCTAATATAAAAAATATTTTTTAAGAAGCTAAATTAGTCCACATAATTCTAACATAAAAAAATATATTATATCTATATCTTTTTGTCTTCCCTATTATTTTCATATATTCTATTATTCGGTTAATGTTTTGCAAATTAAACTAAACTATGATTTAACAAAAACTCATAGGATCACCACACAACAATTGTCCAACCTTACAATTTTAAAGTGGAAATTCGTCGTGAACATTGAAAAATGAAAATCCTAATTTGCCCCTTAGTCTTACATTAATTTCCCATTAAAAAAGTTACATTGAATATTCAATTATTTTATTCTGAGACATTTTGTTAAGCTTGGTGAAACTAGGGTTGTTTGAGAAGAGAAACACAAATTTCTTTCGAAGGCGACAGAATCGAATCGAATTTGCGATAACGATGGCATTGAACAACGGTCTCAGATCTGCTGCGAAGCTAATCGCTTCTTCTGAATCCTCCATCTCCAAATCAGGTCAAATCCCTCACCTTTTCTTTCATGTTTAATCCGATTACTGTTGAGGAAGATTTTCTGATTTTTTTTTCCCTTTCAATTTTGGTTACATTAGGTTTTTTATTTGGGGGAAATGTTTAGCGAGATTTGATTTATTAATAAATGGAGGGTTAGAGTTAAATCTGATGTTTTAAATTGCGATTCGGTTGTGGTTTTGTTATATATTGTGGTTATTGAATGAAATTATGAACAATTGTTGATAAATGTGTTATTTGGCTCCGTCGATAGTGTAATTGCAATTTTGATAACGATGTTGTTTAAGGATGTTGATAACAATTGTTGCAATTTTGATAGCTGTTGAATAATCTTTCATCTTCAAATCCTCAAGTTATTGGGGGTATTGAAACATTTCTAAACCTCCGAAGCAATTACCCTTGTCTACCCTAAGTTGCTCTTAAGATATATCTTAGGTCTTTAGTGCCTACTGTTTCTTAGTTTAGTTGCTGTCCATGTTGTTTTCGCTGCTTTTAAAATGTTCCAATTTGAGTGTCATTTTTTCTTTCGTTGTATGAAAATTGAATGTATGCACATCTCCTTTCCATGATTCAGTTTCATTTAGTAAGATAAAGCTTCATTGTTGTTGTTATGGACATAGATAAATTAAGTTACGAATTTGGGTTTAATTAGGCCATTATCTGGTATTCTACCAAACTATCATTAATTACATTTACCGGTTAGTTTTATATATGTATTGCATCGGAGATATCTTGTTAGAATGACTTTTTTATGTGAGAGTTAGAGGATTCCTGTTAGTCACTGGATTAACAATTAACGGCTTAGATTAAATGGTCATTTTATTAACTTCACATGACGTTTTTATCTTCACAATCTTTTCTTTTCCTATTGTTGTCATTGCCATCTTGGATCAAAATACCCATATCGCTATCCTTGCATACTGATACTTCTCAAGACACCCAACCTTGGATCAAAATGTACAAAATACCACCCTCATGCAATCTCACAAACATATCCTTGGATGCTTCTCATGAATCAATCTTCATTTTCAACTATTTATATATAATAATTATTGTATTTCATTTTTTAAACAAAAAACATAAGCACAAATATTCAATGTATTCAAAATGAAACTTTTGTAAGGGTAGTAGTCAGAGAGTGAGAAAAAAGATTTATCAATGGTGGTGGCTTATATAAGCTTAAAATTCATATTTTTCTCTTTCAAATAAATTAAACCAAAATGAGAATGTATGTGAGAGAGTTATATGCTTGGCATCTTCGTTAGTGGCATAGTTGATTGTGGTGGTGGAATCCCCATCAAGCGAGCAACAGGGTTCCTCTCCAACTACTTTTGAGGCTCCAAAACCAACATGCCCATTTCGATGAGATGCCATCGACTGGAAAACATTCTTTGTTGGTTGTGGGTATGAAAGCTAATAGCATCACCATTGGTGGTAGATGTCACCCATGGGAGGGGATGAATCAGTTTCAGTGGTAAATGTTAATACAGTTCTTGATTGGACATACAAAATATTGGCACGTGAGGTTATTAAGATTACGTTTTAATCTAAGCCATCTATTTTAGTCCGATGGCTAACAAGAACCTCTTTCATTTCCACATAAAAAAAAGTCATTCTCAATAGATGTCTCCTGTTTTAAGATGTCTAGGAAAATCATTGTTTAGTTTTCTACTTTCTAACAAGACATTGTTATGTTGTGACAGTGAGTAGAGGATTTCATTCAACTGGCGTGAAGAGGATGGGAGGTGGACATGGCCATAGCGAGCCAGAGTATATGCATGCATATCACATGTACAACTTGGACAAGATGAAGTATCAGGGTTTGAAAATGTCTCTTGCTGTGTTCACAGCTTTCAGCATTGGCGTTGCAGTTCCTGTCTATGCAGTCATTTTCCAGCAAAAGAAGACAGCATCTGGCTGATTCATCTTATACTCCATTTGCAACAATAATGAGGTGGATATGGGGATCCTAGACTAGCATATTGGTTTTGGTGATTATTGTCGTATTACTTTGAACTTTGTTCATGTTTAATTTTCATATGGATTTTCCATATATCTCTTGTAATAATCAATTTCTCTGTATTGCCAAATATTTGTGCTTGGACATTTTATGTCTTGAAAGGAAATATAGACTTGGAATGTCCTGTTTTTCAGGTGGTGGTTCTTCAGTAGTTTGATGAAGTTGGTTATTGCATGTTAGCAATCAACCCCTCAACTATATTTTTGAGACCAAAATGTATATTCGGTAACAATGAGCTCACGGCTTCTAGAGATATAAGGAAATAGCTCGTTCTAACTCCTACATTAATATAAGAATTAAGAAGCAACACGTTGATATATATTAGTGGTGATTTGATTTAATGGGAGGAGCATTTTTTTGTTTATTGGTTTTTTTGGATATGCAAGAAGTTATATGAAACGAATGACAAAGCGTACTTCAACTCAACATGAGAACTTAGAAACAGTTTGATAGTTAGGATAAGTAGACAAGATATAATAAATTATAAATTTATATCTATTGTTTGATGTATTAATTTGGCCTGATACATTAATCCTATAAATAATCATATCCTTGCCTTTTTACTCTCTTCGTCTTCTACCTACAATCTCTTATCTCTAATTTTTGTGATAATTGAGTTTTCAAGGGGTAATTTGCGATAATTGGATGATTCTATACAATAATTGAATACGAGGGTAATTTGTGTTAATTGAATACAAGGGATGGATCAATTTTTCAATGGTAATGCTATTCGGTAAGATGTGATGAATGATTCTAGAATGCCTAGGAGCATATTTAATGGGATGAACTAAAATGGATAAGCCAAGTTGTTTTTTATGAGGCTAAATTGTCATGTAGAATTTAAGTAATCCATCGTTGATAACTTGATGCAAATAGTTTTTACTTTACTGGTGATTGTTTAAAGCAATCTACAGTAGTTGGTTTTTTTTTTATAATGTTAGCAACATTTTTTTTACCATATTTTTTATTAGATGAAATACATGTAAATTCCCTATTTTAATAACAAGTCTCACATAAAATTTTGAAATAAATGTGTATTTCATTCGATAAAAGAATAGCTGTTAAAAAAATATGTTAAAATAAGTGTTACTAGTATTAGAAAAACTAAGTCAAGACCAATAAAGTTATTACACATTTCACCTTTAGACCTTGAAAGATAATTAGTGAAACTTTTTACAACTGATTACACAACTGTTTGTGATTTTGATCTTAGTAAATATCTACTTGTATGCATTGAATTGAACTAGACCAACCACCTCTCCCTTGTTTTGTCTTGAATTTTTTGGTTCTCTTGCTTGGTTAATGACTGAACTCCCTCTCCCCTAGGCCCTAGTTACCTATTGGATTTCCCTTTTTCTGCCTTGGATTCGGGTAAAGTATCTTGTTGTCAGTTTCCCCATGTCATCATTTGTGTGTGTAAATTTATGGCTAGGGCAGAAACGCATAGGTAGGCGAATACAAAAAAATGGAAATCATGAAAATGGAAGTTGACAGCTGCCTCTCGACTAGTGCACTTCTGAAATTACGATTTATAGAAAATTTCATCATTATTTAAGGCCTCATTTGATAAAAAAGTTTCAATTTAATCAATATTCAAATCAGAGTCAAAATTTATTTCGAACTTATATTATACTACCTCCGTCCTTAAATATATGAGTCTTTTATCAAAATTATGGAGATTAAGAAAATTGATTATAGGATTAAATTTGTATATAATTACTATTGATACAATTTTATCTTTAAAGAGAGAAAGTTAATTTATGTTTTCAAAATTACAAAGTATTAAATTTATGTTTTTAAAATTGGTTGTAGTATTAAATTTGTATATAATTACTATTGATACAATTTTATCTTTAAAGAGAGAAAGTTTTTTTTAACAAAAATAAATGATATTCATTCATTCAAATTGATAGAGTACATCGATACAATACAAATCTAAATTCGCTAAAAACAAAAAGGATAAATATGTGAACAAACTCACAATATCCATATTAATAGCATAAAACAGCAAAATACCTATTGCTACAAATATGACTATATTAAAGTCTCTGAAATGTCTCCGGATCTGCAACATTGACGACGTCAAAGTCATTGTCATTGATCGGATCTGCATCTGCTCAAAGCTAACCTTTCAACCTGAATGAAATAAACACCGCATTAAGACGGCAAATTAAAACACACCACACAAAGACGGGAAATCAAAACAAACAAAGTCGTCCAGAGACGACGAAATCACAAAAACAAACGAAATAAAACAGAAAATATGTGAAATCACTTGTTCAAGTAGGATATAATGAAAAACAACTCGGAGGAGTAATTTTTAGGTCAAAATTGACCCTAAATCACCCCTCTGACAAGAAGAAGAAGAAGAAAGGGGTGACAGCTAAGGTTTGAGAAGGAGAGAAGAAAGGCTAAAGTTTGTTTTTGTTTTTTTTCCTTAAAGAGAGAAAGTTAATTTATGTTTTCAAAATTACGGAGCATTAAATTTATGTTTTTAAAATTGGTTGTAGTATTGATATAATTACGGAGTAATATTTATTGTTGATTGAATAAAAAGATGCAAAATAAATAAGGATACTTTGATAAAGAAATAATTAAGGGTATGTTGGTAAAATAATACCAAAGGACTCTTATAAAAAAGGACATTTTTTTTTCTTCAAAAAGTCTTATAATTAGGAACGGAGTTAGTACTTCATCCACCATCATTCATGCAAAAACCACGACACTCCATTCCCCCGACAATTAAAATCTACAAACCAAGTAAAATGAATAATTTTACCTAACCATTCAATCAAATGAAAATGTTTTCGCAAATAATCTCTTTCTTCTCTAATTTTTGCAGTCATACTAATTAACATTAAAAACCTAGTCATCGATCGAATATGTCTACCAGTAGGATTATACATAACAGTTAGACCCTGCCCGTGTTAATCCTAATGCATAAATAAACGAATAAATAAATAAAATCTAAAATTCAAATTACGACTACAAATAATTAGACATTTAAATCAGCATTATATACACCCTAATTGTTGGTCCTTAAAATTCAAATACTTCAGTAAGCGCCCATCATGCCGTTGCCCTGAAAAATAACAATGATGAAACGTAAATGTCAATATATAATCAAGGCTTCAATTTCGTTTTATTAACTACTAATCTTAATATTCAATGACAGCTATGAATGTGTTATTAAAGAAAATAGTATATAAATACATTTAAGTTACAAGATCTACAAAAGTCAATGCTATTAAAGAAAATATATAAATATAATTTAGGTTACAAGATCTACTCAAATCAATGTGAATAATATTATTTTTCCTTAAGAATGTGAATAATATTTTTGTACCAAAAAAAAAAGAGAAATGTGAATAATATTATTGATATTATTATTCACATTCTTAATATGCGGCGCTCCATATATATTATACAGGATGGACACTATAATACAAGGGTACCCATTGTCATCCCACTCTTGCGGTAAGTTTTCTGCGTGGCTCGAAATCACAACAAGATTTTACATTTATGTGGTTTCTAGAAACCCAAGAGGAGGGGTGGGGGTTGAGTAGAAGTCTTCGTTCAAATAGAGTAAAATATTAATCTAACAAATTAACTACTAACATTTGTTATTGAAAAAACAAAGCTTCTATGAACCGGTAACAACACAACTTGACAAGAGTTTGGAGGCTCAAGCGTCTAATCAAACACACAAGTTTACGCTTAAATTAATTTTTGACACAAGTTTACGCTTACATTAATTTTTAACACATACACATAACCTAAAACCAAAATGCGTTATCATTATAATCAAATTGTCTAAGATGTCAAGTTAAGGAAAACCGGGTTGAGTCTCATTGGTCTATTAGACCATTAGTCTCTTTAAACATGAGTCAAATTACTAATTTAAATATGTTCATATGAAATAGATCTTTAAATTTATCCTAAGCTAAAATATCAAAATAAGTCAAAAGAAGAGCACTTCTTAGTTAAACAATTCAAAATCAATACCTTCAAATGTAAATTTGTCCATTGCATTCCAATGAACCACAGTAGCAAATTTTACTCCAAACCTTGATATTCACCTTGCAGCAATTGTAATCATAACTCAGCTCTCTACCTGCTGGTATGTCCTTTGTAGCAAACAATACTTTGTGGGGTAAACTCTTATCACTGTGATCATACATAACATCTTTCACAACTAGGTTAGGAGAACAGCTATGATTTATAAACCTTCCAATGTTTCCATGTCTAGTTGCATCAATGCAGCCTTTGCCAGAAGAACCTACAAAATGCATAAAACATCGATCAAATGAAGCTTAAAACACAAACTAAACAAGATTTTAAATATTCATCATCAACAAAAACATTACCTGTATTAATTATATAGTCATCAACATGTAGATTTGATCCAACTTTTTGGTTGTTGAGATGAACAACTTCTCCAATGAGCTCACACACAAAGCTACCGGATGGAATGAAAGAGCGTGTTCGAACACCCCACCCTTTTGATTTTGTTTTGAAGATTTCAAGTTGGAACTGAATACCGGATTGACTCACTCGATTGATGCAAGACGACGAACACAAGCAAGAAGGGCTACACTCATATATAAAGGATGATTTCATAGGGGAAACAAGTTTTCTGTTACCATCATAAGCTAATGTCCCACCATTCTTAGCTATGCAAACACATTCAAAACAATCAACACATGCATTCGCACAATTACATCCACCACCTAGCATTGAACGATTCATCTTTGGATAAGTCATATTGACCAGGTAACCGAAGGGTTTAGGTATCTCCACAGAGCTTATAGGTGTCATCACCCGAATAGGAAACTTTTCTTTGCCCTCCGAAATATCATTGATTCGAACAACTTCCTTGGAGAGAGCAAAACCTTTAGACATTTGTCTCTTTCGGAAAGTTTTGGTTTCCATAACAACATCTTGAGGGAAAACATGGCATTTAGAATTGTGTCTTTTTTGGAAAGTTTCCATAACAACATCTCGAGGGGTTACACTAGGTTGGTCCTGAATTTTCTCAAGCACAAACTTGAAAACAAGTTTTCCAAATTGTCCTCTTACTCGAGTCACATTGTTCACAAAATACAACCCATCATATATGTATGAATAAGAAACATTGTTGCTCAACTCTTCCATCACTTCAGATTTTTCAGAAACCTGCAATATAACCCTAACAGGACTCCCGGCATTCATACTATTCCACAAAGCAAGATTTCCGCGCGCCAATTTCTGATCATGAGGCGCGACGCCGTCCCTTATATTAGGGTTACCGCCATGACCTTCATAAACCAAATAACCAGAAGACTTCATAACATTAGCATATCTATGAGTTACAACAATGCTGGTTGCCAAAGAACCCTCCCCTTTACCCAAATAATCAATACCACAAAAGTGTTGTTGATGGAGACCAATGACAATAAGTTCAGCTCTATATTGAAATTGGTCACCAACTTCAATTCCATCTACATGCCCTATTCTCTTTCCGGTGTTTTCCCATTGACGTTTCGCTTTCATAAACCTCGTAGCTTCTGCCAAAGCCCTTAATTTTGCTTTCAATTTTACAGGTTGGTTTGACTTGTATTCACAATAGAGTTTGTGTGATAAGTCCCTAAAAATTGTTAATGCTTTATCCACCTTTCTGCGTTTCAAAACAGTGTCACTACTTATCTTGTCAGAAGATGAAAGGTTCTCAGTATATGACCATTCTTCACGATTTCTCCCAAAAGATTTTGAACTTTGCATCTTCATCAGTAAATGAAAACACCTTCAAAATAAATACATTTATCATTAATACTATAAATCAAGGCACATTAAACTGTTGACCCAAGAAAATTTCAATTTTTAATACCTGAAGAACAAAAAATCAATTAAAACCAATCATTTATCATTATTATGGTGAAACAAGAAAAGGGGTTATAGATTAACATATAAAGAATCATAAAAACTAAAACTTTTTGAAAAATATTAAAAGATCAGAAAAACTACTTCATAAATAGTAAGAACATTATTAAAGAACCAAACTTTTCAAGTGAGTCAAAAATCAGAAACTATGCATATATTCACCAAAGGGGTTAAACAAAAGCATAAAAAGTAAAACTTCTGGAGAAATATAAAAAACTACTCATGCACAGTATGAACATTATTCAAGAACAAAACTTTTTCATTAAGGAGCTAAAAGAGTGAGTCAAAATCAGAAACTATGCATATATTCATAAAAGGGTTTCAACATTAGTATAAAAAGAAACATAAAAACTAAAACTTTAGGAGAAACAGTGAAACAAACAGTAGAAGATTAGACAAACTACTTCAACATAGTAAGAGCATTAT
>Ga0099826_10000460_pt1 | contig 19574 bp, 13 predicted proteins | sample Mtrugardesep15_FD_76830 | JGI IMG/M metagenome (GOLD analysis project Ga0099826, IMG submission 76830) | Root nodule microbial communities of legume samples collected from California, USA - M. trunc garden sep15 | ecosystem: Host-associated > Plants > Roots > Nodule | place: USA: California... | reverse complement strand
GAGATCAAACAACTGGTATGCCCTGTTTTGCCCAGTGATCATTATGGTCTCCTTTTGACACTTTCTAGCAAGTAGTTGTCCCTTGGGAAAATCCTAATGGTGAACCCCTTATTCACACTGTGCTATTGTTGTGTCTAAGGCATGCAGTGCAACTGCATGCAGTTTTGTGCTATAGACCACATGAAATATGTGAAGGTTTTTTTTTTTTGAAGATGTAAAGGGGTTATTGAAATTGACAGGTTGTACACGGGTACAGGACGCAAACTTTTTATCTACCGTTTTGCATATTAATATTTGTCTTTTTGTTCAATTTTCAACTTATTGGATTAGCTTTGTCTTTATGTTCATAGGCTTTGTGCTGTTCTCTTTGACTCTTGCCTCTTGCCTCTAATCTTATTGTATTTTTGGGTGTTGTTATCTGAATATTTTAACATAAAACCTGTTATCAGCGGTTTTAAGGCGACGCTAGTGTTAACAGTTGGTACTTGGTAAGGCCAATGTTTAGGGCTGATATATCCCCCTAATTCGTCACTGGAAATGTCACTTGTGTTTTCCAAGCATTTTTTCCACCCGAATCTGGTCATATGAAATGTCAGGTGTGTTTTCCAAGCATTTTTTCCACCCGAATCTGGTCATATATTAAAGCAGCAACGAGAATTTAGCTAACAAGGAAGGATCTATGGTTCATTGCGTGACTTGTTAACATTTTAATCTTGCTTGGAAACTCATTTTTCTTCATTAGTTTTCCCCCTTTGTATTTGATTTTGCACTCGTATATGTTCAATGATTTTGAGACTTGCATGGATTGTGTATGTTTTGCCTTTAGATCCAGATATGTTACTTCACATTTGATTTCAAGTTTTTATAATAGCACTTTTAAATGATGTGTGTACAATATAGTTAACATGTGTTTGGTTTCAATTCTTTTCCCCACCACAACATGTCCAGCGTCCCATTTGTCTTGAAAACAAGAAGCTAAGAATAGTAGCTTTAAAAGTGTGTGCCTGGCCTCGTGCCCTCATCCACCGTGGTTCCGAACACATTGTTAGTTGTGTTGGAAGTTCTCAAGCAATGCATTATTGGTTTTAGGACCAAGGCTTGTATGGCCACAAGTCTTGCTCTGGATTGAGATCAACTTATGAATTGTCATTGTAAAGTCGAAACATGAGATGACCATTGACCAAATAAGCTCGTTGAGTTCACTATTGAGATTTGAGGGAGATATTCAATTTGAACCTAAAACGACAATTCTGAATCTTGGGAGCAGGTATTAGGTTTGGGCTTAGTGTTCTAATGGTGACTACATATACTACCATGAATTAAGCCAGTAAGCCACTCTCTAGCACTGTAATGCACTCTTCAATTAATTATCATGCCAACATATTAAAAATGATTAAGCCCATCTGAGGATAAGAAACTCAAATACTTCATTTGTGAGGAGTAAACTGTCAAGTTTGCCTTAAAAAAAAAAGTCAAGTTGGCTCTTATAATTAAGAATTTACTACCAATATAATCTCTATATTTAACTATTTACTATCAAATTAGATCATAACATATGCCTTCACAAGAATTTATGAGTAAAATTTAACAAAGTTATAGGTGTCTTTATAATATTCATAACTTAAAACTTATTTTAAAGGTGGAATTTGGTTGTTTACTTAATTTGTGAGACAGCAAGTAACCCAATACCAACCAAGAAAGTGTAAACTAGAATTGTATTTTGTCGGTGTTGTATTTTGTTGGAGTTAAGCGTGTGGAATTATTCGAGCAAAATAGGAGGGCCATTGCCCTGTTGTTATTTTAAGGAGCACTCATTAGTATGTTTTATTTTGTAGGCCCTGTCCTGCAATCTATTGAATTGGAAAGAATGGTTTTTACTGCAATTATATTTTATTTACCGTTGTGCTCGCCGACGGTATCTGCTTGTCTTTTTACCTGTCTTGTAATGTTGTACATTCAATCTCTCAGTGCCAATAGGTTTCAGCAGCAGCAGAAAAACAATAATAGAAGAGTGATATTTGGTACCTTTGGTGAATGGAATAATTGTGTAGTTATTATCATGAGACAAACCAAACCAAGCTGTTTCTCAGAGGATTCTCTGGAATTTATTCAACCGTGATATTACATATATTTAATAAGAGTCTACTCTATATATCAGATATTATATCCACACCAATCCATCTTGCTAGCATCTATGCATTAAACAAAAGAAGGAAAAAAAAAATAGAACAGAAGAGATCAAAAAATGAAGGAAAAAAGAGTAAAAAACTAATGCGGTGAGCGTGGATCGAACACGCGACCTTCAGATCTTCAGTCTGACGCTCTCCCAACTGAGCTATCCCCGCAACTTGTTTATATTTAAATTGTTTATATATTTATTAGTATAATCTAATATTACATCTTCGGTAAGGCTTTTGCCGTGATAATAAATATTAAATACAGTACTACACAACACAGTGCCAGTCATGCAATTATTTTTTGAGCAAGTGATGTTTTCAAGCTTTAATAGATCTTCACTGATATTTTTTAAAAGGATTGACGTTTGTATTTTGTATGAAGGTTGCAGCAGCAATTATGGCGTGTGAATCATCAATCAATTCATCATCATCCCTCTGAATTCTCATGATATATTTATCACTTTCATATATTATGTTATCTTCACGTGAAGTCAATGAGTCCATAAATTTTTACAACAAAAATAAATCATAAATATAGTATGGAGGATGGTGGAGTTTAGCATGGGGGGAGACTTGTTTCTCACTATGGAAAATAAATATTAACCATTGGATCAAATGAGAAACACATTTTAATCATACTCTCTTAACACTAGATTTTTTCACACCATCTTCTACCATCATTTTCTCTCCTCCATGGTCACTCACCCACCACCTCCACCACTAGCATAAGGCCGTTGTTTCTCTTCAAGCTCTCATCATCAACACTCTTCAATTATTCTTGAATTGCAAAAGATGATTAAATCACAAACAATAATTAAATTTATTTATTCTTCACATCTAATGAACTAATGAAGTTGTAGACACTGCTAGTCTACAACTAACACATTTTAATATATATGAATACGGGATCCGCATTGTATAGAAGGAGTTTTCCAATGGAGATGAGATTTTTGGTTGAGTTCTTATGGAAGTGGAGAGGTTGAAGTGGCGGTGATTAAGTCCTCCATTACGTTAAATTCAAAGGAGTTGTGTTGAATTTGGTGAATGAAATGAAATGGGTATTGTTGTTCTTGGAATGAATCTCGTACTCATATTTAAGCAAAAATTTTTAAACATGATGAATTTAGTATTGTTGTTGTTGGAAATGATTTTTTTTTTTTTTATGTGCGTTTCCCATTTTCAGTGTCTTGATGAAGTTGCCGGTGATGAATTTTTTTGTGTGGTGAGATGGTGATGAATCTGATATCTTAGATGGTGGACAGAAAGTTATGCTGGTGGTGGAGGTGGTGGGTGATCATGGAGGAGAGAGAATGATGGTAGAAGATAGTGTGTAAAAATGTAATGTTGAGAGAGTATGATTAAAAGGTGTTTTCTCATTTGATTCAGTTGTTAATATTTAATTTTTTATGGTGGAAAACAAGTCTCTTCTCATGCTAAACCCCATCTAAATTAAAATGAAAATGTCAGAACTGAGAAACATGTGAATCTATTCATCAACTTCAATAATACAGTGTTAAATTAGTCACAAGCAGAAGAACTCTTAGGTTAAAAAATGAGACACAATTTGTGGGGCAGTGTAGTAGTGCGAACCCAAATACGAACTGAGAGCAGCAAAGAACTTTGATCCATTAGTGGGGACCACATCAAAATTCAAAGCATGTGATGAAGACGGGTCAATTATTGGCCCATTGCATACAACTCATTCCATCTTTCATTGCTTTGGCATCCAAACAAAAATTCAGGACACTGGCCTTTTCACGAGAATAGTTAAGTACCAGTAATTTTTTCTTGTTGTTATAAGTTAAACATAGGTAATCAACGAGGAAGTGCCTTGTCCAACTCAATATCCAACACATGTTATCCGACACATATGTTCTTCAACTCGCTCACATTTTTAAGATTTTGAACACGCTTGTCCTTTGACCCGGGAGATCTAAACTCATTTATTAATTATGACTTCTTATATTGACAATTAGTGTGTGTTTGGAGGTTAGTTTTGGAGGAGAATACTTTAGAGAGCTCAATTTGTATTTTAGTAAAAAAAAATATTTTTTTGAGGGAGTAAAAAAAATAAAATTAATGAACAACATAATACCGATTTTTAAAAATATTAAGTATATACTTTCTTAAGGTATGGTTGGATTATAGTGTTAGTAAATTAAAGGTGAAATCCGTTATTATAAAAAAGTGTAGATTGGTTATTTAATTTGTTTAAATGGTATCACATTGGTCCTTTTCATACGAGTTCATGATTTTTAAGTACGAGATCTATGTGAATTTGTGTTGGATCTATCCTCAGTATCATTGTTCAACTATTTCATAAAGGAAGATGATGAGGAACCTCTAAACTTGACACATTCACTCACATGGAGAAGAAGATTGGTTGAAATCTCCAATTTGGGGTAAAGAATTTGGGGATATATGGGTTACAATGAACCTTAATTTTGATTTATAGGGGAATCAATACAATGGGAAGAATGAGATGTTAACTTGCATGTCATGTACATTGTAGTTAATGTCGTTAGCCTTTAATGGATGAAAAAGACTACCGTGGTACCAATTAAATAAATTAATGAATCAATCTGCACATTTTTTTTAAATAAAGAAGCAATATGAACCCCAAGTTAAAGATAAGAGATCAAAGAATGACATAATATCAAATATTTCTTCAAAATCCGACTTGCAAACACACCTTAAGGTATAATTGGATAATTTTTAAAAATAATTTAAAATTATCAAAATATTATATAATCATTTGTCATGTTTTTTTTTATTATATTTGTGTTTCATTATACTCTACTACCTCCTACTGTTATTTTAAACAAAAAATAATGTTTAAAATTTACTGCATAACCAATGTATTTAGTCTATAAATTAGTTATTGAGAAAAAAACAAATAATAGAAAATAAATACTTAGAAATCTTTAGACATAAATGCATATGAATTAAATCCATTATTAATTAATTAATTTATGAATTGATATAATGTAACCTCCGTACACTGTGATGGTGACAAATTCGATATACACCACCGCATTCACCTGTTGTAGTTTCAGCGTTCCATTAACGCAAAAATAATGGACGAAAGAATAAAAAAATAAAAAATAAAATAACATAAAAGGACGAAGGAGGACTAGAAAAGTGAAACATTGTTTAGTTGTCGTAGACTTGGTTGTGTTGTGGGTTCTGTCTTCTGAATCCAACAACAAACAAAGTATAGATAGATCTAATATCTATCTATCTTAATCTAATAGTACTATAAGCAAAAAATGAAACCATATTGCAATGTTGTTTCTTCTCTCTTTCTTGTCACAATATTGTTTTTTACATCTGTCAAATGTGAAGACCCTTATAGATTCTTCACTTGGAAAATCACATATGGCGACATCTATCCTCTTGGTGTTAAACAACAGGTAACTGCTGTTTTTCTTTCTTTCTTTCTTTGTTATAACTAATAAATAATAACTGTCATTGTTGAATTTCTTTCTTTCTTGGTTTCTTTTTGTAGGGAATCTTGATTAATGGTCAGTTTCCAGGGCCTCAAATTGATGCTGTTACCAATGAAAACTTGATTATCAGTGTCTATAATTACCTCACTGAACCATTCCTCATTTCTTGGTACGTACTGTACTACTGCTACTACTACTATTTCTTGGAACCATTTGCTATTATATTTTCAACATGTTTGAAAAAATGCCAGATTTACTAAGGAATCTATGTTTAAAAGTTTCTGCCTTTTTAGTTTTTTCTACCTAACAAATCTATTTTTTTTTATTATTACTTTAGATCACATGACTTCATTCTTTCTTTTAAAGGTGCAATTTTTTCTTTCTTATTTAGGATATAAAGGTGTGTATAAGATTAAGAACTCACATAACATAAATTGACATATTGGATTTAGTTCTTTGGGTGGTTAGTGTGGTAATAATTAAACAAAATCTAATAAAAGGGAGATCTTGCAATAAATAGAAGTATGTAGACTTGCTTTTCTATGTTGTCTTTTTGGTCTCTTTTGTCTAATTGCTTTTTACTTTAATTATAGGTTAGATTCATTTTTAAATGGAGATGTATGGTCCATTCTCAGTTACACATTGATTAATATTTCTATTATGATGGGTTGGGATCATAAACAATGTTCTCTAATTGATCAACTTGCAATTATTCATTGACTGTACCAATCCATTACTATGCAGTGCTACAGAATTGCCAGCTAACAGACTGTATGTGTTTTAATTGCAACTGCAGTAAAATTTATTGCTGTGGTTGAGTATACTATACACTCCATAAATTATATATGAGCTGGTGAAAGTTAATAGTATTTTTTAATCAGCACAACATGGATTAATGTAATGTTTTTAACATCAAGAGTTTTTTTGTCCTAATTTCAATGCTATGTTTATTTAATTTGATTTGATATGTATCCTTTGATCATGTCCCTTTTTGTTATAAAGTGCCAAAAAGAGAAGTTTGTTAATGCTTTAGATTTACAAGCCCTACAGTGAATGGTCTAGTTTATTCATTTAGCATATGTAAATTATTTTAGTTTGTTGGAATTTTATGGTTTCAAACATATCTTCTGCAGGAATGGCATACAGCACAGGAGGAACTCATGGCAGGATGGAGTTTCTGGCACAAACTGTCCGATCCCGCCTGGGAAGAACTTCACTTACACTCTCCAGGTGAAGGACCAGATCGGTACCTACTTCTACTTCCCATCACTTGGAATGCATAAAGCTGCCGGTGCATTTGGTGGCATCAGAATTTGGAGCCGTCCTCGCATTCCTGTTCCTTTTCCTCCTCCTGCTGGGGACTTTACCTTACTTGCTGGTGATTGGTCCAAGCTAGGCCACCGCGTAATCAAATTCTTTGCCTTCATTTCAATTTCTTCTTTTTTCTAATCAGTGTCACCTAAATCCTTTCTTAATACTTATCACTTACCATCTGTTGTTTTAGAGACTGAGACGAGTCCTCGAGAATGGTCACAATCTTCCCTTCCCTGATGGCCTTCTTATCAATGGCCGTGGTTGGAATGGAAACACATTCACTGTCGATCAAGGTTGGTAAAAAAAATAACTTGTGATAGTAGTAGACTAGTAGTAGTACATTTTGATTTTAATGCATTGCTTAAATGTTGAATCTACTCATGTACTCATTACATTTACGCAATTGTTTAAATGTTGAATCTGCAGGTAAGACATATAGATTCAGGATATCAAATGTTGGGCTCGCAACATCCATCAACTTCAGAATCCAAGGACACTCATTGAAACTTGTGGAAGTAGAAGGATCTCATACCCTCCAAAACACTTATTCTTCACTCGACATCCATCTCGGGCAGTCCTATTCTGTGCTGGTCACGGCTAACCAGCCTGTCAAGGATTACTACATAGTTGTCTCTACGCGATTCACCAGACGAGTACTCACAACAACTTCCATTCTTCATTACAGCTATTCACGCATCGGGGTATCCGGTCCTGCTCCTCCGGGCCCTACTCTTGATGTTACCTCATCTGTCTTCCAAGCCAGAACTATTAGGTGCTCTTTTGTTTCCCTTATTGCCCCTTTTCTTGTTGAAGCTTAGTTTCATTATTATCGAGATTTTCATGTATATACATTGCTTTCGTATGACAAACTCTATTTAGTGTATTATGTTTTATAATGTTGAATCAAATTTTGAACTATCCAAGAAAGATCTGTTTCACAAAGTCCTCGAGTAAAAAGAAAGTGATTACTTTTTAAGTGCTTTTTTAGTTAATAATTTATGTGTTATTGCTCCTGAAACCAGGTGGAACCTGACAGCAAGTGGACCAAGACCAAACCCTCAAGGATCTTATCACTATGGATTGATCAAGCCGACTCGAACCATCATGCTTGCAAACTCTGCTCCTTACATAAATGGCAAGCAGAGGTATGCTGTCAACAGTGTATCGTATATTGCACCAGACACTCCATTGAAACTTGCTGACTACTTCAACATTCCCGGAGTTTTCTATGTTGGAGGCATCTCTACCTCGCCCACCGGAGGCAATGCCTACCTCCAAACTGCTGTGATGGGTGCTAATTTCCATGAGTATGTGGAGATTGTGTTCCAAAATTGGGAGAATTCTGTGCAATCATGGCATATTGATGGCTATTCCTTCTTTGTTGTAGGGTAAGCTTATAATACATAGAAATATATTGCTATTTAACCGACACTTTAATCTTGATACACCGACAAGTCTTAAACTTTTACACTGTCAGCAAATCATAATCAATATGATTAAAGAAATGTTTTTAATGATCTAATGTTTATGATTGACAGTGTAAATTATCATAGTTTGCATTGACAGTATATATGAATGAAATCATTTAATATATTATTTCAATTTTTAGCCTAACACAACTTTATGAAATGAATAGGTTTGGTAGTGGGCAGTGGACACCTAATAGTAGAGGACGCTACAATCTGAGAGACACCGTTGCTAGATGTACTACTCAGGTATAAAAAAGTATTGCAGTTATTATTTTAATGAATGCTTTTAATAGATTAGTAAGTTTTTGCATTCTAAATTCGTATTTGAATGCATGCAGGTTTATCCAAGGTCATGGACAGCAATATACATGGCTCTTGACAATGTTGGAATGTGGAATATAAGGTCTGAGAATTGGGAAAGGCAATACTTAGGACAACAATTCTATCTTAGGGTATACACACCTTCCAAATCATTGAGAGATGAATATCCAGTCCCAAAGAATGCTCTTCTTTGTGGTAGGGCAAGTGGTCGTGTCACAAGGCCTTTCTAGTTTAATTAGGATAGTTTATAGTATATATATATAACATGATGTCACGAGAGGGTGGCATAATGTTTATATTTATATCTATATGATATGATGAGAACTTTCTTCTTCTATTGAGTGAGTATACACGCGGGAAATTTATTATTCAAAGCTAGCTCACCTTGAGCTTCCACTGTTAGTCTCATTTTTTCTTCTTAACAGATGAATGATATCTGAATATGTATTAAGTATGAACTGTCGTCATTTTTTCAAGTATTAATAAGATTAGTTCATTCTGCACTCTTTACTAAGTATGTAACCCTTGCGTCTCCCACAGTGTCTTTGTGGTTGATTGTTACAAAATACATCTTTTTAAAGGATTGTTACAAAGCATGCTATGTTATATATTTTTTTGTTGTTGAAGGGATCGTTGGTTATAATTTTTTTTCTTTTTTTTTTTAATGTGTTATGTTGATTTCGTACGGCTTGCGAGATAAATACATGTAATGTTCACTTGTTAATAATTTATACGCAAAATTACTTTCGCTGTCTCTTAACTTAATTTCAGATAAAAAGTTGAATTAAAAAAAATAAACCTGAAACACCTCCTCTCCTTTCTCTCTTGGTGTTAACGTTGTACCTTCCTTCTTCACTCTCAAATCTCAATCCAATTTTTTTTCTTTCCCTGATGTAGATTTGGTGGCGGTGGTGAGTTCAGCTCTCATGGCAGCACCACCGTCTCATCAATCAAACCCAGGGTTTGACTTTTGCATGTGGTATTCAAGTTTATTGCCGTTGTCTGTCGGTGATTCATTCAACATCGTTCTGTTAGTCGTTCAATTTGTGTTTGGTTGTGGGTCAAATCTTACTCGTTTGTGGGTCCACCTCATTTTGCCTTTTCGTGTGCCGTTGTTGGACATTAGGTGATCTACGTTGGAATTTTAGATGCTTCTACCCGACGTGCTCATCACTCAATATTTGACAGATAGTTACTAGCTCAACATGTTTGTTGCTTGAGACACGGTTTACAACAACTAAGATCTTTCTGGGTTGTTTTTGATTGGATTTGTCGTCGTTTGGTTAAATTTTGGTGTGGGAAGAGCAACAAAGGTGTTGGTATGGGGGAAAAGAGCAACAAAGGTGTTGGTATAGGGGTTCGTAATTTATCTCTCTTTTTTCCTATGTATTTGACATATTTGAACAAATATATATTCAATCTTTATTCCATTCACACAAATAAGAACAAGCAAGAACTGTTCTTGTTATTCTTAAGATTGGAGAACAGTGACGTGTTAGCTTGGCTGGAGAACGGTTCTGCAGGAAGAACACGTTCTAGGGACTGCAAAAGCTGTACCACAGCAGAAGCAAAGCAAGCCTTATGAATTGCATTAAGAACACTTATATTGTTCTTTACATTGGAGTAAAACTCAATTAGTGTTCTTAAATCCTACTTGGCATCTTTGGTCCCACAAAAATATCTCAAGAACACAAATCTTGTTCTAGGGCTGGAGATGCTCTTAGGCTCCTCATCTGGTAGTGCTCCTAAGTGTATTGTAGTAGTACACATTGTTCATAACATTGGACACACCCACCTGTGAGGTCACTTCCATGCCATTCTTACGACCCCGTTCACTTTTAGTAATAAGATTCGCATCCACTCTCTCCCTGCGGGGACTAAAAGTCATGGTGTCTGTGCCCAGTCGGCGCCTACGTGGGTTTGTGTTGTTAGACATATCTACATAGCAAAAAACAATGAAAAACTCGTTCAGACATTTCATCAAACACTCGAGGTGCAAAATACAACACATTGATTCATTGTGTGATTTCAATTTTAAAGTACCACATTGAATATAAACCTAGTCTAAACTACATTCACATCGAAAACAAACAATCATTTACTACAAAGAAAAAATCAACATTTACATAAACCTTAAACACTAACATTTTATCAATTTAAACTAAAAAAATCTAACATATAAAACAAATAAAAACTCAATACAAAAGGTTCGTGAACACTTACTTGTAGTTGAAGTTGATTTGATTGATGTTGAAGAAATTGGTTTGTTGGAGTATGGAGGGAGAAATGTTGCTCTTTTGTGTAATGAACTCGATCTTGGTTCCACAACCAATATTAGGGGATCCCACGTAACAATTATGCAAATCAAGCATATTTTGCTCCGATAATAAAAAAAAGATTAAAATGCACTTTTGATCCGTCAAGTTTCACAAACTTGCGATTTTGGTTCCCTAAGTCTAAAAATAGCACTTCCGGTCCCATAAGTTTTGCCCCCATTGCAAATTCATGGTCCCCCTTGATTTTGACTCAGTCAAAGCTGACATTATACTATTTTTTAATGTTTTTTTTGTTGATGTGGATATTATTAAAAATAAATTAAATCAAGCTATGATAACTGCAATTTATAATAAAAGAAAAAAACATAAAGCAATGAGAATTCCAAAGAAAAAAAACGTAGAGAACTCAAAATTCCATTTAATTGTAATTTATATTAAAAACTAAGTGTTTAAAGGTCACGTGAGCTCTGATAATTCCATTTCCAAATTAGAACTCAAAATCAAACTTGCGATTTGGGACTTATTTCTCATTTTCATCTCAATCAAAATCAAGGGGGACCATGAATTTGCAAAGCGGGTAAAACTTAAGGGACCAAAAATGCTATTTTTAAACTTGGGGGACCAAAATCGCAAGTTTGTGAAACTTAGGAGACCAAAAATATATTTTAGCCTAAAAAAATTAAGCAACTTTTATGAAATCACACTTTTAATTGTTTTTTTATTTGAATTCAATTTTATGTAACTCACTTTTAATAATTTTTCTTATGCAACTTTGATAAACCAGTTCTTTGCTACCCACACTGTCACAATTACTCCAATGAGGAGAAAAAATAAGGAACACTTTATCATTCTATGAAATAAGTAGATACCTTCATTGGATATATTTTAATAGATAAATTAGATGAATTTTATGTTAAATACATGAATTCAATTTAATTATTTAAAACAACTTTAATGGATTATTAATGAATTAACGGATGGTATCGATGCATTTATTACCGTCTAAATCCAAATCTATCTATTTTTAGCAAATAAAACACATAGACACATGGAAATTTCTCGACATGCACTCTCAAATTGCTCACAGGCAGCTAATGTTGCGTAAAAATACCAATGTTTTATATCATAAGGAGCTATGAATTGATCCACTCAAGAGCTACAATCCGATCCTCTTGGTAGACATAGTTTGTTCCATGCTCGAAAGATAGAGTTTGATGTGCCTGAACACAAAGATGAGAATGACGTAATTGGCGGTTCTAGTAGAATCTGTCTTACACATATATATTTGTGTTCAAAATGCTCCATAGTAAGACATGGAAATGATCCATATCAAAACAATTTGTTAAACAATTAAACTAAAATAATCATGATAAACCAACAATTTATGTTGATTAACAAAACATTCAAATATTCCAATAAACAATATAATTGAAAAAACATACAACATAGTATTTAAATACCAATATACAACGTCACATGAAAACATCAAAATATGTAAATAATATGAAAACATCAATATATTAAAGGCAATTTGAGAATTTTGAGGGGCGTATGAGCAATGAAAGGGCTTATAGAGTAATTTTGAAGACACATTCCATAAAGCCCAAGTTGATAAACGAGACGGGCCTATTAATATAAATCAAAAACCCTTCTTCAACCTCAACTATAGAACTCGATTTGTTCGGCGCAGCCTCCGTCGACGGTGGCCGTAACCCTAAACTGTAAACTATGGCTGACATAGTGCAATACAAGCTGGAGCGCATGTTCGACGAGTTCGAAGATCTCGAGCAACGTGAACTATTCAACAAGCGAGAGATCACCGAGATTGTTAAACAGAGGCGGAAATTCGAGTACAGGCTGAAAAGGCCGTGTCCGTTGAAGGAGGATTTTGTAGCCTACATAGATTATGAGACGCAGCTCGATGCACTACGTAGGTTACGGAAGAAGTCGGTGGCAAGAGAATTGAAGAAACAAGGGAATAAGAATTTGAAGAAATCGAAATCTGATTTTGCTGGATTGATTAGGATTATTGATATTTATGAACTTGCTTTGAAGCGTTATAAGGGTGATATTCAACTTTGGTTTCGGTATCTTGAGTTTTGTAGGGTTAGAAAAAATGGCAGAATGAAGAAGGTAACTTTTTTTTCTTCATTGCATTGTTGTTTTTGTTATATTATTTGTGAAACAAAGAGAATGTGATTTTGAAAAGAACGGGCATTAGGGCCCTGTTTGGATAAATACCTTATTTGTAGCTTATAGCAGCTTAAACCAGCTTAAACCGGTAAGCACTTATGTATAATATTACTTATTGGATTTTTTGAACATTTGTTTTTGAATTTTTACAGGCACTTGCAAAACTTGTTAGGTTGCACCCAAAGGTTCCAGGAGTTTGGATTTATGCTGCAGCTTGGGAGTTTGATCGTAACTTGAATGTTGTGGCTGCCCGTGCTTTAATGCAGGGAGGTCTTAGAGTTTGCCCTACATCAGAAGACCTTTGGGTGGAGTATCTTCGAATGGAACTCACATATGTTAACAAGTTGAAGGCCAGGAAGGTTGCCTTGGGTGAGGATGAGGGAACTCTGACTCGTGATCCTAGAACTGCGGAAGAAAAACAATGGAGAGATGAAAACAAAGAGTTGTTTATGACCCTTGATGAAAAAGAGGAAAACGACGTTGCAAATGTTGAACCAGATGAATCAAAGAAGAACAAAGAATTATTTGCTGAGCATGGTATGAACCTTTTTCGAACTGTCTATGCTGGAGCGATTGAGGCCGTCCCTTTGAGTCTCAATCTTAGAAAGAGATTTTTTGAAATATTGGAGGGAACAGAACTATCACATTATGAAGATATGTGCGAGGAGATACTGAACGACATGAAGAGGGATTTTTCAACTGAACCAGAATTTTGGGACTGGCATGCAAGACAAGAATGCAATGTTGAAGCTGTTCATGAGATTAACCAAGAAATTATAACTCCTCAGGTGCAAAAGGCAATTCAGGTATGAATATGTAGGAACTACTGAACCCATTGGGCTCATTATCTTTTCCTTGATATGTTTTACGGTGGCTGAGATTCATGAATGCTTTAATATGAAACTAGGAAAATTCATCATGTTATGGTTTTGTAGTTTACTATGGTAACCCATTTTCTGCCACAGCATTTTTCATGTCTTTTTTTTTCTCGATATTGATCTAACAAATCATTGGGTTCTGGCTTTGATCTGTTGCAGGTTTATGAGGAGGCTTTGAAAAGCGTTCCTTCAGGAACTATGTTTAGTTTGTATGCAAATTTTCTAATGGGTATTGTAGCTCCTAAAGATGAAGAACCCAATATAGATGGGCCATACATATCACATCTCCTGTCAATATATGAAAGGGCTGAAAGCATGGGTATCATCACTGATGACCTTGCTTGCCAGCATGTCTCCTTACATTTGCAGTTGAGACAATTGGATGAGGCCAGGAAACTGGTAGCAAAGCTTTGCAGTGGAAAACTTGCAGAATCAGTGCAGTTATCTGAATTAAGGGTTTCTATAGAAATTACATGCATCACACAAAGTTCTTTGTTGCCCAGTGATACTGATTTGTTATCCCTCTTCGAACTCCTTAGACAAATTTTGACCAAATTTCATGTTTCAAAATCAGAGAACTTGTGGCTAAAGGTATGTTGTCACCACTTATCTCTTATTTTTGTTGCCATGTCTTGTATAAAATGTGCTCCAATCAAAAGTATAAACAAATATTTTATAAATTAAACACTAGTGTCAATCAACCTCTTGCAAATGCAAGATGTGACTGCTTATAATAGATCTGTGATGGGTTTAGAACACCAGGTTGTCTTTTATCCCTTGATCATTGGATTTTTGAGCAATTTCCTGCATAGAATTACCTTACTTTTAAACATACTGTGTCCGAATGCTTGCTTAGTTGAAGACTAAATGTATTGTTCTATATTTTTTAGCTTAATTGCACTTTTAACCCCTAGTTTCTCAATTGTGTGTTTTGGCCCCCCTAGTTTCTTAATTGAGCGATTTTAGCCCTCCACATTTACCCTATTTCTGATTTTAGCTCAGAGTGGACATTTTAACAAATTATATAAAAAGAAGTTTTAATAATTAAATACCTCACGTGACTTGTTTTTTGCAAAACAACAAAAAACCAAGAAATTAAACATGTTCAACATTGGAAAGTAGTCCTTTGATAACCAGCTGAAGATTCAAGTTGAAGGATATGTCGTGAATAAAAGGATAAGGAACTTCATTCCAAATAGTTTTCATTGTCTATCAATGAGGTTATGAAAGAGCGAATTGCTTATCCAGTGAAATATATCTATCAATGAGGCTGATGGAAGAGCGGATTGCTCATAGAGAAATATATTGATGAGGGGAAGCCTACTCCTCCTGAAGTTAATATTTACCACTCTGTATTTTCTCTGACGATGTTGTAGCTGCGTCAGTTGTGGTTAACTTGACAACAAAAAATACAAAGGAACCATAGAAGCATGTACGCGTTTCATGTTGTCATACATCGAGGTTAATGGTGCACACATTGTGCACTATTATAATCCTTCAACTTGAACATCCCGTGCATTGCTCCAAGATTCATCTTGCCGGTCACAACATGAAACACACACATGGTTCCACGGTTCCTTTGCATTCTTTGTTGCCGAGTTAACCACAACAAATGCAGCTACAACATTGTTCGAGAACAACACATAGTGGTAAATATTAACTTCAGGAGGAGTAGGCTTTCCCTCATCTATATACTTCTCTGGATGAGCAGTCCGCTCTTCCATTAGTGATTAGCCTCATTGATAGACAATGCAAGCTCTTAGTAATGGACTTGGCGGCAATCAAACTTGAGACAGCACCCTACTTCTTTGCCTTCGTTAACTGCTCATTCACATCTCATCCTTCAACTTCTGAATCTTTAGCTGGTTATCCCAAGACTCTTTTCCATTGTTGAACATTTTTTGGTTTTTTGTTGTTTTGTAAAAAAACAAATCACGTAAAATTAATACTTATTTTTTATAATATATTTTTGGGTTATGCCCTTAGGGCACTTGTTAAGAAAACCAAAAGTAGTATATTTTCATTGAATTCAACAATATTTTGACTTTTAAAAAGTAAAATTCATCACTTTTCACTATTTTCCAATGCAATATTTCTATTTTTATCTTTTTAACCAATGCCCCAAGGGCACTCTTTAGCATTTCCCTATATTTTTTTCAAATATCCACTCTGGCCAATAAGCACAAAAAATGTTGCATTTAAATGACACATCAGCTAATCCAAAGTCAAAATCTGAATAGGTGATAAAAAATCAGAAAGAAGTCAAATGCGGGGGGCCAAAATCGCACAATTGAGTGTAATTAAGCCATTTTTTTTTATTTTTAAGTTGGATTTTGATTAATTTTTCTTGCATTAACAAAGTATTTGCCATTTGAAACCAAAGTTGGTGTTTGTTTCTCCATGTCTTATTTTTTATAAAACAATAAATTTATTTCTGCTTTGACTTGTATGTGTTTAAAGATGATGCATCTTCGCTATGTTGTAAATATTTCTATTTACTTATTAATTATGCATGCATTTTGAATTTATTCACTTCAGCCTGAATTTAGTTTTCCTTCACTTGAATTATTTTGTATATTGTTAAAAGTTCGAAATTCCTAAATTGTCCATCTTTCTAACTGTAACTCCATACAGGCCCTTAAATTTTATGCAAGTCATAGGCGATACTTTAACAAGCTGGTGGAGATTTCTGTTCTTTCTTTGGCCAGAGATGGTGGTAGTGAAAGTGGATTTTCTCTTTCATCTGCCATTGTTAGTTTTATACTTCAAAAAGATGGAATTCACAAGGCCAGAGATATGTATAAAAGGTATGTGCAATCGAATCAGTGTGGGGTATTATTTGCCAAAGTATGCTGTATGGGATTTCTATCTTGTATCTGTAATAATTCCTAAACTATTTTATATTGCAGATATCTAGCTTTACCGCATCCCGGCCTTGCATTATATAGGAAGTGCATTGAGCTGGAAGCAAACCTTGCATCAACAGGAGATAAAAATAGTCTTGCAAATGCCAGGAAATTATATGAATCTGCACTAGCAACTTATGACCAAAATGTTGACTTTTGGCAAGACTACTATCGCATGGAGGTCAAGGTATTAAAATACATGTATTTAATTGGTCATCTATTTAGTTTTCAATTATTTGTTAGATTTCTTTTGGACCTGTATAACTATCAATCAAATCAAATAATGCATATATACCTTTGTTTTTTTGGGTTTTGGTCATGCAGATGGGAACATCGCAACAAGCTACCGCTGTCTATTGGCGTGCTAGGAAAATACTTAAAGATGCCAGTGAATTTATTGCTTCTCCAGATTTGTGATAATTTTTAAATTAAGAGCATGGCTATCCTAGTTCAGTTTTGACCACTCATTAAGTTCACTTTGCTTTTTCTTTTTGATAAGTCTAGCTACTAAAATGTGTTTCTCCTTCTTGAGTGAGGATGAAACTTCCCCTGTATTTTTACTTAAGGTATTGGTAATGAGAAATGTTAAATGTATCATGTGTATTTTTATACACTGGAGCCAGATAATTGAGAGTTTTTTGAATGTGACCGTGTCATGTTGCGTTTGTAGGCATCATCATTCGCACGAGGAAAAAAAAATGTACAATTGAATCGTTTAATAAAATAGAAAAATGTTAGGGTAATGATTTTGAAGATAAAATGAAACAATTATTTTTGTTGCTTGGATCAACTGATAATTTTTTTTTTTTGAGGGATGGATCAACTGATAATTATTTTCTATTCTAATAAGGCCTGGACATTACTGCTTAACAAATGCACTAAATAAACATTGATATACGAAGAATACATGGTTTCTTTTCATTTGTATGGAAAAAAAAATACGAAATTACATGACTACTGTTTTTTCTTTGTTTTCCTTTATATTAATCCCATTTAATACGGTATTGTTACTCTAGCCAGCCAATTTGAAACAAAGCTCGACATGGATTGTTGAGAAAAGGTAAGCATGATCTGATCCCAATCTCTATACTCTTGGCCACTGTGGACTCACTACCTGTATCAGAAAATTCACGTTTATTTGTAAACGTTTAGACATATCGTAGTTGTTGTTATGCCAATAAATTTTCCAGATACTATAGTGACTTCAAAATGTAAATAACTGACCTCAAGTGTGCTGAAGACTAATCGCATTCGGCTAGCAACAACTGACGGTTTCTCAGCTTCACCCATCACTGCTGTTTGCTCTAATTGAAGAGTCTTTACAGGAAGCCTTCAGTAAACACATAGTAGCCAGGTAAAGAACAATTCACCCACTAAGTGTGAAAAAAACATGAAATTCAAGCACTGTATCTTACCAAGCCATTCCCTTCATAAAATATGCATTTGCTATGAGAGCACAAAATCCTTTCCACTGAAGTCTCACTTCATCTGACACAGGAGTTGTTGATGACCATCTAAAGATAGTTGGTGGGGGTGTACACAAGATTGTGATGAATATAATGCTTAACCACAGAATGCACTCATCAATCTGCAACACACAAAATATGCTTTAGAATTCATGACTTTAGGAAATCATCTGTAGCAACAAAGTAAGAAGTGATTAGAATCATAGACCTCATTAGATATGATTTTAGATTTCAAGCTTGTGCTCCCACCGTAACTTTGCATTGCTTCAATTTCAAAGCCAGAGTCCTTCATGTCAGTAAGCTCTTTCCTTAATCCCTCATCAGTACACCCAAGTTCATATGCATTCACCCCAGCAGTGATGAACTCCTGAAAATGAAAACGTAATAGCCTCTTATTGGAATATAGGGAAAGAACCAACCAGCAAAAGGTGTAAAGGAAGCGTGTGAAGTGAACATGTTGAGTTATATAGGAAAGGAATAACTAAGCTAAATCAGTTTGTTCTGTAAACTATTGTTAAGATAGAAACAAGAGTAAATAGAAACTACAGAAGAACACAGACGAAGAATGCACACAGGGATTTTATGCGGTTCATCAAATATAAGTGCATGTTTAGATTGACAGCGAATGTGGCATATACATATTGCCACCGTGATTTTCGCGAAAGTTGCCATTTGAAGATAACAAGATCAAAGTGTTGTTGGATTTTGCCAAAATCACCACAAATCCAAACAGAGTTTCCTATTGCTGCCAGAGAACTAATTAGAGAGTTCAAATTCGGCATGATACAATGTGCAATCCTATTACACTTAATTAAACCAGCTCAAAACTATAAGGAATGCATAAAAATGGGGTTGAACTGCAAAATATCAAGTCGGTCCGCCTATTATAACAATGTAAAATTTTGTTAATTTTCTGTTGTTGTAGTTAGTTACTTGGTGTACAATTCATTTGAAAATAAGAAATAATTTCTCAAACTCTTAAAATTTGATGGTTGTATATTTTCAATTATGATGCTAGAGGCAGTGGACATACTTTTAGATTGTCACCTCCACCACGATCAGTGAAATTCCTATATCTCCTGAACAAGGTGATGGCTATGTTGCGTGAAGAACGGTACTCATCAT